>OGKU01000642.1_pt1 | contig 24316 bp, 19 predicted proteins | sample 1572611 | NCBI WGS metagenome assembly OGKU01 (sample SAMEA2581886, study PRJEB24529) | metagenome | biome: Human gut stool | place: China | collected 2011 | reverse complement strand
TTGTTTAGGCACGGCTTTTTTATTTTTTTTGGAAAGATTATCCTATTTTTTAATACTGATTATCAGTTTCTTATATATAAGTTTCTCTCGTGAGCTTATTGTGCGGAATTTTACTTGAGATCCATGCATTCCGGCCTGCTGAAACGGATGGGTAAATGAAAGAGCCGTGTTGTTTAGGTCTTAGATAAATGATTTAATTTCGTACATTTGTTTTTGATAGGCTTAAGCTGGAAACTATGGGGCTTGGTTCCCTATGGTTGAGATTAAACAGATTGTAAATATATAAAGAGTAGGTAAGATGGAAACATTCGACGATATCATTAAAGGGGATAAACCTGTATTGGTGGATTTTTTTGCGACATGGTGCGGCCCGTGTAAGGTGTTGAGTCCGACGGTCGAGGCATTGGGGAAGGAGTTGGCGGGACAAGTGCGTGTCCTTAAAATTGATGTAGATAAGAACGAAGCACTTGCCACACAGTTGAGGATCCAATCCGTACCCACTTTGATCATCTTTAAGAAAGGTGAGATCGTATGGCGCTCTTCCGGCGTGATGGATCACGGAAGCCTATTGCGGAAGGCGCAAAGCTATATCGATTAAAAGCCGTTCATCGGGATCAATACCGTTGGGATCAATAATAGGAATCCTAGGATCACTAGGACAAGGATGAACTTCCATGCCCATTTGAACCATTTATCATACGGGATACGGCTTACTCCTAGAACCGCTATCAGGACACCTGATGTGGGAGTTATCAGGTTCGTGAAGCCATCGCCAAACTGAAAGGCCATGACGGTGGCCTGCTTGGATAAACCGATCAACTCCGAGAATGGGGCCATGATAGGCATGGTAAGGGCCGCTTTGGCGCTTCCGGAAGGAATAACTAAATTGATAAGCGTCTGGATAACGTACATCATCCCGACCGTAGCTACTTGCCCCAAGCCTTCCATCCCTTTCGCTAGGTTAAAGAGAATCGTATCGATCACTTTGCCTTCTTGTAGGATTACGATGATACCTCCTGCCAAACCGACAACCAAGGCGGCGCTCATAATATCCTTGCAACCCTCTAAGAATAGTTTCACAAGCTCATTCGGATCGCGTCCATTGGCGATTCCCGCCGCTATGCCCAAGGCGAAGAATAAAGTCGCTATTTCCATAATGTACCATCCATAGCCCATTACGCCTGTTATCAGGAAAAAGATCGTGAAGAATAAAAGGTTCAATATATATAAATGTACGGTTTTCCGCAGAGTGAATATCGAACTGATTATGAACGCTACGCTAAGAATCGGGATTAAGGGAAGTCCCTCGATTACACTATTCCCGATTTCTAAGGATGTCTGGGGATAATAGACAGAAAAGACCGCTAAGATGATTGCCAATAGGATAAAACTGACCCATGCGGCTTTCGGGGTCCTGTACACGATTTCCAAAGAATGGGTATTATGTAGGTCTCTCCAGTATTGATCATCCTCATAGACTGGTGACAATTGAGGGTTCTTTTTTACCTTGGCGGCATAACGCAATATCCATGTGAAGCCTACCACATTGATAATACACCAACAAACGATACGATACTCGATGCCGGAAAAAAGAGGAATTCCTGCTAAGCCTTGCGCTATACCGATAGTGAAAGGGTTTAAAATCGCTCCGGCGAAACCTAATCCCGCCGCTATAAAAACCATACATACGCCGGTTATGGAATCGTATCCCATAGATATCGCCATCGGGACCAAGACCAGACAAAAAGCGATGGTCTCCTCACTCATCCCGAATACGGCCCCGAATATACTGAAAAGTAGCATGATGGCGGTCAATAAGAAATTATCTATGCCTATTTTACGAAGGATGGGGTTGTTCTCCATTTTGCGTGCTTTCCGTAGGAAACTGACTGTCCCGATATCAAATGCCTTACTGTCGTTCACGATCCAGAATGCACCACCGATGATGAGGATGAAGACGATGATATCCGCCTTGTCCACAAATCCTTTATAAAAGGCGGAGAGTACCTCCCATGTTTGAGGTACGCTTTCCACGGATTCATATACAACGGTCCGCTCTCCATCTGGGCTGATATTTTCCGTGTATTGCCCACCGGGGATAACCCATGTCAATGCGGCGCAAAATAAGATGATGTAAAAAATGATTACGTAAGTGTGGGGTATTTGTCTCTTTTTCATGATTCTGCTTTTTCGTCTTCTTCAGTTAATATTCCGATCTCGGGAAGGATAGCTCGGGCCTCACGGTCGCTAAGCGTATCTACGTCTTTGAGTTTACGTTGGATGGCACGGGTACGGGTACCTAAAACCTCTTCTATTTGCCCGCTGGCGGTTTGCAAGTTCTTTTGGGCTTTCTCGAGCATACCGCCTACTTTCTCGAATTCTTTTTTCACGGCCCCTAAGATCGTCCATACCTCCCCTGAGTGCTTTTGGATCGCCAATGTACGGAAGCCCATTTGTAAACTGTTTAGTATGGCCGCTAGGGTAGTGGGACCTGTTACGACTACCTTGTAGTTTCGTTGCAAGTCCTCCAATAAAGCGGAACGGCGTACGACCTCGGCGTAAATGCCCTCGAACGGCAGGAACATAATGCCGAAATCGGTCGTGGCGGGAGGCGCCAGATATTTGTCCGAAATATCTTTAGCCATCTTCTTGATCGTTGTCTCCAATAATTTTCCGGCTGTCTCGATCGCTTGGGAATCTGCGGCATCGTAAGCGTCTAGGAGCTGTTCGTATACATCTTTCGGGAATTTAGCGTCTATGGGAAGGTATACGAATTCTCGGGCATCATCCCGCCCGGGGAGCTTGACCGCAAATTCAACGACCGCATCCGAACCTTTCCGGGTATGTACATTCGCCTCGTATTGCTCTGGTGCCAATAACTGCTCCAATAACATACTGAGTTGGATCTCCCCGATATTTCCCCGGGTCTTAACATTACTAAGTACCCGTTTTAATCCGCCTACATCCTGCGCTAAGGTTTGCATCTCGCCCAGTCCTTTTTGTACACTTTCTAATTGTTCGGTGACTAAACGGAAAGATTGCCCGATACGGTCGTTCAATGTCTTTTGAAGTTTCTCGTCTACGGTGACTCGGATTTCTTCCAGTCTTTTTTCCGTGTTATCCACTAATCTCTGCTGGCGTTCGTCCAAGGCGGCGAATTTCTCTTTCTGCAACCTGTTAAAAGAATCGATACCACGTTCGAAAGCTTCCCTGAACTCGTTCATGGAATGAGCCAGTTCTTCTCGGTTATCTTTCGCTACCAAACGGCTTTCTTCCCGGTTCAGGCGGAAGTCTTCCCTAAAGTTTTTCTCGATACGGTCGAACGAGCGTTGTATCTCGTTTAGCAACTTTTCCAGGTCTTCTTTGTTATTATTTAGCTGTTTAGGACGCAAAAGGATTTGCATCACGATGATTATAAGAAGTCCGCCGATAATAATCCAATCCATCTGTTTTTGATTTTGACGTCAAAGATAGGTAATCTGTATTTTGCAACAGCAGTTAAATAGAGTTAAATAAAAGAACATTGTTTATTTTCGTTTGTTTTATCGACAGAAAGCTGCTTATATTTGTGCAGCCAACTTAAGTAAGACTATTAAATTTACATACAAAGATGGCAAAAGTAACATTAAAAGGTAACGAGATTCATACGAACGGCGAGTTGCCAAAAGTTGGGACAGAGGCTCCGGACTTTAAGGGTGTAAAAAGTGATTTATCCGAATTGTCGCTAAGCGACTTGAAAGGAAAGAAAGTGGTGATAAATGTTTTTCCGAGCTTGGATACAAGTGTATGTGCGGCATCGGTAAGACGCTTCAATAAAGAAGCCGCTTCGCATCCGGATACAGTGGTATTAGCTGTTTCTAAAGATTTACCTTTTGCGCATGGACGTTTCTGTACTACGGAAGGTATTGATAAAGTGATTACATTGTCAGTGTTCCGGTGTTCATGTTTTGAGGATAAGTATGGGATGCTTCTGGTAGACGGTCCGCTGAAAGGGTTATTAGCCCGTGGCGTGATAGTGGTCGATGGAGCTGGTAAGGTGGTTTATGAGGAACTTGTTCCCGAGATTACTACCGAACCGAATTACGATGCGGCTTTAGCTGCATTGAAATAAATGTAGTAGATTATTGTTTTTCATTGGTTAAAGTTAAGGGTTAGTGTAGGAGGCCGTCGGATGTGAATCCCGCGGCCTTCGTTTTTTTAATACAAACACGTTTATATGGATAACTGGAAGCGAGTATTTGCCATTATTTGGACGGGGCAGTTCTTATCTATACTGACAAGTTCGATTGTTAATTTCGCGATAGTCTTGTGGTTGAGTCTGGAGACAGGTTCCGCTGAGGTATTGGCATTTGCTACGATGGCCGCTTTGTTACCTCAATCTGTTTTGGGGCTTTTCACGGGGATCTTTATCGACCGGTGGAAAAGGAAGCGGGTGATGATTATGGCAGATAGCTTTATTGCTTTTTGTACGTTGATATTGGCGGTCTTGTTTTATTTTGATTTGGCTAAGATTAGTCATATATATGTGTTATTGGCCCTTCGTTCCGTAGGTTCTGCCTTTCATATGCCCGCTATGCAAGCTTCTGTTCCTTTGCTGGCTCCAAAATCGGAGTTGATGCGCATAGCTGGGATTAATCAGGTGATCCAGTCGGTGTGTAATATCGCCGGGCCCGCTTTGGCCGGTCTATTCATAACGATGATGAAGATGACGAATATCCTCTTATTGGATGTGGCTGGAGCGGCGTTCGCTTGTCTATCGCTCTGCTTTGTCTTTATTCCCGATCCTTCTCATGAGGAACGAAATTCAGAATTGCATCTTTGGAGAGAGGCGAAAGAGGCGATTATGGAAGTCCGTAACCAATATGGGCTATCGTGGTTATTCCTATTGTCTATATTGGCTACATTCGTGATTATGCCGGTAAGTGTCTTATTCCCGTTGATGACGTTGAATCACTTTGCCGGAAATGCTTTCCAAGTGAGCTTGGTCGAGGTTTCATGGGGTGGAGGAGCCTTGCTTGCGGGTGCTTTACTGGGGCTTAAGAAATATCGTTGGAATGAGATCCTGTTGATTAATGGGATGTATATAGCGTTGGGATTGACATTCTTGTTTTCCGGGTTGTTACCGGTATCCGGTTTTATCTGGTTTGCGGTGCTGACGGCTTTAGGAGGTGTTTGTGGTTCCCTGTATTTTGCTACTTTTACTACGGTTATCCAATCTCGCATTGATCCGGGAGTTATGGGAAGGGTATTCTCTTTTTACATGAGCTTTAGTATGCTTCCTTCGATGATCGGTCTTTTGAGTACCGGCTTTTTGGCGGATTCTATCGGGCTTGGAAATACCTTTATAATAAGTGGGGGCTTTTTATGTTTGATAGGTATTATATCCTTTTTTATCCCTTCGTTGATCAGTCTGAAAGAGAGTTTTAAGAGATAACGATATCGTATTTAGACACTATTTAATATGAATAAGAAAATACTTCAACTGGCGATACCTTCTATTATTTCCAATATAACCGTACCTTTATTGGGATTGATAGATGTGGCGATCGTGGGACATCTTGGATCTGCTTCGTACATCGGGGCGATCGCTGTAGGCGGGATGCTGTTTAATATTATCTACTGGATATTCGGGTTTCTCCGTATGGGGACAAGCGGTATGACTTCCCAAGCGTACGGGAAACGGGATTTGACGGAAGTTACCCGGATCTTATTCCGGTCTGTCGGGGTTGGTTTCCTGATATCTTTGGGGCTTTTGATACTTCAATACCCTATCTTGAAGGTTGCGTTTACTTTGATCGACGCAACGGAGGAGGTAAAACAATGGGCCTCTCTCTATTTTAATATCTGTATCTGGGGAGCGCCGGCTGTATTGGGGTTATATGGCTTTGCCGGTTGGTTTATCGGTATGCAGAATTCTCGTTTCCCGATGTTTATCGCTATCACGCAGAATATCGTGAATATTGCGGCCAGCCTATGTTTCGTGTTTGTGCTGGGTATGAAGGTGGAAGGCGTAGCGTTGGGAACACTGATCGCCCAATATGCGGGTCTCCTCATGGCGTTTGCTCTTTGGTTGAAATATTATAAACGTTTGAAAGCGTATATTGATTGGAACGGGCTTTGGGGTAGGGAGGCGATGCGTCGCTTCTTCTCAGTCAATAGTGATATATTTTTCCGGACCTTGTGCTTGGTCGCTGTTACGACTTTCTTTACTTCTACAGGTGCGAGACAAGGGGATGTGATATTAGCCGTAAACACCTTGTTGATGCAGTTATTTACCTTGTTCTCTTATATAATGGATGGATTCGCTTATGCGGGAGAGGCATTAGCCGGTCGCTTTATTGGAGCCAAAAACGATGTGGGGTTACGTAAATGCATTCGCTTATTGTTCCTATGGGGAATCGGCCTCTCATTGTCTTTCACGATCCTTTATGCGTTGGGAGGGAAGAATTTTCTGGGATTATTGACGAACGATACCTCAGTCATTGAAGCTTCCGGGGATTATTTCTATTGGGTGTTGGCGATTCCTTTATGTGGATTCTCCGCTTTCCTTTGGGACGGTATCTTTATCGGTGCCACGGCCACACGCCAGATGCTTTACTCGATGCTTGTGGCCTCGGGCACTTTCTTTATTATGTATTACTTGTTTTATCAATCGATGGGGAATCATGCCTTATGGATGGCTTTCCTTTGGTATCTGTCTTTACGTGGCGGTATGCAATGGGTACTTTGGCGGTTAAAAAAATAAGGCGAGAACCTGTAACTGATCCTCGCCTCATTTTATCCTAGGAAAACCTATTTACTGTTGTTTGTAATAAGCTAAGTCCTCACGATTGAAGTTGTTGATGAAGGATTCGATCTTATCAATCTCAGCTTGTCCGTAGTTTACATAAACCTCGGCGGAACGGCGGAAGCTGTCATCTTTGTTTGCGTCTTGCAATAGCAAGTAGCCGAATACGCAATGAGCGGCTGCCTCGACCATACGGCGAGCTTGGAAGTCAATATATTCGTTATCCTTTGTCTCCGTAACCTTGGCTACCACTTTCTCATACTTCTCGGTCATAGCGGCAAGTTTGTTCTTCAGAGCCTCTAATTCCGGCTTATACTCGATCGCTTGGTATTCACGAATCTGGTTCAAGTAAGTACCCGTGGTGACGTGGCGGATGGCCGCTACGACTTGCAATTGGGTGGTACCCTCATAGATATTCGTGATGCGGGCATCCCGGTAGATACGTTCGCAAGCGTAGTCTTTCATGAAACCGGAACCTCCGTGAACTTGGATAGCGTCGTAAGCGTTCTGGTTTGCGTACTCGGTAGTCATGCCTTTACCCATCGGGGTGAAAGCATCCGCGAGCTTGCTGTACTTCTTGAATTCTTGACGTTCTTCCGGAGTCAGTTTACGTTCCTTGGATATATCATCCAACGCTTTGTAGACGTCAACGAAACGGGCGGTCTCGTATAACATAGAACGGGAAGCATCCGCTTTCGCACGCATCAAGGCGATAATCTCAGCGATCGCCGGGAACTCGATGATAGACTTACCAAACTGTTTACGATCCAAGGCGTAAGCATAAGCCTCACGATAGGCAGCCTCGCTAAGTCCTACGGCTTGAGCCATGATACCCAGACGGGCACCGTTCATCAAAGCCATTACATATTTGATCAAACCTAGCTTACGATCACCGCAAAGCTCGGCTTTCGCGTTCTTGAATACCAACTCGCAAGTAGGAGAGCCTTTGATACCCATTTTGTTCTCGATACGACGGACATTCACGCCACCATTGCGCTTGTCGTAGATGAACATGGAAAGGCCACGTCCATCCTTCGTACCTTCCTCGGAACGGGCCAATACCAAATGGATGTCAGCGTCGCCATTCGTGATGAAACGCTTTACGCCGTTCAGATACCAGCAACCGTCAGCCTCGTTGTAAGAAGCTTTCAACATAACGGATTGAAGGTCGGAACCTGCGTCCGGCTCCGTCAAGTCCATAGACATGGTCTCTCCGTCGCAAACACGAGGGATGTAACGTTGGCGTTGATCCTCGTTGCCGAACTCGTATAAGGTCTCGGCACAATCCTGTAGGCCCCAAAGGTTCTCGAAACCGGCGTCGGCACGGGAAACCAAGTCGGCGGCCATGATGTAAGGGACGATCGGGAAATTCAACCCATTGTAGCGGCGAGGCATAGCGATACCCATCAAGCCGGCCTTGCGAACGGCATCGAGGTTTTGCTGTGTCCCGGAAGCGTACGTGACGCGTCCGTTCGCTACCGTGGGGCCCTCATGGTCTACGCCCTCAGCGTTCGGGGCGATAATTTCCCCGCAAATCTCACCAACGATCTCCAATACTTTCTCGTAGCTATCCATTGCGTCCTCAAAATCGATCGGAGCATAATCGTATGTATCCTTGTCGGCATAGCCGCGCTCTTTCAGCTCTACGATACGCTTCATCAACGGATGGTGAAGATGATGCTTCAAGCTGGGATTATCTGTATAGAAATTAGCCATAATCTTACTTACTGTTCTTTTTGTAATACTTAATCATCTTAGGAATCACCTCTTCTACCGTACCATTGATTACGTAATCGGCGATCGTGTTGATCGGGGCGTTCTCATCATTATTGATCGAAATGATGATACCGGCGTCTTGCATGCCGGCGATATGCTGGATCTGCCCGGAGATACCGCAAGCGATATATAATTTCGGACGCACCGTGACACCGGTCTGACCGATCTGACGGTCGTGGTCGCAGAAACCGGCATCGACAGCCGCACGGCTGGCACCTACCTCGGCGTGAAGCTCTTTCGCCAAATCGAACAATAAATTAAAGTTCTCCTTAGAGCCTACGCCATAACCTCCGGCTACTACGATCGGAGCGCCTTTCAGGTTGTGCTTCGCTTTCTCTACATGACGGTCGATCACTTTCACCACATAGTCTGTCTCGGGGACATACTTCGCTACGTCGTGGTGGATCACTTCGCCTTTATAGTTCTCGTCCAAAACCTCCTTTTTCATCACGCCCTCACGAACGGTCGCCATTTGCGGGCGATGTTCCGGGTTGATGATCGTGGCTACGATGTTACCACCGAACGCCGGACGGATCTGATATAATAAGTTCTCGTAGGTGATACCCGCTTTCTTGTCCTCGTGCGAGCCGATCTCCAAAGAGGTACAATCGGCCGTCAAGCCGCTTGTCAAGGCCGAGGATACACGAGGGCCCAAGTCACGACCGATCACCGTAGCGCCCATCAAGCAAATCTGCGGTTTCTCCTCCTTGAACAAATTGATCAAGATAGAGGAATGAGGAAGTGACGTATAAGGGAACAGACCCGGAGCGTCGAACACATGAACCTTGTCGACGCCAAAAGGCAATACTTGTTTCTCTACACCCTCAAGGCCGGACCCGGCAACGATCGCCTCCAGCCCACAGCCTAATTGATTGGCTAGCTTACGACCTTTGGTCAGAAGCTCAAGACTTACATCGGCAACGTTCGTGCCTTCTGTCTCACAATATACAAATACGTTGTTCATAATCTTATCCGATGGTGTGGTTAGCTAACAGTTCGACAATCAAATCCTCTACTTCTTGGTCGGCGCTGGAGATGGTCTTGCTTTCCTTGGCTTGGAAGACGATATTCTCGATCGCTTTTACCTTCGTCGGCGAACCGCTAAGGCCGCATTGAACCAAGTCACCATTCACGTCGGCTACGCTCCATTCTTGAATATCCAAATACGGGCGGGTCTCGTACAATTCCGGGTAGCGAAGAGTCGGCGTACCGTCCTGGTGACAGGCGGGTTGCACGGCCCGTTCCTGTTTACCCATGGCGTGTTTGTACTTTTGTACCAACTTCGCGTTGCGGGGACGGCAGGGAGCGGCGGAGCCGTTCACGGTGATAACGATAGGAAGCGGACCTTCCACGGTCTCAACACCCCCGTCGATATGACGTTTTACGGTGATACGTCCGGCCTCCTTATCAACGTTTAGGATTTCCTCGGCATACGTGATCTGGGTCAGTCCTAATTTCTCAGCGACTTGCGGACCTACCTGTGCCGTATCGCCGTCGATCGCTTGGCGACCACCGATGATAATATCATAATCGTTGATTTTCTTGATAGCCGTGGCAAGCGCATAGGATGTGGCTAACGTGTCGGCTCCGGCAAACGCACGGTCGGTCAACAAAAAACCGCCGTCAGCACCACGATACAAACCCTCGCGGATGATTTCGGCGGCACGTCCCGGGCCCATCGTCAGCAGCGTAACTGTCGTCCCGGGGTAAGCGTCTTTCAAGCGTAACGCTTGTTCCAACGCGTTCAGGTCTTCCGGGTTAAAGATCGCGGGCAAGGCGGCGCGATTGATCGTACCGTCCGCCTTCATGGCGTCCTTTCCCACGTTTCGTGTATCCGGGACCTGTTTCGCTAAAACTATAATTCTTAAACTCATATTATATAGGAATATTAGATTTTTATATTGATGTAATACTTCTACTTTCTTGTTAATCTCGAGGTGCAAAAGTAATCAAACATTCTTTATAACAAAGAACTTTGCGGAGGAAATTGCACACTTGGCGTGTGTTTGAGCATGTATTGCCTGCTGATTACTCGTAGCAATGATAGGTTCTCTTCCGGTTTGAGCCCGGTTTTTTTTTCTCGATGCGCCATTCCCAAGGCTGCGATTTCGTCAGCGTGCGGAAGAACTTGGAGAATACCGAGGGCTGCGAGAAACCCAGCTTGGCGGCGATCGCGGTGATGCTCATGTCCGTCCGCTCCATCAGCTCCTGAGCTTCGAGGAGAAGGTAGCGGTTGCGCCATCCTCGCCATCGCCGACATGCCGCCGATGGCGAGGATGGCGCCCCGGAGCTCGCTGGTCTTGAGTTGCATTATGCGGGCGTATTCGCTGGTGTCCATCCGGCCGTACTTGCGGATGAGATAGGCGAAGAGATCGATCAGGTTGTTGCCCGAGGGGCGGTTGCCGTCGAAGTCGGGAGGGACGCCCATCCAAAGCTCTTCTTCGGTGGGTTTACGCTTGAAGACGGTGATAAAGACATCTTCCGGGGGGATTCTCTTGAATGTTTCTTCCATGATGATATGTTTTAAGGTTGTTTTTTCTCAAGGATTTGATCTTGCGATTCTTCCGGGTCAAATCTACGGATTATGATTGGATATCGCAAGCCTTAAAGGTCAAATCCATGTGTTTGGATTAGATATTTTAGAACTACGAGGTCAAATTAAAGGTGGTAGATTTGACCCCGTAGTTTTATCGGGTCAAATCTTTTGGCTATCCAGCCTCTTTACGACTTGTCCATACACGATCAACGCTACGGCGGATACCAAGGCGATCGCGCCGAAGTAATACCAGATGTAATGGGCGTTCGCGCTTGCCGCCAGCCATTCCTCGTGAGAGGCGAACAGGGTTGGCTCCGGGCAATACTTGCTTAAAAGGAAACCGGATAGCCCGAATCCGAAGATAGAGGAGAGGAAAGAATGCAAATGGCTGAATCCAAGATAGAGACCTTCTTCTCCTTTGGGTGCTTGCAAGGAGAAATACTCGAGAAAGCGAGGGGAAATGAACGTCTCCGCCAGCCCTTGGAAGACAATACCTACTACCATCATGAAAGCTACGGGATGCATGCCCAGTATATTCGTATTCCCGTCCAGCATATTCCCGGATGCCATGCAAAGGGCGGACACCGGCATGATAAACATACCGACCGTCATGGAGGTGAGCGCTGTCCGCTTCCGCATCATCTGCGTGACCAGATTGACCGTAAGCACGACGACCAGCGGGTTTACGTTGGCGTACCAAGAAGGAGAGGCCCCCTCGCCGGCCAGCCGAAGCACGTATTTAGGCATCGTGGCATACAGCTGGTGCTGAACCATCCAAAAGCCTGTAATGATGAGGATCAAGATCAATAACCGTCCGTTACTACAAACCTTGATCAAGGCGTTCCAGATCTGCCCGAACGTCTTGCCCTCGCCCGAATGCTGAGCGCTTTTGTAGAAGAACCAGATGGCTAGCAAGGCAAGGAAGGTCATGCTCGCCGAGAAATAGTTCAAGGTAATCAAACCTTCGTTGCCCAACGCCTCGCGAAGCGGCTTCACGATGGTCTTTCCGGAGAAAGCCCCGATATTTACCATCGCGTAGAAGATAGAGAAACCCTTTGCCCGGGTTTCCGGCGTAGTTTCTTTAGCGACCGTACCGGAGATAACGCTCTTGATAAAAGCCCCGCCGCATACGATCAAGGCCATGATAGGGATAATGCCGTACTGAAGATTGCTCTCCAGCAATCCCGTAAAGGTAGTCGTCGTGCTGTATTCAACAAGTCCGGCGGATTGAAGCCAAGTAGGGTAAACTGCCAGTCCTAGATAACCACAAGTTAACAAAGTGAAAGCCAGTAGCATCGAGTTGCGGAAACCGATCTTATCGGCCAACGCTCCGGCGAATGTGGGCAGCAGATACAAACAGGCGGAAAAGATTCCGGCGATGCTGGCAGCCTGAATGTCGTTAAAGCCTAAGATGCGGCTAAGATAAAGGGTGATGACGATAAATACGCCGTAATAAGCGGCTCGCTCGAACAACTCGACGGTGTTCGCTACCCAGAATGCTTTACTGAACTTGATTTTCTCTTGTTTCTTAGTTGTCATGATATTTTTATTAGTAAGATAGATTAGATGGATAAGTAAAAGAGGAGGCGCAGGTGAGAAAATGAAGAGCTGCGCCTCCTCGTCTTTGTTTTATCGTATAGTAATTACGAATTAGGGCTTTACGGTATACGGTTGGTGGATCGCCTTATCGAAAGCTTTCCAATGCTCATCCGTCATGTTGCCCGGCGTAAACAACGCCACGCCAGCCGCTCCGTTTTCCATGGAGCCTCTTACGGCCTCCTCGATCTCGGACGGGATCAGTCCGTGGCCTTCCGGGTCCTTGATATTCGCCTTGTTCTGCCAATCCTCGCAGATGAACAAACCGCTATAAACCGGCTTCTTGCCTTGCACGGAGGCTACTTCCTCTTTCACGATCGGAGCCAGCCAAGAAGCGTCCTCCAGATAGAAATCGTTATAATTCATCGGGAAGAAAGCGTCGATATTCCATTTATTCCATTCTTGACGAACCATCCATTTAGCGTGAGAGTCCGGCCCCGGGAATACGGCGGCGCTCACTTTCTTGCCTTTGCCGTGAACCTCGTCGGCGATGCGGTTTACCAATTTCGTGATCAAGTCGCAACGGAACTGCGCCCATTCTGCGCATTTGGAAGGATCCTCTACGGATTTGATGTCGATACCGGTAGCGGCCTTGAAATCGGCCACGCATTTGTCACAGTAACAATAGTCCGCCGTAGGATATTCCTCGTCCATCACCAAACCGTATTTTTCCCAAAGTCCGCGGGCTAGGATGACATCCACGTAACGGATATAATCCAGATGGATATAATCCACCTCCGGGATATCGGCTACCTTGCCATACAGATTCAGCAAGAACTCCGCCGTACCTTCTTGGTTCGGGCACAGGCATTTGTAATAAGGCACATACGCCTGTACGGAATAGGCCGACTCGCCTTTCCGGTTCACGGCGTAGAGGGTGGAGTCCAATCCATGTTGCAACATGGCGGGAATCCATGCGTGATATTCCATGCCATTGGCATGGGCCGCTTTGGCGGCACGCTGAATTTTCTCCGTGTCATGGCCGGCGTTGTAGCACATCCCGTCTACTCCGTGGGCATGCCATTTACTAAAGTCCGCCTGTAAGGTTTGCTCGGTGGTATTCCCACCTTCGCCTTGCCATGCGTAGACCTTGACTGTTTTCTCGGGAGCCTTGACGCAAGCCGTCAGAGCGACGGCCGCCAAAGCGATAAAGAGCTTCTTCATATCTCGCAAGCGCATAAAGTCGGTATTAAGTTACGGTCGCCGTAAGCGTTATCTACACGGGCTACGTTAATCCAGAACTTGCTGTCGTGCAACCATTCCAGCGGGAAGGCGGCCTTCGTGCGGGGATACGCGTGTTTCCACTCGTCGGCGGTCACCTCGTATTCCGGATGCGGGGCATTCTTCAAGACGTTGTCCTCCTTGGATGCCTTGCCTTCCTCCACCTCCTTGATCTCGCTCCAGATACATTCCATTACCTCTACGAAACGATCCAGCTCGGCCTTGCTCTCGCTCTCGGTCGGCTCTACCATCAAGGTGCCGTGTACCGGGAAAGATAGGGTAGGAGCATGGTAGCCGAAGTCCATCAAACGCTTGGCGATATCGCCCTCGTCGATGCCCGAACGCTCTTTTACCGTGCGGCATTCCAAGATCAACTCATGACCTACACGGCCTGTCGCTCCGGTATAAACGATGCCGTACGTATCCTTGAACTTAGCGGCCAAGTAATTGGCGTTCAAGATGGCCGTCTTCGTCACTGTCTCAAGACCTTCCGTACCCAGCAAGCGGATGTAAGCGTACGTGATCGGCAGGATACCGGCGCTACCATAAGGAGCCGCGGATACCGTATTCAAGTCGCTGCCCCAAAGCACCGGATGCTGCGGCAAGAACGGAACCAGATGCTCGGCCACGCAGATCGGGCCTACGCCGGGACCACCACCTCCGTGAGGAGAAGAGAAGGTCTTATGCAGGTTCAAGTGACATACATCGGCGCCGATCGTACCCGGATTTGTCAATCCAACCTGCGCGTTCATGTTGGCGCCATCCATATAAAGCTGTCCTCCGCAAGCGTGAACGATGTCGCACATCTCCTTGATGTCCACCTCGAAGATACCATGCGTGGACGGATAGGTAATCATGCTGGCAGCCAGACGCTCCTTGTTCTCCTCGGCTTTCGCGCGGAAATCTTCCAGATCGATATTACCATTCTCGTCGCATTTAACGGTTACGGTCTTATATCCGCATTGGATAGCGCTGGCCGGGTTGGTTCCGTGGGCGGAAGCCGGAAGCAAAACGATATCACGATGGCCTTGGCCGATGCTTTCCTGATAAGCACGGATCACACGAAGACCCGTGTACTCGCCGGCGGCGCCGGAGTTCGGTTGCAACGTACAGCCCTTGAAGCCTGTGATCGTGCATAAGTAAGAAGACAGGTTCTCGATCAGCTCCGTATAGCCCTCCACTTGCTCCTCCGGAGCGTACGGGTGGATATTCATGAATTCCGCACGGCTAAGCGGCAACATCGTAGAAGCCGGGTTCAGCTTCATCGTGCAAGATCCCAGCGAGATCATGGATTGGGCCAAGGAAACATCCTTTCGTCCCAAACGGGTGATGTAACGCATTAACTCGGTCTCCGTATGATATTTCTTGAATACGTCTTGCTGCAAGAAATCGGAGGTACGGGCGAATTTAGCGTCGAAATAAGTCTGGGCGGGGATAGACTCGTCCAGCATATAGTCTTTACCTGCGGCTCCGGCGAAGATGTATAGTAATACGCCTATGTCCGTAGGCAATGTCGTCTCGTCTATGCTGACGCCCACTTGTCCGGCCTCGAAGTAACGCAAGTTCACCTTGCACTCCAAGGCGATCTCACGCAGCGCGTTCACCGACACGTGTGAAGGAAGCTGTATCTTCAAGGTATCGAAATAATCCTTGTTTAATTGCGTATATCCCAGTTTCTCCAACTCCTTGGCCAAGAATCCGGCCGTGGAATGAATCCGTCCGGCGATGTTACGCAACCCCTCCGCTCCATGATATACGGCGTAGAAGCCGGCCATGGTAGCCAACAACGCCTGAGCCGTACAGATATTGGACGTAGCCTTCTCACGTTTGATATGTTGCTCGCGGGTCTGCAAGGCCAAGCGATAAGCCGGATGGGCGTAAGCGTCCTTGGAGATACCGATGATACGTCCCGGGATCGTACGTTTATAATCGTCCTTCGTAGCGAAGAAAGCGGCGGAAGGACCCCCGTAGAACATCGGGATACCGAAGCGCTGGCTGCTACCGAATACGACATCCGCTCCCCATTCTCCCGGAGGAGTCAGCAATACCAAGCTCATCAAGTCGGCGGCTACGCCTACCTTGGCTCCGGCGGCGCCCGCACGGGCTACGAATTCCTTATAGTCCTCGATCGAACCATCCGCGTTCGGGAACTGTACGATGGCGGCGAACACATCCGGCGTGAACTCGAATTTCTTATAATCGCCCACTACCACCTGGATGCCCTGCGGGACCATGCGGGTGTGGATGACGGCCAGCGTAGAGGCGAACACATTCTCGTCGATGAATACCGTATTCGCTTCCGCTTTCACCTGCGCACGGCTACGTGAACCATGGAACATGGTAACCGCCTCGGCTGCCGCGGTCGCCTCGTCGAGTAGCGAGCAGTTTGTCAAAGGTAATCCTGTCAATTCACTGATAACAGTCTGGAAGTTCAGCAACGCCTCCAAGCGTCCTTGGGATACTTCCGCCTGATACGGAGTATAGGAGGTGTACCAAACCGGGTTCTCGAATACGTTACGTTGGATCGGGGCCGGGCAAACCGTGTCGTACCAACCCATACCGATATAAGAGGTGAATACCTCGTTCTTGGAGGCCAGCTCGGCGATATGCTCGGCGAACTCACGTTCCGTCATGGCCTCCGGGAGGTTCAACGGCTCTTTCAAACGGATGTTGGCCGGAATGGTCTGATCGATCAACTCGTCCAAAGACTTCACGCCAATCGTCTCCAACATAGCGGGAATATCTTCCGCTGAGATGCCCACGTGGCGGTTTACAAACTTATTTGTGTCCATAATTCTAGTATTTTATAAATAAGGATTATTTAATTTCTCATCAATGATTCGTGTCTCGGGGCCATGGCCGGGGTATACCACGGTCTCGTCCGGCAACGACAGTAATTTGTCCTTGATAGCGGCAAGCAGTACATCTTGGTTGCCTCCCCATAGATCAGTACGGCCGATGCTTCCGGCGAACAAGGAGTCTCCTACGATCACGAAACCGTTCTTCTTGTTATAGAAAGCCAAGCCTCCGGGCGAATGGCCGGGAACGCTCAATACCGCCAGCTCGGATTTCCCGAACTTTATGATTTCCCCGTTTACCAGATATTTCCCTACCGGGATGCTTTTCGCCTTCATCGGCAGGCCGAATGCCTTGGCTTGCTCCTCGGGAGAGGGAAGGCCCTCCACGTCCGCTTTATGGGCTTCCGGGCTCAATCCGTAGGTGTCATGGATGAATTCGTTACCGAATATGTGATCCAGATGGAGGTGCGTACAAAGGTAACGTTTCAGCGTCAGCCCGTTCTGGGCGATAAAGTCGCTTACTTCTTTTTGTTCCTCTTTGCGCAGGCAGCCGCAATCGATAAGGACCGCCTCCTTGGTATCATCGTATAGCAAGTAAGTATTCTCGGAGAAATAGTTTACTTCGAAAGATTTTATCGTAATCATAAGGGTACGTACACTACTTTTTTAGTTTCAAAAAACTCTTCTTTAAAATGGTCTTTCAGATCCATGCTTATCGCTTGGTTCCGGAAAGGCAATATCTCGTGCGCCAGCTCTCCACCTTTCAGGCAAATCAATCCGTTGGGCAACGCGTTGATCTGTTCTTTCTTTATATTCTTGCGGACGAGCTTTACCAGATCCGCCAGAGGCATCACGGCACGGCTTACCACGAAATCGAAAAGCTGCTTTTCCTCCTCGCCCCGGCAATGGCGGAAGGATACGTTCTCCAGCCCGATCGCCTCGGCCACGGCTTGTCCCACCTTGATTTTTTTCCCGATGCTGTCTACCAGATGGAAATGGGTCTCCGGGAATAAGATCGCCAAGGGGATGCCGGGAAAACCGCCTCCCGTACCCAGATCCATCACCGAGGAACCCGGCTTGAAACGCAGCATATGGGTGATACCCAGCGAGTGAAGCACGTGATGCGGATATAGGTTCTCGATATCCTTCCGTGAGATCACGTTGATCTTGGCGTTCCAATCCGTATATAGGTCATATAGGGCGGCGTATTGCTCTTTTTGCCGGTCGGTGAGATCGGGGAAATAAGATGTGAGAATTGAGAATTGAGAATTGAGAATTGAAAATTTCTCTGTATTTTGTTCCATAGGACATCTGTTTATAGGTTTATCTATCATTAATTTTCAATTCTCAATTTTCAATTAACTGACTTATCGGGCTGTCATCCCGCAGCAAATAGCGGATTTCCTTGTAAGGGAGATGGACGTTCGTGACGCCTACCACGTATGCCGCTATCTCATATTCGTTGAAAGAATAGGTGATACCCGTCTCGTCTACGAGGAAGTTCCCGTTCGGGAAGATCTCGTCCACGCTAAAGAAACCGATATTTTCCAGTTCCTTGGCGTCGGATACGTTGTTTTGCTTGGCGATCTGATCTACCAATATTCGCGCCAGATTGTCTTGATAGTTGTCCACGAATATCTCCTCCTCGGTGATCGGCTTACCGGTCTTGAGGTTCACTACATGGTTATTGTAGGAATGCGCGCCGTGCGCTCCGCCCGTATAGTTCTCGAAGCTTACCGTATAGCTGATGATATCGTCTTGGTTGAAGGCGATATCATCCGACGACATCTCATAGTAAGAGAACCAAGAGCCCACCGGTGTCTCGTCGGATTTCGCCACCTCAGCCTTGTAATCCTCTTCCATATCCTTATAAGCGGCCAGATAGTCGTCGGTATATTTCCGTACCGCCTCCTCGGGGGATAATTGCTCATAATTCTCGCCGAAATAAGAGGAGACGAACTGTCTCTGTAGATTCTTAAGAACCTCTTTATCCGAATATTTCCGGGGATAAACGAACTTGATCTCTAGATTGCAATTGGGATTATCCGGATTATCTAACAAATGGTAAGTCTTTTCCACGCTGATAGAATCAAACGTGATACTGTTTTCGGAAGCCTTCTTCGTTCCGGTATCGCAACCCGTGGCTAAGATACCTATCAAAAGAAGCGCTAGCATGCTTTCGCGTAAATGCGTTCTCATCGGACTACAGATTTAATTTATTTGTACGCGAATGTACGTTATTAAATTGTATAATCAAATTGCACGATGAAGTTTAATAAGAGGACAACCATACCTTAAATTCCGCCGCCTTATTTTTAGCCACGAAAATGGGTTCGTCGGTCGGGAGGCTCAGATTTATACGTAATCGGCTATCGAACCAGATGGTGAAGCTATCTATTACTTCCTTGGAAAGGATAAACTGTCGGTTTACCCGGAAGAAGCAAGTCGGGTTTAATTTTATCATTAAGGAGTCTAGAGATTTACCGATGGAATATGATTGTCTCTCGCGGGTCACCACGCTACTTTCGCCGTTCGTGTTATAGAAATAAGCGATCGCCTCGGTTTTGATCGGTATAATCCGATCCTTGAATGGGACGAGAATCCGCTTTAGATATTCCGAGCTACAAACCAATTGGTCGATCCGGCTGATATGCTGCCGTACGGTCACCGGATTAAGTCGGTTGTATTTATCTAGTGCCTTTCGCATGCTCTCTAACGTGATAGGCTTCAATAGATAATCGACGCTGTTTACCTCGAATGCCTTGATCGCATATTGGTCGTATGCGGTAGTGAATATGATGGGAACCTCTATGGTGACGCATTCGAAAATATTGAAAGAGTTTCCGTCCGCCAATTGGATATCCATGAAGATGAGGTCGGGCATGGGATGACTACGGAGCCATGTCACGCTATCTACTACCGTATCGAAATGATCCAAGATCTCGATATGCGGATCTATCTGTAGTAATAAGTTCTTGATGTTCTTGTAGGCTGCGGCCTCGTCTTCGATAATGATGATTTTCATGATTGTTTGGATTTAGATTAACTCTTTAAAGGTAGGGAAACACGGAAAAACTCATCCGTATCCTCTATCCTTATTCTTTTTTTTACGAGTAGGGCAAAGCGGTTATCTAGGTTTTTCAGCCCGATACCCACTTTCTCCACCTCGTCCAGCTTGGGCTGTTTCCGGTTTAGGATCACCAAAGAAGGTTCGTGGGTGCTGTAAATGGATAATCGCATTGGGTTGCGGGCGCTGATCTCATTATGCTTGATCACGTTTTCTATCAATGGTAGCAAGGAAAGAACCGGTAGCTGGCAGGACATATAGGCTGGGTTGATCTGTATGTCGAACGTCAGTTTCTCCTCATATTTGACGGATAGCATGAAGCGGTAGGTTTCCAAAAAAGATAGTTCGTCCTTTAACGCCACTAATTCTTTCTTCTCGCTTTGAAGTATATATCGGAATACATTGGATAGGTTGGAGAGATAAGCCAGTGATTTCTGATTCTGTCCTTCGACTATCAAGGCATGCAAAGAGTTCAACGCATTGAAGAAAAAATGAGGGTTGATCTGGTTGTACAAGGCATCTATCTGGCTTTGCAGGGATTCGTTTTTCAGTTTCTCGTAGTTTCGCTCCACTTCCTCTTTACGTGCGGCGAGGATATAAATCCGGCTGAACGTGTATATTCCAACGAATAGCGTGAAAAGGTTGTTGTACCATGCCTCCTCTGGCTCGTGGAACAAGTAGAAAAGCTTCTTCCCATGGAAACGGTGGTTTTCTTTCGGTTCGTTTCGCTCGTATTTCTCCCGGATATTTTGGTTTGTGCTTCGTATGACGGGTGAGACCCCGAGCCATACGATTAAGGAAAATAATACGGATACCAGCGACGAATAGGCGAATTGCTTGAGATGCCCTTTTTTCTCAGGCTGCCAACATACGTTAATTTGTAGTAGTATCCGAGTGAACAGGATGAAAAACAGGCATTGGAAGATCAACAATAATATACTGTCGATCTCGGGGTCAATCCCTCTGATCCGGGATAGCTCGATACAATCCATGATCTCTTCGGAGGTCACGAAGAAACCCGATAATACGGATACCCATATCAGTATGGATGGTTTCTGAAGGAGATAATGTCTTATTTTCATGGCTTCTCTTTTTATAGGCAAAAGTAAAGTTAAAGCTTGATATACCCTTTCTTTTCCTCCTGTTTTCGGATCATTTAATTTTCGCCCTCAATCCTTTTTCTTTCGCTTTGGACGGAAAAACAAAACTTTTGGCCTCTCCGGGAGTCATATTTGCGTAATAATAAATCACGATTGAATATGAAAACTGCATTGTTTTTTAAGCTTTTGTTCGTTTGTCTAGCGTGCGTTGCGATTCGTCCCGTATCGGCGCAAGTACTGGGAGCTGGTGTCTTTGAGTTGAAAGGACAGGTTGTGGACTCATTGACAAATGAGCCGGTCTCGTTCGCGACCTTGCGTGTGACGAGGGGTGAGGAGATTACGGAGCCTCTTGCTTTATTGGCTTGCGATATTGATGGGTATTTCTCTGTCTCCTTGCCCGAGGCCGGATCTTATTATTTCCATATGAGTTCTATCGGGAAAATACCTGCTCGGAGGAAAGTGAGCGTTTCGGCTCAATCGCCCGTATGGAACGTAGGTAAATTATGTATGAAAGATGATGCCCGGACGCTGGGAGAGGTGAGGGTCTCGGCGCAAAGACCTTTGGTCAAGGTGGATATTGATAAATTGGTCTATAACTTAGAGGAGGATCCCGAGGCGAAAGTCAGCAATACATTGGATATGTTGCGGAAGGTACCGATGGTAACCGTGGATGGCGATGATAATATCCAACTGAAAGGAAATAGTAATTTTAAGATCTACATGAATGGACGGCCCTCGGGATTGCTTAGCAGTAATCCTTCGACAGTATTGAAAAGTCTTCCGGCCTCCAACATCAAGGATATAGAGGTGATAACAGATCCCGGTGCCCGCTACGACGCTGAGGGAGTGAGTGGAATTATCAATATTATTATGGTGAGACGTGTCTTGGATGGATATACGGGGACGGTGAGTGCGGAGGTTACTACGAACGAGGCATACGGCGGCGGGACATTCGTCTCGCTGAAAGCAGGGAAACTGGGACTTACGGCGAATTACAATCTGGAGTATGAACGTGAGCCTATAGCGGATATCACTTCCTTTCGCAAGAACTTATCGGATGACGCTAACCGTTACCTCTCCCAGATCGGGGAGCATTGGGAAAGGGAGAAAATGCACCGGGGATATTTGGAGGGAACTTTCGAGATCGACTCGATGAACCTGATTAGCGTGGACGCCAATTTGTTCCGCAAGCGTCAGAAAGAGTTCTCGGATCTGAGCGTGGAGATGCGTGACATGAACCGAGACTTGATTTATGCTTACGATCGTTTTAGCCAGAATCAACCTGTCTTCGGCTCCGTGGAGGTGAATGCCAACTACCAGCATGAGACAAGGCGTAAGGGGGAGTTGCTGACTTTGTCTTATCGTTTCACCAATGATCCGAATGATGATGAGAACCGGATGCGGATAACGGGTACCTCGAATTACTCTGATTTCCTGCAATGGGACACGAACCGGGCGAAGACCAATGAGCATACGGGACAATTGGATTATATAAGACCCATTGCCGGGGGGCATGATCTGGAGACCGGAGTAAAATATATCTTGCGCCAGACCGACAGTGAGATCACGCAACGGCTTTATGATGAGACTTCCGGCAATTGGCATGAACCGTCGGGCAGCTTTGTGGATTTCAGCCATACGCAACATATTTACTCGGTGTATCTGGGTGGCACCTTTCGTTGGAATAAGCTGGGAATAAAGGCTGGAGTACGTGCGGAAGGAACGAGCTTGGACGTGAGCTATTCGAATGATCTGACGAAAGACTTTCATTCGAATTTTGTGGATATCGTACCGAACGTTACGTTGTCTTACTCGATCGGACAGTCGCAACAGATCCGTCTGGGATATAATATGCGTATCCAGCGTGCGGGTATTGATTATTTGAATCCTTATGTCGACGAGCGGGATCCGCTAAATGTTTCTTATGGCAATCCAGACTTGGATTCCGAGAAAAGCAATAGTGTGAACCTTAATTATACCTTATTCACCCAGAAGTTTAACATAAATGCCAGCGTAAGCCATGCATTTGTGAACAATTCTATCGAGCAATATACTTTTATGGATACGGAGCGTCCGAACGTATCGGTCTCTACCTATGGTAATATCGGCAAACGGCACCAGACAGGCTTTTCCCTTTATATGAATTGGAGCCCTCTCCCATTGTTCCGTTTTTTCATGAATGGTGGCGTGGATTATATCAGTATGGAAAACGAGGAAAGAAACTTGTCGAACAGCGGTTGGAGCGGACGTGCTTTCGCCGGTGTCCAATTTTCGTTTCCGAAAGATTTCTGGCTGAACATGAACGCCGGTTATATGTTACCCAAGATTCAATTGCAAGGGGAACGATCCGATTTCCTGTTTCACGGCATTACCTTGAATAAGGATTTTTTCCATAAGAAGCTCACGTTATCTGTCTATTGCAAGAGCCCTTTGACGAAGACTTGGAAGATGGAGAACAAGACTTATAACAATGCGTTCACCCTTTATGAGACGGAGAATAAGGTGATGCGTGAGTTCGGTATATCCGTATCTTATCGTTTCGGGAGCCTTACGGATACTTTCAGGAAAATCAAGCGGGGCATCGTGAACGATGACGTGAAGGATAGTGGGGGAAAGGACGTCGATTAGTAACGATAGTATTATGATTACGAATAGGTATTCGAGGACGATGTGGATTTTGATGCTGTTTCTCTCACGGCTTTTTCATTTAAGTTTTGAATTGGGCGTACAATGCCTCTACGCATGCCAGTGCGGCATGGGCGAGAATACTATTCTTATAGACATCAGTCGGGGTGGCGGTCTTTATGGAGTCTTCAAGCCCATAGCGCAAAGATCTTTGATTCTTGCCGAAGCGGATATTTCCCTACGGAAAACCTCTGCAAAAGCAGACATTCGATCAGCCATCTTTTCATTGTCTATGCTTTGAAACACACGGCAAAGCGTAGTTTCCAAGGGTAACCCATACGGAAATAACTCTTTCGCCTGCAGGCGTTTCAAGTGACGTTTGCCAAATTGAAGTATTTCAGCTCTGGTAATACACTTACTGAGCCTACCCAATATGACGAGCATGAGTATATCTTCAAGTTTGTGTTTGAAGTTTCCCCTGCTTGTTCTGCGGTATTCAGGGACTGAGGATACAAATTTTCTTAAATGAGTCATGATGCTGCCACAAAGACAGTCAAAGTGTTTCTTCTTTAGTGGTATTATGCGTAAAAAGTTGTATATCAACGAAATAAATCGTATTTTTGCTGTCGCAAAAACAAAGGCGGAAGACAATATCAACATCATATCCTATTGAATTCCGCCTATAAAAAAAATAAAAATGAACGATAAGAAGAAATGCCTAAGGCGATGCTTCCGCATCGCTACACACGAATATAAGGATTTTTATTACAATAACAAGCGATAAACAATATTTCTTAAATGAAAAGCCGT
>OGKU01000635.1_pt1 | contig 24618 bp, 15 predicted proteins | sample 1572611 | NCBI WGS metagenome assembly OGKU01 (sample SAMEA2581886, study PRJEB24529) | metagenome | biome: Human gut stool | place: China | collected 2011 | reverse complement strand
TGCCTGTAGCTTATATTTGTCGTCCGTTCGTCATCAACTAATATTCAATTAAACACCAATATTTCTATGCTGCATATTCAGAATCACCAAAGAAATCGTTATACCATACAAGGAACATATATACTGTCCATATCTTTCTTGAATTATCGGCTTTTCCCTCTTTGTGGTCATCAAGGTACTTAACAAGCTCCTTAGTGTTAAAGTATTTTTCTGCAGCTTCGCTTGTGAAGGCTTTCTTTATCATATTGTAATACTTGTCATCCTTGAGCCAGATTCTTATAGGTACAGGGAATCCAAGCTTCTTCTTTTCAGCTACCATATCTGGAAGATACTTATGAGCAGCCATACGCATAGCATATTTTGTGTTGGACTTGTTTACTTTATACTTAGTAGGTATAGTCCTTGCTACATCGAATACCTCTCTGTCAAGGAAAGGAACACGTACTTCAAGGCTGTGTGCCATGCTCATCTTGTCGGCCTTAAGCAGAATATCACCAATAAGCCAGAAGTTGATATCAATGTACTGCATTTTCGTAACATCATCCTTATCCTTAACCTTGTCATAGAAAGGCTTTGTAAGCTCTTTATGGTCGTACTTTCCAGTAGGATTCTTTAATATCTTTGCGCGTTCTTTTTCATTAAACATAAATGCGTTACCGATGAAACGCTCCTCAATATCCTTGCTGCCTCTTATAAGGAAATTCTTACCTTTAAATTTAAATGGAATAGCCTGTGCTACATTAGCAAGTCCCTTACGAAGACCTTTTGGAAGCTTTCTGTAACCTGCAGTATCAAGAGGTTCCTTGTAAATGTTGTATCCACCGAAGAATTCATCAGCACCTTCGCCAGACATAGAAACCTTGACGTGTTTTGCAGCAGTCTGGCTTACAAAGTAAAGTGCGATGGCAGCAGGATCTGCTAAAGGTTCATCCATGTGATACTGGATTTTAGGGATAGCAGCCCAGTATTCTTCACTTGATACAAGCTTTGAATAGTTGTCTATCTGAATCTTTTCAGATAAAGCCTTTGCATAATCTATTTCGTTATATTTTTCGTAGTCGAAACCAACTGTAAATGTTTTATCACCATTGAAGGTGGCAGCGACATAGCTTGAGTCAACACCGCTGGAAAGAAATGAGCCAACCTCAACATCACTAATCTTGTGATGTTCTACTGAATCATGCATGGCATCATCAATCTCCTGTACAAAATCATCCAGGGACTTGTTTTCATCAGCCTCAAAAGTAGGTTCCCAGTATCTTTTTATATTAATCTGTCCGTTATGGAAAGTGAAGCAGTGTCCAGGCATAAGCTTGTATACACCCTTAAAGAATGTCTCAGGGAGTACTGAGTACTGGAAAGTAAGATAATTCTCAAGAGCCACATCGTTAACTTCCTTCTTATAAGCAGGATGAGCCAGTATGCTCTTAATCTCTGAACCATATATTATATTTCCATCAACTATTGTGTAGTAAAAAGGCTTAATACCAAAGAAATCTCTTGCACCAAAAAGAGTTTCTTTTTCGCTGTCCCAGATAACGAAAGCGAACATACCGCGAAGTTTATTAAGCATATCTTCACCATATTCTTCATAAGCATGAATAAGAACCTCTGTATCGGAGTTGTTTGCAAAAGTGTGTCCCTTTTCAATAAGCTCTTTTCTTAAATCCTGGTAATTATATATTTCACCATTAAAAGTGATGACAATTTTTTTATTTTCGTTAAACATAGGCTGGCTTCCGTTATCAAGGTCGATGATTGAAAGTCTTCTAAAGCCCATATATGCCTTGTTATCTATATACTGACCGGCACTGTCGGGACCTCTGTGGATAATTTTATTCATCATATCAGTAAGAACATCTTTACCATTCTCAAGGTATCCTGTAAATCCAGCAAAACCGCACATATTACAAAACCGTCCTTTCATAAACTAAATGTTGTTTGTGAGATAAAGATATGGGGTCAAAAGGAAATTCTGACACATATATCTTATAAATCAATTATGTAATTATAACAAACCAGAGTATTTAATACAAGAAAATGTAATAATATTATGCGTTATTGCGTGTTCTATAAATAATAAAAAAATAATACCCATGATATTGACAATTAAGTATATATATGATATGTTTAGTTTAAATAATAAAGTTATGGCGCGGTAACAAAAAGACAGGAGATGATTGATTGGAAGAATATATATGACATTCCTGATATAAACACAAGATGACAAAATCAGGATAATAACTCTATAGATATTATTGACAGCATAAAGAATATTTAATCTGGTAATCTTAATAAAAACTATTCATCTGATGTGAATATATAACGTAATGTCACATTGATTCATATTAATTTCCACAAGACACTTAATATTATATTAACAATATCAATCCGCTTATATAAGACATGTTGTGCATGTCATGCTTAGATATAACAGGATTGTGTACATATTATTTTATAAAAAGTATAAGACAAAGTGGACGAACGATGATATTTGACAGTACCCATAAGCATATTATTCTAAAAAAATATAAGACAAATATAAGATAAATATAAGACAAATATAAAACAAATATAAGATAAATATAAAGAAGGAAAAAGTGAGAATGAAGCGAAATATTTTATTGAAAATAATATTAACAACAGTGACGATTGGAGCTTTATTAGCAGCTGCAGCCATTGTTAAGAAGAATGCGGATGCTAAAAACAAAGTGCCAGAAAAAAATAGTGCTGCAGTTGAAACGATACAGACAAAAAAAGCAACAGTATCAGAATCGGATTTTGCAGAACTAAAAGAATATAAGGAACAAAAAGAAATAGAATCAGATTTTGCAGAACAAAAAGAAACTGAAAAAGAAATAGAATCAGACCTTGCAGAGCCAGAAGAATCAAATGAACAGGCAGATTCAGGAATAGATATAGATATAAAAGAACAAGAAGAATATGGGAAGCCAGATTCAGAAGGAAAGTCAGAGCCTGAAGATAAACCAGATTCCGAAGAGAAGCCAGAGCCCGAAGAGAAGCCAGAGCCCGAAGAAAAGCCAGAGCCTGAAGATAAACCAGAACTAGAAGAAAAGCAGGAACCAGCCATAACAGATAGTCCTTATGGACATGAAATCTATATAGCTAATGGCGTACTGCAATATGGTGAAAACGCAAGTGAAGCACAGATGGGAAAGGATGTTAATACAGGAAGTACAGTGGAATGTCCATATCCTATAGAGGTTATGACAACAAGGGTTATGTATGATGAGCATTGTGGTTATCATACATATAAAGGATATTATACAGTTTCAGATAAAACCGAAATTCTTGATTGCCTGGTTGATGCAATGGGGAGTCCGTTGTTTAACGCAGATACAGCTATGTTTCAGGGGGTTATGGGTATATATAGATGTGGTTCCGTTGTGTTTACATGTCTTGGAATAGTGGAATAAAGGGGGTGTATATATGGCAGCATGTCCTATGAAGGACAAAAAAAGAGTGACTTTATTATATATATTATCGGTATTGGTGTTATTATTATCATTTGTAGGTCTGGCATATGCGTATCAAGCGGGCAATTATACAGATGATGATTTTAAAAGACAGATAACCGTTGATTTTGCCGGTGGCACAGCTGATTTACAATGGGTATATATGAATGATAAGAATAAACAGATATATTTTGATGATATACCTTTTTATAGTGATAATGAGGCACCGCATGAAGGAACATTTACAGAACATGTGAACTGTCGTGGATATACGCCGTATCTTCGTGTATACAATATTTCGAAAGAAGGCTGTATATTCAATGTGGATTTCACGGGCTATAAAAACTATAACAATTGGGACAATCCAGACAACAATGTTAAGGAAATGCTTGGCGGTTACCTGTTTGAAGCTGGCTGTAATATCAATTATGATGGAGATAAATATTCCGGTGAAAGAAAACCATTAACTATCACATTAGGATGGGCATGCAACTTTAACATCGAATGGGATTCTGGAGTCAGTGATGTTATAGGACACAGCACGAGTGGTCTTAATATGCGGTATTCAGATGGACAGACTATTACATATAAAGAAGGTACATTGGTTCCTACATGGATATATCTTAAAGATGGATATGAACTTGATTATATACAGGAAGGTGACAAAAAATGGTATGATTCCACATGGAATGAAGCATGTAAAAGATGGGATAACTACTGGACTATGAATAGGAGCCGGAGCATTTATATTCATACTAAGAAGAAAGAGGTTATAAAATCATATAAGCAGACTGTATACATAAGATATCAGAATCAGAATGGTACGTGGGAAAGATGGGATGACACGTCAGCAATAACTGAAAATGTATTATGTGGTTCAACATATACATTTGATACTAAGAATATAACTGGAAATTCAAAATGGAATTCAAACTTATACAGGATGCCAGAGCAGTTTGATGATGGAACATCCTTTGCCTATAAAGTAAGTGGTGCAAAAACTAGTTATATAAGTGTAGCCAGATTAAAAATACAGAATGACCAGGAGATATATGTGAGGTATCAGAATGGGGATGGTTCATGGGGTGAATATTCAAGCACATACTGGCATACACCAACAAAGAAAGCACCTGATGGCTATCGGGAGAACTTTCTGTGGCATGTAGATAGTGGTACATCGTTTGGTTTTGGAGTTGAAGATATTAAACAGGATTCAAGGTGGGATGCCACGTTATATGAGTTTCCAGATACATATGCAGATGGTTCGTCGTTACGATATACAGTGACAAAGGCTTGTAAAAAATATGTTGATATATCAAGAAAATTCATACTGACATTATCACAGGAGGATGCAACAAAAAGGGGAACACAATCAGTTATGGTATCTTACAGGAAGGGATTGCCTGATATAGCGGTTCCTGAACAGAAATATAAAGCTTCATTTTATGATGATGATAACTATAATGACAGACTGTTATTATCTGATATAGTCCAGATTAATAAGTTTAAAGGATATATGTTGAAAGAAAAAAGAAATGAAGTCAGTCTGGGAAGTATATTAAATGAAAGTTATAATTATTCAGATGCTAATGCTGATAATTCTATTATTTCAACAGTAACATTAACAAGACCATATACTGGCAATTTGTATTTTTACTATGATGGTTATAACAGTACAGATGAAGAGGTTTCTGTTAATGTTGAGTGGAGTACTCTTGATGGTGACAGTGATAACGAGGAAATATGGTTTTTACCACATTCAAATGATAATAACTATGTAGATGTCTATGTTAATAAGCTTAACAGTATAAGAATCAGGTACTTCGGACCAGAGTATGGACCAGATAGTTATGGCAGCTGGAAAATCAGTCTTAATATTGAAGAAATGGCTGATGTGAATGATTACTGGTATAATAGTGATGGTAAAGCCGATATTTACAGTTATCCTTATGCATGTAACGAAACTGTTTATGCGAAGTGGGAAGAAAGTAAAATCACACTGCCAGATAAAGATGAGGTAACGAAGCCTGGTTTTGAGTTAACTGGCTGGTCAGATGGAATAAACACTTATGATCCAGGTGATAAAATATCAATAAAAAAAGATACAAGGTTTTATGCAATATGGGAAGAAGTAATACCTGAAAGCAACTCTGAGAGTAATATAACAAAGGCAGCATCAACAATGTACTTTGATACACTTATACGGCGTACATCAGGAGATGAAGCATGGTATGACACAGTTGGAAGCTATAGTATAAAAAGTCTTAAGGATTATAGCAATGATAGTTGTGTACAGATATGGAAGATAGATATTGCTGGTAATATAACAAGAATGAAATGAGGCATTTACAAAATCATGAAAATATTTTATAATTAAAGGCAGATTTTTTATATATTTTGGACATAATTGCCATTATGGAAAGGATTGCGGTATGGAAAAGATAAAAATGACAACACCTCTCGTAGAGATGGATGGAGATGAGATGACAAGAGTGTTATGGGGACTTATTAAGGATGAACTTTTACTTCCTTATGTAGATCTTAACACAGAATATTATGATCTTGGACTTGTTCATCGTAATGATACTAACGACCAGGTTACTATAGATTCAGCAGAGGCTACTAAAAAGTATGGTGTTGCAGTAAAGTGTGCTACAATCACTCCTAATGCAGCAAGAGTAAAAGAATATAACCTTAAGGAGATGTATAAGAGCCCTAATGGAACAATAAGAGCTATTCTTGATGGTACGGTATTCAGGGCACCTATCATTGTTAATGGTATTGAACCTTATGTTAAGACATGGAAGAAACCTATAACTATAGCAAGACATGCATATGGTGATGTATATAAGGCTTCAGAGATGAAGATTCCAGCAGCAGGAAAGGCTGAGCTTGTATACACAGACGAACAGGGTAACGAAACAAGAGAGCTTATACATAACTTCAAGGGTGCTGGTATCATACAGGGTATGCACAATCTTAATGATTCTATAGAGAACTTTGCAAGAAGCTGTTTTAACTTTGCTCTTGAAACTAAGCAGGATCTTTGGTTTGCAACTAAGGATACAATATCTAAGAAGTATGATCATACATTCAAGGATATATTCCAGGAAATATATGATAATGATTATGCTGATAAGTTTAAGGAAGCAGGCATTGAATATTTCTATACATTAATAGATGATGCAGTAGCAAGAGTTATTCGTTCAGAGGGAGGATATATCTGGGCTTGTAAGAATTATGACGGCGATGTTATGTCAGATATGGTTGCTACAGCATTTGGTTCATTATCCATGATGACATCAGTTCTTGTATCACCTAAGGGCTTCTATGAATATGAAGCTGCACATGGTACAGTACAGAGACATTATTATAAGCATCTTAAGGGAGAGGAAACATCTACTAACCCTATAGCTACTATATTTGCATGGACAGGAGCTTTAAGAAAGAGAGGAGAACTTGATTCTATTCCTGAACTTGTAAGATTTGCAGATACACTTGAAAAGGCTTGTATCAAGACAGTAGAAGATGGTAAGATGACAAAGGATCTTGCACTTATAACAACATTAGAGAATCCTGTAACACTTAATACACAGGATTTTATCAAAGCAGTAAGGGCAACGCTTGATGAACTTATGAATTAATGTATAATTAACTGCTCCATTGATATTATAATATCAATGGAGCAGATTATGTTGTAAGAGGTATGAAACAGAACGTAACTTAAGGAGTGTTATGCGTAATATATTATTAGATTTCAGTTTCAGGGGAATGAATATTAACCAGCTTGCAGTCTGGTTTTTTATATATAGCTTTTTTGGATGGGCAATGGAGTGCATAGTTATAAGAAAGCAGCTTGGCTACTGGGAAAACAGAGGGTTTGCAAAGCTGCCATTTTGTGTAATATACGGTTTTGGAACATATATAGCTTTCAATATATTTGCACCTATACAAAACAATTATATTGCATTATATATATTGGGTGCTGTATGTGCAACAATATTTGAGTATATGACGGCGAAGCTTATGTTAAAGCTGTTCGGCGAAGTATGGTGGAACTATGATCACCTTAGATTTAATTATAAGGGTATAATATGCCTTCAGAGCACAATAGGCTGGGGATTTCTGGCAGTGCTTATATTCGGAGTGTTTAACAGGCTTGTAGAACAGGCAGTATTTTCTATGCGTATGTCAGCGGTTACAGTGATTTCAGTTGTTCTTGTTGTGTCATATGTATGTGATTTTTCATATCATTTTACAAAGCGTTTATTAAACAAAAGAATGGGAGATGCAGTTAAACATGCATCAGGCTGCAGTAATCTTCTTAACAGATTCCATAGGTAATTTCGGGGTGAGATATGTTAGAAAGTCTTAGAAATAACATGAAACTGCTAAAAAGCAGTAAAAGACATGTATTGTTGTTTGAACTTGCATATAAGCTCCTTGCATTAGCAGTGTTTTATCCTGTTATTACGGGCGTTATCCGTTTGTGCATGAGAATAACAGGGATTAATTATCTTACAAATGAATATATAGCGAAAGCGTTTATGAATCCTGTAATAATCATATTCTGCCTCTTAGGGGTTATAGGATTCATAGTTTACTGCTTATATGAAATGGCATATCTTGCAGTATGTTTTGAAACCAAGAGAAAAGGTATACAGGCATCTATTATTGATAACATATATAATGCCTTTTTGCGGCTTAAAAAGCTGTTGAGGATTCAGAGCATACCGCTTTTTTTATATTTTCTGATATCTATAATAGTTATTAATGTGACAGTTACTGGCAATATTATATTTAGCGAAAGTGTAAAAAATATTATAAAAAGTGAGGTAAAACGAAACAGAACTGTTATATTTATTGTGACAGCAATTATCATAATATGCCTGTTTTACTTTGTTATACGGGATATTTTTTCATTTAACATATACATGATGGAGGGAAAAAACTTCAGACAGTCATGTGCTAAAAGCAGAAGCATTGTTAAAAATAATGTACTGAAGATAGTGGGTGTAGTTGTACTATATAATCTTGCACTTTTAGCGGCTATTTATACATTTTATATAATTATATCTGTTGTACTGATTGCCGGAGTTAAACTGCTTGATCTTGCTTATATGGGTAGTGCGGTGTATCTTTCTGTGCTTAGTACATTAAGGACGATAGTAAGATTATTTCTTGTATTTTTATCTATACCTTGTTCATTCTCTATGATATCATATATGTATTACAAGTATGAGAATCTTTCGGATATTAATTTTGAGTTTGTTGATATAGATGAAGGAAGCGCAAGGATAAACAGGATTATATATTCGTTTGTTCTTGTGATGTCGATAGTCCTGGATGTGTTATATGTGGTGTTAACATTTAACAGCAACCCTTTTGAGAGAGTTGCTATATTCCATGATACTAAGATAACAGCACACAGGGGTGCGTCAAGGGAAGCACCGGAGAATACACTGGCAGCTTTCCAGCGTGCCATAGATGATATGGCTGATTATATTGAGCTTGATGTGCAGATGACAAGCGATGGTTATATAGTGGTTATGCACGATGCATCAGCATATAGGACAACAGGTGTAGCTAAGAATATAACAGATATGACATATGAGGAAGTAAAGAAGCTTGATGCCGGGTACTGGTTTTCAGAAAAATATAGGGGTGAAAGGGTTCCATCTTTTGAAGAGGTGTTAAAGCTTGTTAAAAGCAGTCCTGTCAGTATAAAGCTTAATGTTGAGATAAAGTCATCAGCGGATAGCAGCATAGCAGCTGGAAAGGTTATAGAGCTTATAAAGAAATATTCCATGGAACAGAATTGTGTTATAACTTCATTTGATTATGATGCGCTTCTTGCAGTTAAGAGCATGGATGAGGATATACAGACTGGATATATACTGTCTGTTGCATATGGAAGATTTTATGAGAATACCAATGTAGACTTCTTTAGTGTTAACGCTTCATTCCTTACAAAGAGAACAGTGGATGCCATACATAATACTGGTAAACAGGTATATGCATGGACAGCTAATAACGATACATCTATAAAGAATCTTGCTAATAAAGGTATTGATAATATAATAACAGATGAACCTGTTATGGCAAGGGAGGTTGTGTATTCAAGGAATACAAGTGAAACTATTACAAATATGATCAAATATGTATTTAATAAATAACAGTCGCATTTTGCTTCGCAAAACAATGAGGTAAATACCTCTGCTCCTACAGGGGTAGTCGCATTTTGCTTCGCAAAACAAGGAGGTAAATACCTCTGCTCCTGCAAGGGCAGTCGCATTTTGCTTCGCAAAACAAGGAGGTATGTATGCTTAGGGGAATAGGTACATCTAAGGGTATAGGTATAGGAAAGGCACTGGTGTTAAAAAATACAGGGTGCGAGGTAAAAAAGTATAAAATAGATGATGTAGATGCAGAACTTCAAAGATACAAGGATGGAGTGGACACATTCATAAAGGAGACAGACGAATTCATAGAGAAGCTGACAGCTAAGTTAAACGGCGATGATAAGAATGCACTTGTTCTTAAGAACCAGGAATATTTAGCTGGTGATATACAGCTTACGTCAGAGGTTTGTAATATTATAAAGAAGAATAATATTAATGCAGAGGCAGCCCTTTATGAGGCCTGTGAATCTTTGAAGCAGCTGTTTCTAAGTATGGATAACGAGGCTATAGCCCAGCGTGTAACAGATATTGAAGATATGAGGGAGAGATTGACAGCAATACTTCTTGGTGTTAAGAGTATTGATCTTACGCAGCTTCCTGATAACACGATTATTATAGCTGATGAGATACATCCATCTATGACAGCGAATATGGATACTGTGCATATAGCAGGAATTATATCTGAAAAAGGTGGAGACACCTCACATGCATCGATACTTGCAAGAGCTTTGGAGATACCAGCAGTTCTTAGTGTAAAGGGTATATGCAGTGAGGTTAAGGATGGAGAAGACATAATAGTTGATGGTGCATATGGTGAAGTGTTTGTATCTCCAAGTGACATAACTAAAAAGATATACGCCAAAAAGAAAAAACAGTACGATGAGAGTGTTATAGAACTTAAGAAATATATCAATAAACAAACAGTTACTAAAGATGGCAGACGTGTGATGCTGGCTGCTAATATAGGCAATGCACTTGATGCTGCAAAGGCAGTCAGGGATGGTGCAGAAGGTGTGGGACTGTTCAGGACTGAATTTCTTTTTATGAATGGAAGCAAGCTTCCAACAGAAGAAGAACAGTTTACAGAATATAAGAAAGCAGCAGTTCTTCTTGATGGAAGGGAACTTACTATAAGAACACTTGATATCGGCGGAGATAAAGATATTCCATATATGGGATTGTCTAAAGAAACTAACCCATTCTTAGGATACAGGGCGATAAGATTCTGCCTTGACAGGATAGATGTTTTTACGACACAGTTAAGGGCTATATTAAGGGCTAGTGCTTACGGTAATATCAGAATTATGATACCTATGATAACATCGGTTTCAGAGGTCAACGAGGTTAAAAAGATTATAGCAGGAATATGCAGGGATCTTGATAAGAAGGATATTAAGTATGATACTGATATTAAAGTTGGTATTATGGTAGAAACACCAGCAGCGGCTATTATGGCAGATGTTCTTGCAAGGCAGGTCGATTTCTTCTCTATAGGAACTAATGATCTTACGCAGTATACGCTTGCTGTTGACAGAGGTAACGAAAATGTTTCATATCTGTATTCGGCACTTAATCCGGCAGTTCTAAGAAGTATTAAAAGAATAATAGAATGTGCGCATAACGCAGGTATTGATGTAGGCATGTGTGGTGAGGCGGCAGCAGATGAGCGCATGATACCACTGCTTTTATCTTTCGGTCTTGATGAGTTTTCAGTCGGTGTAAGCCGTGTGCTTGAGGTAAGAAAAGAGATTGCATCATGGAGTATGAAAGAAGCTGGTGATATAGCAGGGAATATACTAGGATATTCAGAGGAAAAGGAAGTATCGAATTATCTGAGTGATTATATATCATCAAGAGCTGAAACATCTAAGCAGACAGCTAAAGATAGTAATGACAGTGCATTATAAAATATGTTGTATGTGATAATACAAAGAATAGATGACATAACGGATAAATAATGCTACGAATAAATGTCATAATGAATAAGTAATGTGATAATAAAAATGATAGAAATGAGGAACATATGGCGATATATGTAACAGATGAAGAGCAGGAAAGAGTTATACTTGTAGGTGTGGAGCTTGACCCGGCAGATGATTGTGAGAAATCACTTGAGGAGCTATCTGAGCTTGCAAAGACAGCAGGGGCAGTTACAGTTGGAAAGATGATACAGCCAAGAGACAGCTTCCATCCTGCAACTTATATAGGAAAAGGAAAGCTTGAAGAGTTAAGAGCTATGATACAGGAGCTTGGAGCAACAGGTATTATATGTGATGATGAGCTGTCACCTGCACAGTTAAGGAACCTTGAAGATGTTCTTGATACAAAGATTATGGACAGAACTATGGTTATATTAGATATATTTGCAGCAAGAGCGTCATCAAGTGAAGGCAAGATACAGGTTGAGATGGCACAGCTTAAGTACAGGTCAACAAGACTTGCAGGTCTTGGAATAACACTGTCAAGACTTGGTGGTGGTATAGGAACAAGAGGTCCTGGTGAGAAGAAGATAGAAACGGACCGAAGAATAATACGTGACAGAATATCCCACTTATCAGCAGAATTAAAAGAAATAAAAAGCCATCGTGATATACAAAGACAGAACAGAGAGAACAGTTCAACACCTGTGGCTGCCATAGTAGGGTATACTAATGCAGGAAAGTCAACACTTCTTAACAGGCTTACAGATGCTGGTGTGTTATCAGAAGACAAGCTGTTTGCAACACTTGATCCTACGACAAGGGCACTTAAACTTGCGAATGGCGAAAAAGTGCTTTTAACAGATACAGTCGGATTCATAAGAAAGCTTCCGCATAATCTTATTGAGGCCTTCAGGAGTACACTTGAAGAAGCTAAATATGCAGATATGATAGTACACGTTGTTGACTGTTCTAATGATGATTATGAGAGACACATGGCAACGGTATACGATACCCTTAAACAGCTGGATGTAGGTGATAAGCCGGTTATCACACTCTTTAACAAATGTGATGAATTCGATGAGATACCTATACTTAAAGATAGTAAAGCTGATTATGTAGAGAATATATCAGCAAAAACTGGTATGGGACTTGATAGTTTCCTGATGGATATACAGGATATTATCCTTAAGAGCAGAATCCAGATAGAAAGAGTATTTCCATATAATGAGGCAGGAAAGCTTCAGCTTATAAGAGAGTATGGACAGCTTGAAAGTGAAGAATATACACAGGATGGCATAAAGGTTAAAGGATATGTGCCTGCATGGGTTGGTGGCAAACTTTAGCTGGCGTATCGCCTGGTATGCATCTGTTGTGTGTGGCTTGTGCAACCGCTGCGCAGCTGGTGTATCTGTTTTGCAAAGCTATGTATATATGTGTGTTATGAATAAGAGATGATGTCAGAAAAAAGAAAGGGGCATAAGTATATATTATGAATATAATAGCACTTGCTGATAAAAAGTGGGGGATTGGTAATAACGGACGGCTTCTTGTGGATATTCCGGAGGATAAGAAGCTTTTCCGTGGAGAAACATACGGAAAAGTTGTTGTTATGGGGAGAAAGACATATGAAAGTCTTCCTAACCAGTCTGCACTTGAAGGAAGAAAGAATATAGTTCTTACTAACAATATAAATTATAAAGCAAAAGATGTAATGGTGTGCCACAGTGTTGATGAAGTGTTAGAGGAACTAAAACAGTATGATTCAGATGATGTTTATATAATAGGTGGTGCACAGATATATGAGCAGTTTATTCCATATTGCGATACTGCACATATAACAAGAGTTGATTATACATATGAAGCAGATACATATATAGCTGACTTTGACAAGCTTGATGGGTGGAAAGTCACAGCAAGAAGTGATGAACATACATATTTTGATTTATGTTATGAGTTTGTACGATACCAGAGAGTGTGAGGGATGGCATGAATAAAAAAGGAAAGAAAATAAGGCATATAATGGCAGGAATACTTATATCTGCTATATTTGCAGGAGTTTTTGCAGGTTATGGTATTCCACATCTTTATGCATCACCAAAAGAAAAGACGATTAAGACTATGAAACAGTCAGCAGATACACTCAAAGAGGTTCTTGGAGGTTTTGTTGATAAAGTGGTGCAGCTTGATCCAATGGGCAACCATACATATACAGGTAATATAACGGTATCAGAATTCACATATGATGGCGTGGATTATAGACCAGATACAACGAATAACAGCCATAAATATAGTGTTGTTACAGATAATAACAATATAACATTTTCTATGCCACAGGTAGAAGATGGTACACTTGTTGTCGATAAAAACGATATATTACCATATGGTCTTGCAAAGATAGATTCTGGACAGACAGAAGCTATGTTAAGGGCAGTGCTTTCACATATTATGAATGGGTATGAAGTGGCTGTAAAAGATAATTTTGATAATATTGGTAATGATAATAAGTCTGACAAGAATGATGGTTCTATGACTGCAATTGGCACAATATCCGATGAAAGATGTACTATAACTATAAGTGATAAGTCACTTATAGCAGGTTTTAATACATTTGTAGAAGAAATGTATAAGGATTCAGCCATTCTTCCATATATATCTCTTCTGAATGTTCATGGAATAACTATTGATAAGATAAAGTCAAAGTTTAATATGTATGCAGAGGGTGTATACACAACTATTACTATGGATATGGACGATGATGGCAGACTGACCGGAGCAGAGTTTGCGTTTAAGTCAGATTCAGATACCAGGCTTGCCAATATATCAGTAAGATTTACTGGTGAAAAAAACTTGTATGACAGTATATATATGACAGTTTCGACAGCAGTGATAAATAACAATTATATAAATGCATCAATCCAGCTGGATATGCAGGATATGGATAATATTAAGTATGATGTTGAAACAGATGTAAAATACCATAGACATAATATGCGTTTAAAGGCAGCCGGGGATATAAAGGCAGAGTGAAAAGATAAAATATATGCTAATATCGGGGAGCGAGTCAAAAGGTCTTTCACCCACCTATGAGCAAGTTCATGTGGGTTTAGACCTTTTGACCCTGATTTCATGGTATATATTCATGCTATTATAAGCTTTTAGTCAGTTTAAATCAGAGCCTGCTTTTAGTCTTTCGTTGTTAAGTTGTTATATAAGTATTGTAATGGAATCTTCTTAGTCTTTGTTCCATCTTAATAGCATTGGCCAAATGTGCATATGCTCCAACCTGTACTTTATAATAGCCATCTTCATATATTATAAATGCAGGAAATCCGTCAATGAGCAGTGAGTTTAACATACGGTCTGCATTTTCTTTGTTCCTGTATGCACCAGTCTGTACTCTGTAAAGAGGTTGTGGTGAGTAAGAGTTATCTGTGTTATCATCATAGTTACAACCGCAGTCAGCTCCGTTGCTTATATAACTGGTAACGGCCATGCTGTCTGTTGTATTAGCAGGACTTAAACTGTTTTTATTACTATTATTGCTGTTATTATAATCGTTTCTATTATTATTATTATTATTGATATTATCATTGCGGTTATTATTGCTTATATTATCATTGCGGCTATTATTGCTTGTATTATCATTTTTATTATTGTTGTTATTGCTATGACTATTATTGTTATTACGGGCACTGGCCGGAATACTTTCAAGTATTCCATCAGCTATAGCATTTGCAACCTTATCGAATTCCTGGTCAAATATATAATTATCTTTTTCGTTATTTATAAAGCCTGCTTCAACAAGGACAGCTGGCATCTTAGTTCTCTTAAGTACCACAAGATTTTTCCGGGTATCAACTCCCAGATTCTTAAATCCAACATTCTCAAGCTGGTTGTTTATGTTTCTTGCAACCTCTGATTTAAATCCTGAATCATTGTATACAAGAGTTTCAACACCAGAATACTGGTTGGGCTTTTCAGAAGAGTTTCGATGTATTGACACGAAAAGATCAGCGCCTGAGTTGTTAGCATCAGTTGCCTTTTTAAAAGGTGTCTCATATTCGTCGTTAGTTCTTGTATAGAAAACATCAACTCCATTTTTTTTAAGAATATCGCCGACGGCAAGAGCCAGGTCGAGGGTATCATCTTTTTCCTGTCTGTCATTATAAACAGCACCAGGATCGCTGCCACCATGACCTGCATCAAGAGCTACTTTATATTTTGACATATCCGCTCCTAAGGGAATTATCATTTTATTTTATTCATAAAAATATATAAAGATACATATAATAATGAAAAAATATTGATTTTTGTATATAGGTGTATACAGAATGGGGGTATAATGGTGTATGTTCATACTATGGAAACACCACAGGATATGATAGATAAAGGGAAGATGCACATAAATGTATATGATAAACAGCAGGGAGCACCGCTTGCAAATGCAAGAATCACTCTGTCATACACAGGTAATCCGGATTCGATAATAAATGAACTTGTAACGGATTCAGAGGGGGCGGTTAATCTTGATGAACTTTTAGCACCACCGATAGAGTACAGCATGGAGCCAGGGGAAAAACAGCCATTTGCAGAATATACGATTGATGTCAGTGCCAACGGATATGAGGAGACTAACATATCCGGAATAGATGTCTTTTCAGGGGAAACGAGTATACAGGATGTATATCTTAATGAAAATGAGTATGCAGTTGCGGAAGATAATATAGTTATTCCGGTTAATACCCTGTATGGAAACTATCCAGCCAAGATACCAGAGAGTGAGATAAAGCCACTTAACCAGTCTGGTGAGATAGTACTAAGCCGTGTTGTTATTCCTGAAACTATAGTTGTGCATGATGGTGTTCCTACTGATTCAACGGCGCTTGATTATTATGTCAGGTATAAGGATTATATTAAAAATGTTGCAAGCAGCGAGATATATTCAACATGGCCAAGGCAGACGTTAGAGGCTAATATACTTGCAATCATGTCATTTACATTGAACAGGGTGTATACAGAATGGTATAGAAACCAGAGTTATAATTTTACTATAACATCTTCAACAGCATTTGATCATAAATGGGTGAATGGCAGAAATATATTTGAGAGTATATCAAATGTAGTAGATGAAATATTTGATAATTATCTTTCACGTCCGAATGTTAAGCAGCCAATACTTACACAGTACTGTGATGGAAAAAAATCAAGCTGTCCGAACTGGATGACACAGTGGGGAAGTAAGTATCTTGGTGACCAGGGATATTCATCAATCGATATATTAAGATATTATTATGGCGATGATATGTATATAAATACAGCAGAGCAGATACAGGGTATTCCTTCATCATGGCCTGGTGCCAATCTTGATATAGGGTCATCGGGTCAGAAAGTAAGACAGCTTCAGGAGCAGCTGAATCTCATAGGAGATTATTACAAGGCTATACCACCATTGTCAGTTGATGGAATATATGGAGAGCAGACAGCAGAAGCGGTAAGACAGTTTCAGAGGATTAACAATATGCCACAGACAGGAGTCGTTGATTTTCCGACATGGTACCGTATATCAGACAGATATGTGAGACTGTCAGGCATAGCTGAGCTTATGTAAGCGGGCATGATATAGTCTGGATTATGGAAATGTTGTCTTTAAACAGTATTGAAATAGTATTATAGTACTGATATTATGATGATATAAAGAAATGTGTACAAATGAAAGAGGCAAAAGATATATGAGGTATAAGATAAGTGATCTTGCAAAACTTCTTGGTGTATCTACAAATACGGTGAGAAGATATGAGGATATGGGTTATATATCTGCTGTGAGGGATGAGAACAGCGGATACAGGTATTATGATGATGACGGAGTTTTTGGTGTGCTCAATGCTAAAATGCATATAAAGTATGGTTTTACGCATGAGCAGATAAGTAAGATGCAGAATTATACGCTTGGTGAAACTATAGAGGCGTGTCAGGAACACATGCAGCAGATGGATAGGCAGATAGCCTATATGACGTATTTAAGACACAGGCTTAAGGATGACTGTGTGCTTATGAATAAGGCGGCAGCTAATACAGATATATATGAAAAACAAAGTCTTCCTATGTATTATGTTTTATATAAGAATGGCGGAAAGCTGCTTCAGGAGCCAGAAAGACTGGAGCAGCTAAGCGAGTTTTTATACAATTCACCAGAAATACAGCATATATACATAATTCCTGAGAGTGAGATGAAAGCAGGACGTTTTACTGTAAGCTGTGGTTATTCGATTAAGGAAGAGCATCTTGAAAAGTATCATCTTCATATTAACCAATATGCACAGAAGTATATTCCTAAGCCGTCAGTTATGGGTATATCAAAGGTGCCGGCAAGGTTAAGCAGTATATATGATTATTCACAGGATGAGATTAAGGAGATTATGATAGGGCGTCATCTTGCGTATATGAAAGAGCATAATCTTGTCCTTGATGGCGATATAACAGGTATAGTTATAACAAAGGTTAAGGATGATGATAGTGATGATCATGTGATGTATATTCTTATGAGTGTTCCTGTACGGCATGAAAAACAGTGAATTATGAGATATTATGTTCACATATAAAAACAATTCTTTATTAAATGTGTAAAAGATATTGACCTTGACATTGGTTCATACTTTATAGTTTGTATTATGGATATCAAAAAGGTTTTATAAACAGACCCTGACAGTATCCATGCAGATATATAATGTTATAATGCCTTTAAAGGCAGAAAGGGAGGTCAATATGCGCAAAACAACTAAAAGACGTCTTAGCAGTCTTTTGTGTGCAGTACTTATGCTTGTTACAAGCATAGATGTAACTGCATTTGCAGCAGAATCAAAAGCGTCAAAAAGAAAGATTGACGTATGGGACATGGGCACAGTACAGGAAGCAGATACAGATAAGTATAATAATCATATTACTGCTGCTGACTGGGAGAATTGTGACAATGTTTCAAAGGATGGTAAATTCGTTGCCGGAGAAACAACATTTGGTGATCTTACAATCAATCATAATGCCAATGACAGATTGTTCTCGGCATCAGGCAAAAACTATGGAAGCAATGCGTTAGCAACAACAGCATATGATGATGGATATACAGCATCCGGTATGTACTACTGTAATGGTACAGGAGGAGAAGGAAGAAGATACATTGCTATTAACAATGTAGAAGCCGGAGATAAGATAGTTGTATACATGGCATCAAGCAATGCTGCTAATGGAACACTTCTTTTTAAGTATCTTGGTGAAGATAATGAACAGGTAGAAAAAGCAAGCTTTACTAACAAGGGAGCTAAGTATGAATTCGTAGCTAAGTATAGTGGTTCATATAAGGTGTATACAGATGCAGCAGCAGGAAAACCTATATATAACAGGGTGGTAAGAATTCCGGGAGTAAAAGTCAGTGGAACAATAGAAGGCGTACAGGTAAGCGGTCTGAAGGTTTTGTTTAAGGATGATGTTAACGATATCACATATGATGCAGATGTAAAAGGCAATACATTTACAGCTACACTTGCAGCAGGTTGTGATTATACAGCAGTTTTATCCGGAGTAGCAGGATATGGATTTTCTGTTGATACAAAGAATGTTACAACAACTGTAGATGAAGCTCTGACAGGCAAGACAGGAGTTACATTAAAGGTAGAAGAAAAGAAAGTATATACATATACAGGAAAGGTTACAGGCTTTGCAGCAGATTATGATACATCGGGATTATCAGTTAAGCTCGTAGCAGACCCATCTTCATTAGCAGATGATGTGGTTCTTAAGCTTGATGATAACAAAGCTTTCAAAGCAACACTTGAGCCTGATGTTAAGTATACAGTTGAGCTTAGTGGAGTTAATGATTATGAAGTAGCTGATGGTAAAGAGGTTACAGGCCAGACAGATTACTCTAAAGATATAAGCGTTTCTGCTAAGAAGTTATATAAGGTAACAGGTAGATTTACAGATATAGATGCTAAAGCAGCAGTTACAGATATTAAGTTTATCAATGTTGATGACAAGTATGTGTATACAGGAAAGGTTACATCAGATGGATATGAAGTTTCTTTAAGAAATGGTTCATATGAAGTTGAAGCAGCAGTTGATGGATATAGAACAACAACACATATAGTAGTCAATGATGCGGATGTAACTAAAGACATCTTAATGGTGTCAACCAAAGATAAGGAACAGATTGAAAGAGTATCTGATATATATGTCGGATATAAAGAAAAAGGAAATGCAAACTATAATACAGTAAAAGAAGCAGTATCAGCAGTATCATTAATGACACCTGCTCCTGATGAGAATAATGGAGTTACTATTCATATTGCTCCTGGTACATATAGAGAACAGGTTATTATATCAACTCCATATGTAAGACTTGTTAATGATGAAAAGTCATCAGGCAAAGAAGTGCTTCTTACATGGTATTATGGAATAGGATATAAGTATTACAGCATAGATGCTAAAGGTTATTATAATGCTGAAAATGCATATGATAAGTACGAGAAGGCAGCTGCAGCAAAATGGGGCTGTTCAGTACTGCTTAAAAATACAGCAACAGGATTTAGTGCTGATGGAATCACATTTGAAGCTTCGTTTAACCGTTATTTAACAGATGAAGAAATAGAAGATGGTGTGACACCTACAGAAAATAAGAATCCAGACAGAAACTACGCAACAGATGTTACATCAAAGGCAGCAACAGAAAGAGCAACAGCCATGGCTATAGAAGCTGATAAGGTTGAATTCACAGACTGCGCATTTCTTGGAAGCCAGGATACATTATATACTGGCAATTCAGCAACTAATATGTACTTTAAAAACTGCCGTATAGAGGGTAATACAGATTACATATTTGGTGATGGAAACGCAGTGTTTGATGGATGTGAGCTTAGATTCGCAGGTTACAGTGCTGGCTCTACAGGTGGTTATATTACAGCACATAAGCCAACCTCTGCTGCAGCAACTAAGATTGGCTATGTATTTAGAAACTGTACAATAACAGGCAGTGATAAACTTGAGGTAAGTGCAGGATATCTTGGAAGACCTTGGGGTCAGGATGCAAAAGTAACCTTCCTTAATACTAAGATAAATGGTAGTTACATTAAGGATGAAGGCTGGTTTGAAATGTCTGGCAATAAGCCGGAGAAGGCTGGTTATACAGAATATAATTCAGTTTATACAGATGGAACAGAAGTAGATGTTTCCAAGAGAGTAACAGGAGTTACAACAGATGACAGTGTTGCAAAGAAAGATGTTGTGAATGATTATCTTTCAGGCTGGACACCTGATGCTTATGTGGCTGGTGAGAGCACAGTAGCATTTGTAAAGAAACCATATCTTGTTGATAATGGAGATATCAATGCACCATATCCAGGACATACTCTTACTGTTATATACTCTCTTGGAGAGAAGAATGATAAAAATGATGCATCAGTGATCCGCTGGTATATTGTTAATGAGGATGGCAGCAGAACACTTGCAAAATCGTCAACTGCCAATGCTGATAATACATATAAGATTTCTAAGGATGCTATTGGAAAGCATATTGAAGTTGAAGTTGTACCTGAGAACTTAAGTGGTGTTAAGTCAGGAACAGTAAAATATAAGGCAGAGGCATATGTAAGAGATGGATATGAAGATCCTACAGGTTCAACAGATATAGAACTTGGTGATGGAGTAAATGTATTTTTAGCAGGTGATTCTACTGTTAAGGATTATTCAGCATCAGGTATGTATATGAGCGGTAAGGCTCAGGCTGAAGGCTCATGGGGCGAATATTTACAGGCGTTCTTTGATTCTTCAAAGGTTAAGGTGCAGAACTATGCCAATGGAGGACGAAGCAGCCGAAACTTTATCAATGAGGGCTCATTAGATAAGATAAAAGCCAATATCAAAGCAGGCGATTATCTGTTTATACAGTTTGGACACAATGACTGTGCCAATGGAAAAGGATACATTGAAGATAGATATGTACCACTTGGACAGCCAGATGCCAACGGAATATATCCGGTAACAGCAGGAACTAAAGTGGCAACACCATCATCACTTACTTCAAAGTATGGAGATACATTCTATTCATATGATTGTGGTGGTACTTATAAATGGTATCTTAAGCAATATGTTGATGCGGCAAAGGAAGCAGGTGCAATACCAGTTCTTGTAACACCAGTATCAAGACTTTATTATACTAGTGATGGTACTATCAAACCACATCATGATTCAACAGATACGGAAACAGGAACACTTGTAACTAAAAATAATGCATATGTTGAAGCAGTTAAACAGCTTGCAAAGGAACAGGATGTATTACTTATTGATGGTTTTGAGATAACAAAGAATATGTATGAGGAAGCATACAAAGCAGATGAAAAGGCAGCTAATGGCAAGTCTGTTAATGGTACACAGGTTATGTCAGCAGGAGACAGCACACATAGCAATAAGCTTGGTGGTTTCATAACAGCAGAACTCTTTGCACAGCAGATCCAGAATATGAATATATCACTTTCAAAGGCTGTTAAATCACCATCCAGAGTAGCAGGTGTTAATCCGGATGGACAGCAGGTGTTTGTTGTTGATAAGAATGGAGTGCTTACTGCTAAAGCAGCAGATGCAAATGGCAGCTTCACAGAAGATGCAGTGTACTGGACAACAAAAGGCCAGAGCCTTTTAGGTGTAATAAGTGCTAAGAATGAAGAACTTAATAAGAGTGAGAAACCAGCGCCGGATCCAACACCATCGCCAGACCCAACGCCGGCACCGGATCCAACACCAGCACCAGACCCAACACCATCGCCAGACCCAACGCCATCGCCAGACCCAACTCCGGCACCAGATCCAACGCCAGCACCAGAACAGGGTGGTAGCGATAAGAAAGATGATGGAGCTACGTCAGGTAGTGACAGTAAGAAAGATGACAATGCTATATCATCTGACGATAAAAATCCAGATGCTTCTAAAGATGATGTAAAAACAGCAGATGTATATCACGTGATGGGATATAGTGTGGCATTTACAATGGCATTAGCTGGAATAGTACTTCTTGTGAATGAAGATAGAAAAAAGAAAAGGCTGATTAATAAATAATATAATAGTTATAGATACTAGTGTTAGTGATGATTAGAATTGATTAGTATTGATTGGCATTGAATAAAGCCAGATACACAATGACTTAGGTTGTTGTGTGTCTGGTTTTTGAATACTTGAATATTATTCGTTCGAATATTATTTGCTTGAATATTATTTGCCTGAATGTTTTTTGAAATATAATAATGTATGGATTTATGTACAATACATTATTAAATGTGCAAAAAGATATTGACCTTGACATTGGTTCATACTTTATAATTCCATAAAAAGGACAGATTGTCCAGAAAAGAAAGGGAAGGTTATTTATGATGAAGAAAAGAAACAGAAAACGTATAAGTTGTCTGCTTAGCGCTTTGCTTCTGCTTGTTATGAGCATAGGCTGGAGCGTTATGGCTATGGCTGATGATGCAGTTAATAAAGACAGCAGCAAGCCTACAGTATGGATAATAGGTGATTCTACAGTAAGTTCTTTTGCTGATAATTATTATTATCCAAGATATGGATGGGGTACACAGATTGATAAGTATCTTGATGGAACATATGAAGTGAAGAATATAGCTTTATCAGGAAGAAGTTCTAAGAGCTATGTTAATGATAAGGAGTATAAAGAACTTACAGCCGGTATGAAGCAGGGTGATTATCTTCTTATAGGCTTTGGTCATAATGATGAAAAGGCAGAAGCAGACAGATATACAGATCCTAATGGTGATTATAAGACAGCTGGCTCATTTGCTAACTCATTATATGAAAACTATATTAAGCCTGCGCAGGCAGCTGGTACAACAGTTATTCTCTGTACACCTATAGTAAGAAGAACTGCTACAGCAGAATGGTCTGACAGTAATCTTCATATCACAAAGGATAGTGGTGATTTCAAGGGTGGAGATTATGCCCAGTCTATAAGGAATCTTGGTAAGGAACTTAATATACCAGTTGTTGATATGACTAAGATGACAAAAGAGTTATATGATACATTAGGACCAGATGAGACAGTCAACCTTCATGCATGGACATCATCTAAGGCTACAAGCGTTGATAATACACATACAAACATTTATGGTGGAACATATAATGCTTATCTTGTAACTAAGACAATTAAGGAACTTGGGGTAGCTGGAATATCAGAACATATAACAGCTAAGGAAGCACCTGTTAAGGCTGATGTACTTAAGTCTAATCCTGATTATAAGGAAGCTGAATATTCAGGAGAACTTAAGCAGAGTGAATTATGGAAAGATGCAGGAGTTTTCAAGGGTTCAATATTTGGAGATATAGGCGGAGATCCAAATCTTATTAAGGATAAGTTTATACTTGAGGGCAATGAAGATGGAAGCATTCACATTGCTGTTAATGGTAAGGGAAAGATATCATCAACAACAGATGGAATGGCAATGTATTATTATAAAGTACCAGCAGATAGTAACTTTGTAATAACAGCTAATGCAACAGTAAACAGCATTAATAAACACAATCAGGTGGCATTTGGTCTTATGGCAAGAGATGCGATGTATATTGATGTTAATGATAAGTCAGCTCTTGGAGATTATGTTGCAGCAGGAAGTATCCAGCAGGGAACAGCTAACTGCTTTAAGAGAAAAGATGGTGCATTAGGCTATGGTGGTAAATTAGAGAATCCAGTAGAGGCTGGTAAGACGTATGCACTTAAGATTGAGAGCAACAGTGATGGATACGCATGTACATTTGGCGATAATGCTGCTATATCAGGTGGTTTTGATTTCAAGCTTACATCAATAGATGCAGATTATGTATATGTAGGTTTATTTGTAGCAAGACAGGCAGATGTAACATTCTCAGATATAAAGCTTGTTGTAGATGGTAAGGTAGTAACTGGTTCAGATGTTAAGCCTGATGATAATAAACCGGGAGATAATAAGCCGGGAGATAATAATAGAGATTTACAAGAGGGTTTTTGACATA
>OGKU01000602.1_pt1 | contig 25818 bp, 15 predicted proteins | sample 1572611 | NCBI WGS metagenome assembly OGKU01 (sample SAMEA2581886, study PRJEB24529) | metagenome | biome: Human gut stool | place: China | collected 2011 | reverse complement strand
TATCAAGCTTATCAGTAACTGGTTGTTCGTGCAAACAGCACAAGCCGATAAGGATGTACGCACTGTCAATATTCCGGATGAAATGGTTGGAGACGCATTACGCTATGTACTTTCACACGAAATCGGTCACTGTTTAGGGTTTATGCATAATATGGGAGCTTCTTCCACTTTCCCGGTAGATTCTTTACGTTCACCGGAATTCACACAAAAGTATGGTACCACTCCTTCCATCATGGACTATGCCCGCTTCAACTATGTAGCACAACCTGGCGATAAAGAACGTGGCGTTAAATTGACTCCACCCCGCTTTGGTGAATACGACAAATACCTCATAAAATGGACGTATACTCCGGTATTCAATGTTAATTCTGCAGAGGAAGAAGCAATTATAACAGGCAAATGGATCAGTGATGCCATTAAAGAGAATCCAGTGTACCGATATGGAAAACAACAAGTATATGGAGTTGTTGATCCCCGTTCACAAACGGAAGATATTGGTGACAACTCCATGAAAGCAACTCGATATGGCATCAAGAACCTTAAGTATATTATGAATAATCTGGAAAGTTGGATTTCTGAAGGTGACGATACATACGAATACCGTGAAGATTTATTTATTGGTATCGTAGAACAACTTGCAATGTATGTTACCCATGTAGCAGGCAATGTAGGCGGTTATTTTGTCAACGAAGTTAAGGAAGGAGACACAATGCCACGTTTTGCACAGATTCCGAAGGCACAACAAAAAGAAGCCCTGAATTACCTATTCGAGATTTATAACGATCTGGATTGGCTTGACAACAAAAACTTGTTAACTAAATTCCCGGTTTCCGGTTCCCCTAAACAAACTATTCAAAACTTCATGTTGAGATATATACTGCCTGTACCTTTCCAGGTATCACAATACGAAGGATTAGAAAAAGATTCATTTACTGCTGCCGAGGCTTTCAACATGATATACAATTTTGTATGGAAACCGACCATTTCCGGACGTACATTAACAGAATCCCAAATGAATCTCCAGAAACAATATATATACATGATGATGCAAACTGCCGGCTTCACAATCAAAGGAGCCGGGAAAGCATTGGCCGGAGAAAAGCTATTAGACATCAATCACCGCCAGTTCGGATATACTTGTTGCCAAGGACATGCCATCAAAGAGGGTGTCATGCACAACCCTGTAGCAGGTTTTGAATGGAAACCGTTGAATCGTTTTTCTATGACAGCCAAAGTTACCCAAGCAGATGTATACGCATATATAGCTAAAGCGAAACAACTGATGAAACAAAAGTCAGCCAGTGCATCAGGGAAGACGAAAGCTCACTATGAATTATTATTAAAGATGCTCGACATCAACTTAAAATAAGGGAGGGACAAAAGATGAAAAAACTATTTTTATGGTTAATGCCAATTTTGTTGATTATCGGATCAACAAATGAAGCCAATGCCCGCTCCAAAAAGAAAAAAGGAAAAGCAAAAACCGAACAACAGACTGACAGTGTTCAAAAGAAAAAAAGGAGTGTCTACGACAAGCTTTTCAAAGATAAGAAAAAACATACAGTCAATAAAGGGACAATCACAGTTCATCAGTACGAGGATAAGATTTATCTGGAACTACCGGTTGAATTAATGGGACGGGATTTTTTAGTAAATTCTGCCATCACTACTGCAAGTGACATTTCGCTGGCAGGCACAAAAGCTGCTCAAAGTAGGTATCTGATTATTGATAAAACCGATTCATTAATATTATTCCGAGATCCGAAATACAATGTTCGCCTCAACGAACAGGACGATAATCAAGAAGCGGCTTTTGCATTATCTCGTAGTAATGCTATTTACAAAGCATTTCCAATTGAAGGATACACCAGCGATTCAACGGCTGTTGTATTTAATGCCACTTCCTATTTCTCTTGTTCCAATAAAGATGTACTCAATCTTAGCGGACGCAGTTATGGAGGTATGCTCACAATTGTAAGTGCTTCCCCTCAAAGTAAAACATCTTTTGTGGACTCTGCAGACGCATTCGACAATTGTATCAGTATCACTCAAAACTGTACTGCAAAGTTGAGCATCAGCATCATGGGATTCGTCTCCAAAGAGCAACCGGAATTAACCATGTCGGTACAAACAACACTAGCCCTACTGTCGAAAGAAAAAATGAACACCCGCGAAGCCAACCCACGTGTAGGAACAGGTTATATATCATACACAGACTATCGTAATGAAAAACGTTTCAAGAAAGGATACTATGTAACACGCCGTAATATAACGACACAACAACCTGTTGTCTTCTACATCGACACTCTGATTCAAGATAGCTGGGTAAAAGCCATCCAAAAAAGTGCAGATGAATGGAATATAATATTTGAAGACTTAGGAATAGGAAAACCAATCATAATAAAACCATATGAGAAAGATTCAACTTTCCGTGCTAATAACCCAATGATAAATACGATTGCTTTTCTGAATAACAACAACTCGGAAGTTACCGCATACAATGTCACAGACTTACGCACTGGAGAAATTTTAAGTACCAAGATAGGAGTACCACGCGACCTTGCCGTCAGCGTACGTCGTAATGGAGTATACCAAATGGCAGAGATTGATCCGCGCTTCCGGACTTATTACATTGCCGATGAGGTGATCTGTGAGAATCTGACAGCACGTATGCTAAAAGCATTTGGTCTTAGTTTGGGATTGGCAACTAATTTGGCTGGTTCTGCAGCATACTCCCCTGAGGAACTGCGTTCTCCTGAATTTACTCAAAAATATGGTATCACAGCTTCAGTCATGGACAACGTATTATACAATTATCTGGCACAGCCCGGTGATAAAGAAAAAGGAGTGGTATTGATTGTCGACAAACCGGGTGTATGTGATGCATTTACGCTCAAATATCTGTATGCCGCCACCAGTGAAAATGAATCAGACATGTTGAAGAAATGGGCTATGGAACACGATGGAGATCCACGCTATTTCTATGGAAAGCGTTCACCAGCTTATGCTACAGACCCGCGTTGCCAAAACTATGATTTAGGTAATGATCCGATAGCCTCTTTAGATGCACAAATCGCTCATGTGAAATATGTAGTTAAAAATAGTCCTGCCTGGTTTCACGACGATAATATCCCCAATGATTACCGGGAGCTATTTCCTGATTTTGTGATTATTGAATTAATCAATAAAACATTGTCACCTGTATCTTCTTATATCGGAGGTATTTATATCAATGAAGCCAACGAAAAAAGCAATGTTCCTTCATATCAACCGGTATCGGCAGATATGCAAAAGAAAGTCTTACAAAAGATATTCAGTACCTTCTATGATTTAAGTTGGCTGGACTCTAATAAGGATTTCTTGCGTTTAGGTGGTGTCAATCCTGATATGTCAACATGGATTTACAATAACGGGTATCCAATGATGTCTTTGATGTTTCGTTTGATGCGTATGGGATTGAGTGTAGAGAAATCAACTAGACCTTATACCCAAGAAGCATATTTGAATGATATAGAGAAACAATTATTCAAAGAAACTTTAAATGGGAAACCTTTAAGTGCTCCAATGATTGCACAACTGTCTGTATATATCAGTTCTTTAAAAGGAATGTGTCCGACATTAAAGGCTATTGACAAGGCTGTATCAACAAGAGTAACTTCCATTGCTCTCAACGAGCAAACTAATCATAAGTTACAATCATTAGGGTTGCTGACAACTTTTGCCTCTATATCTGCAACAGAAGAGCAATCGGGTATGGAACCTATGACTGCTGTCAATTTCTATGTCGGTACGGATATCGAAGCCATTTGCTATGATAAGTTGAAAAGTACACGTCGCTATTTGATACAAGCTCGTTCTTTGGCTAGTAATGATATTGAACGTGGAAAATGCGATTATTTGATAGCGATGATTGACAGGGTAATTTAGCCTTTCCTCTACCATTCAACGTGTATGTTAGTTTAGTGATAGTAAAATGTATAACAATTAAAAAAAATTATATTATGAAGCAGATTATTTTATTCATTGTATTCATATTTACTATAATGATGTGTTCTTTTGCACAAGAAGCCCCCTCCTCTCCAATAATCAAGGCAAGAGACAATAAAAGTACTGAGTTTTTCAAAAACAAAAAACTTCAATCTCCGATCTCCCCAATGGTCCTTTTCAGTCAGAAAATCACAGGGGTTGTTTATACTGAAGGAGGAAAAGAGGTACTAATAGGCGCGAGCGTTATCGAAGTGGGTAGTACTAATGGTACTATAACTGATATTGATGGAGAATATAGTATAGGCATTTCTAAGGCCGACAAAAAAATTCTCCAAGCAAGTTATCTGGGTTATGAAACAAAACAAGAAAGAATTGGAGGCCGTAGGGTGGTGAACTTCTTCCTAAAAGAAAGTTCACAAGCCTTAGACAAATAAAACCACACACTATCACTAAACTTTTTATAAAACAGCAATATGAAAAAATTTATTTCTATTTTTTTATTGTTATACATTACTTTACCGATAAATGCTCAAGATAAAACAAATGAGCTATCGGGATTTATTATACACAAACAAGAAAATGGGTCTAATGGTTCATTAGACGGTGCCAATATCTTTTTGATCTATGCAAAAGACACACTGAAAACAACAAGCATAAATGGAGTATTCCGTTTCAAACCCATAAAAACAGGAAAAGCAAAACTCATTATCACTGCAATAGGGTGTCGGAAAGTTGAAAAAGAATTAAATATAATAGCTGGAAAGAATTCTAATCTTTACATAGAAATTTTGGATGAATCCATCCAACTGGAGGAAGTCACCATCAAGGGCAGAATCCCCATTGTGACCCAAAATGGCGACACGCTAATATTCAACCCGAAGGCAGTCAACGTACAAGAAGGGGATGTCGCTATGAATATAGTCGAGCAACTTCCCGGAACAGAGACTGACGACCATTCCGTCAAAATCATGGGAAAACAAGTAACCAAAACTTATATAGACGGCAGACTAATATTCGGAAGTGACCCAATGGCAGCACTAAAGAATCTTTCTGCAACAGATGTATTAAAAATCAAGGCTTATGATGAATATGAAAATACGAAAACAAAAAAACTAATGTACAGAGGGGATCTCACCAGAGTGCTCAACATAGAAACCAAAAGCAAACTCATCAGCTCATGGAAAGCACACCTATTGGCTAGTACAGGCAGCAACATGGACTCAAAGAACGACAGAGGAAAGTTCCGTAAAGGGCTCGGACTCACCACTAACTTTTTCTCCGAGAAATTTTTACTCACAAGTAATGTATTTCACAATAATATCAACCGAAAATCAAATAATATCAAAAATGTTCTTTCCATTTCCGATCCTGGTAGTACTTACAACGAAACGACTTATGCAGATCTGGCTACGGAACGCTCATGGGACACAGAAAATGGAACATACGGTACATTTAGAGCATTTTACACTTTCGGATATAATCGCGATAATACAAATACACGATCCGAACAACATTATTTTCCTGGCAACAATTATCAGCAGCGCCTTTATGAAGAACAAAATAGCAACAGTGACAGAAAACAAAATCACTATTCCGAATTTTCTTTCTCCAATTCAAATGACAAATGGGGAGAATTCCGTTGGAACCAGCTTATAACATATAACAACAACAAAGATTGGCAATCGCTTTACATCTATAATGAAGAAAACAATCTTCAAACATCGAAAAGCCTGATGCATTACGATAATCTAAACAAGAATTTTCATGTGAAGGAAGATATCAGTTATGTCAACAGTATTACCGACAGAATCGGATATACATTAGAAAGTTCAGTAGATATAAATAAAGGCAAAAATCATTCATTACGGATAGACACATTAGAAAGTTCGACAACACAAACTTATCTGACTATTCCATCAAAACTCCGCAATACGGAGTGGAACGGCAATGCGCAATTAATATATATACTGAATCCAGAAAATGACACCCAAATATCTTTTGACTATTCCGTTAAATACGAAAACGGATGGAAACACCAATTCGCCTGGAATATGTTGAGCCCCACAAATCCACAAACAGACGAAGCCAATACATATAGTTATAAAATAAATAACCTGACACAAAAACAGGAAGTTTCATTTCACTTTTTTCCCTTTCAAAAAACAAGTTGTGACATTTCAGCCGGACTGAAGGAAACTACACTTAAGCGGAAAGAAAAAGAAATGGACAACTACCGTAAAACATTCATCTCTCCAACAGTAGCAATATCTTTTGTGCATACAGATATAACAAAGTCATGGAGTGCCGCTTACAGACTGCATAATTTTGCACCAAACATAGTGCAGTTACGCCCACAAATAGATAACAGCAATCCTTACATGCTGCGCAGTGGAAATCCCAACTTAAAACAATCATATCTACATTCGTTCCTCTTCAATTGCAATCGTATGTTAGGAAAACATAACCACACCATAGGTGTTATTATCAATGCCTCTATCCGCCAACACTCTCCTGTTGCAAAGACAACCTATTACAATGCCGAAACTTATCTATCGGGATTGCAATACACAGCACCTGCACACAGTTCTCTAATTAGTTTTGAAAACGTAGAAGGATATTGGGACATAAAAGGCAAACTAATATGGCAGGCTCCTATACGTAGTATAAAATCCAAATATGCCTTATCTACCGGATTCAACTACGAACATAACCCATATTATATAGGAGAAAATAAGACTACAACACGTACCTATGATCCATCGCTCGAACATTTTCTACTCTGTAATCTAACTAAAAGATTAAAAATAACAATCAGTGCCAATACTCATTATGTACATAGCATCAATACTGAAAATTATACAAGTAAAACATTCTATCAAACGGCAGGAGCAACATTTGATATAAGCCAAATATGTAAATACTTCTATCTAAGTAGTCATTATAATTTCATTTTCAGCCGTGATTATGGAATCAATAAAGAGATTAACCGCAATCACACCCTAAACTTGAACATAGGCTGTAAAGTGTTAAATCGCAAAGGAGACATTAGTATTGCCGCATATGATCTACTAAATAGTCATCGGACTTTCAACAGCCAAATGTATTCCAACTACATTCAAAACACGTGGACAAATTATTATGGACGGTTTTTCACCATAAATTTTGCTTATCGGTTTGGTAAAGTGAAATCGAACTACGAAGGTACTACAAATGACGGAAGCATACGCGAATATAGGCCGATGTCCGGCAAAATGTGAATTTCATAGCTATCCAAATGAAAGATAACCATACCAGTTATATTGACAGAGAGAACTTCGGGCGGTATTTTACCATAAATTTCTCCTGGAAATTCAGAAAAATCAAATCGAACCGGATGGATATTTCAAGAGGGGTTGCATGGTAATATGAATAAGAAATCTATTAATCATTTAAAATAAAAAGTATGAGTACTCCTATTGTCGAAGTCAAGCATTTATCCCATCGTTATAGTGTCGATTGGGCCATTCGCGATATCAATTTTTCTATTGAAAAAACAGGAATATTAGGTCTGTTAGGGTCTAATGGAGCAGGTAAGTCCACCACTATGAATATCATCTGTGGAGTTTTAAATCAAACGGAAGGGGATGTATTTATCAATGGCATCGATCTACGAAAAAATCCGGTTGAAGCAAAAAAACATATTGGTTTCTTACCTCAAAAACCACCTCTCCATCCAGACTTGACTGTCGACGAATATCTCATACACTGTGCCACATTGCGGAGAATAGAGAAATCAAAAGTTCGTGAAGCCGTAGAAATAGCCAAAGAACGTTGTGCTATTGCCCATTTTAGCAAACGGCTGATAAAAAATCTTTCAGGCGGATATCAACAAAGAGTAGGAATTGCACAGGCTATTGTACATAATCCTCCATTCGTAGTACTTGATGAACCTACAAACGGGCTTGATCCTAACCAAATTGTCGAAATACGCAATCTGATTAAAGAAATTGCTGAAGATCATTCTGTCCTACTCTCCACTCATATCCTGTCGGAAGTGCAAGCTACCTGCAATGATATTCGTATGATTGAACATGGTAAAGTCGTATTTTCAGGTAGCATGAAAGACTTTGATAACTATGTGGTTCCAAGTAGTTTCACCGTTACATTTGCCCTTCCCCCTTCTATAGAAGAACTAGCAAAGATAGAACATGTGTTGAATATAGAAGAACTCTATCCCGGTACATTCCGGATACGCTTTGATGACGATGAAAACATAACTGAACGAGTAGTAGCCTTAAGCATACAAAACGGATGGCGGCTGAAAGAAATCACGATGGAACGCTGCTCTCTTGACATAATCTTTGCACAACTATCGGGAAAACTTAAAAATAATATCTAACATGACGGATTTAAAGATTATAATGCGTATTGCCCGAACCGATCTGGCCATTTTATTCTATTCGCCGATTGCATGGTTCATATTGATTGTTTTCTCATTCCTGACAACATCAAGTTTTACGTTATTAATGGAGAATATAGTGACCGACTATGATCTGTCAGGAGGCAAAGAAGTTTCTTTGAGCGGTATCTGCTTCTTAGGTAGTTACGGTTTTTTGTCCTCCGTCGTATCAAACATATACATCTATATTCCATTGTTGACAATGGGACTCATCAGTCGCGAAACGGCATCGGGTTCAATCAAACTGGCATATTCATCCCCAGTCACCAGTAGTCAGATCGTATTGGGTAAATATCTTGCAGCCATCGGATTTGGTTGCTGTCTGATGCTTGTCCCGATAGCCAGTGCTATTTATGGCAGTTTGGTAATCCCTTCTTTTGATTGGGCTCCTGTACTAGTCGCCCTTCTAGGACTCTATTTATTAATATGCGCCTATTGCGCTATCGGGCTCTTTATGTCCTCACTCACGACTTATCAAGTAGTAGCAGCAGTTGGGACACTTATTGTATTAGCCATACTGAATTTTGTAGGAAATATCGGCCAGGAATACGATTTTATACGCGAACTGACTTATTGGCTGTCAATAAACGGAAGAACAATCGATATGCTGAATGGAGTAATTCGGAGTGAAGATGTGATTTATTTCGTGGTCGTAGTAACCCTTTTCCTGACATTTACCACTTTCAAACTTACATCCGACCGACGAACTATCAGTCGGTTCCGGCAAGCAATCAGCTATCTGGGATTTTTTGTCGCAGCAATGGCAATTGGCTATTTCACTTCACGTCCGGGAATGATTAAGGTATGGGATACAACACGCACTAAACTAAACTCACTTACCGAAAATAGCCAACACGTATTAGCAAAATTGACAGGACCGGTAACTATTACCAATTATGTTAACCTACTTGATAACAAATCATATCGCTACCTCCCTATCATGAAGAAAGCGAATGAAACAATCTTCGAACCTTATTGTCTCGCTAAACCGGACCTGCAAGTGAAATATGTCTATTATTATGATTTCGCCCCCAACGGCGTTGCAAATAATCCTAAGTTTCAAGGCAAAACAGTAGATGAGATGCGTGATTATATGACCATGATTTATAACTTGAATCCTCATTTATTCAAATCTCCGGAAGAAATCCGCCAAATCATCGACCTGCGTGAAGAACAAAATACATTTGTTCGCATTATGGAAACGCAAGATGGAAAACGTACCTTCATCCGTGATTTTGAAGATATGGATGCAACGCCATCCGAAGCGGAAATTACAGCAGCCATCAAAAAGATGATTTCAACTCCTCCCACTGTTGCCTTTATCAAAGGAGACGGTGAACGTGAGGTGTCCAAATCCGGTGACCGCGATTATAGCAACTTCTCCATTGAGAAATATTCTAGAGCCGCCTTAATTAATCAAGGCTTTGATGTCTGCGAGATCGACATTTCTCACGGAGACACCATTCCTTCCCTAATCAATATTGTGGTTCTTGCAGAAATGAGAACTCCGCTTACTGAAAAAGGGAAAAATCAACTGGAAACTTACCTGGCTCGTGGAGGTAATTTGTTTATTCTCACCGATACAGGCAGACAAGAAGTTATGAATCCTTTTTTAAGCAAATTCGGTATCAAAATGGAAGAATACCAACTGGCACAATCTTCCGTTGATTTCTCTCCTAATCTGATTCTAGCCAAAGCAACCCGTGAATCGGGAAAACTTACATTCGGATTCAAAGATGATTTTCCCAAATATGATTTACGTGTCTCTATGCCCGGATGTGTAGCCCTTACATGCTCCGACAACGATTACGGCTTCCAATATACTCCGATTCTTGAAACAAATGCCAAAGGTGTATGGATTGAAAAAGAACAAACAGATTTACAGGAATCACCAGTAGAATGTAATGCTTCGGCAGGAGAGAAAGAACAAACCTATATCACAGCCTATGCCCTTTCACGCCAACTGAAAGATAAAGAGCAGCGTATTATCATCTCTGGTGATGCGGATTGCATAAGCAACACCGAACTGACTCTTTCACGCGAAGGATATAGATCAGGAAACTTTAATCTGATTATCGAAAGCTTCCGCTGGCTTTCCGGAGGAGAATTTCCAATCGACATACGCCGTCCCCATTGTACCGACAATAAACTTTCGATCGGAGTGAAAGATATTGGTACAATGAAAACTATTTTCATAATCATTATACCAGCTATCCTCTTACTTATAGGAGTTGGCATCTGGTTTTTCCGCAGAAGAAATTAATAAGAGAAAAAGATGAACTTAAGACTTATACTTAGAATAGCCCGTACCGAACTAGCGGTACTCTTTTACTCACCGGTCGCATGGTTGCTACTGATTGCATTTACATGCCAGGTAGGATTCGATTTTATGAATATCCTGACGGAAATAGTAAAAATAAAAGCATTGGGCAACACGATCACTTTTAGCGTCACAGCCGGTTTTGTCCTTGGTCTCAAAGGAATATATGAAGTAATACAAGAAACCATTTATCTGTATATTCCTTTATTAACCATGAATTTGATGAGTCGTGAATATTCATCAGGCTCTATCAAACTACTTTATTCATCACCGGTAAATAGTATCCAAATCATTACCGGCAAGTTTGTATCAATGGTGGTATTCGCCCTGATCTTTGTCATCATCCTTGCCCTACCGACAATCGTAATGTTTATCTCCGTGCCGCATGTCGATATTACACTTATCTTGGCGGGATTGTTATCCATGTTTCTGTTGATACTGACCTATTGTTCTATCGGTCTCTTTATGACCACACTCACATCTTACCAGGTTGTGGCAGCTGTTGCCACCCTTTCCGCATTAGCATTTCTCAATTATGTGGGAGGAATTGGACAGGAGTCCATATTCTTTAGAGAAATTACTTATTGGCTATCCATTAAAGGACGTGCCAGTGAGATGGTTGGAGGATTGATATGTAGCGATGACGTTATCTATTTCCTTGCCGTAATTTTATTATTCCTCTGGCTATCGGTCATTAAACTGAATAATGAAAAAACACGTCGCTCACTCCTTTCAAAAACAATGCGCTATGCCTTAGCTGTATGTACCATTATAGTTATCGGCTTTGTCAGTTCCCGTCCGGCAATGATGGGCTTTTATGATGCTACCCGCAGCAAACAACGTACACTTTCAGAAGAAAGCCAGAAAGTAATGGAGCAATTGTCCGGACCTATGACGATCACAACTTACGTCAATATTTTCGATAAAGAATTTGATGTCGCTTCTCCAAGAGAGCAAAAAGAGGATATGGCACGCTTCAAAATGTACACACGTTTCAAACCAGAGATAAAAATGGAGTATGTTTACTATTACTCTACACCGAAAGACAGCACCCTTTATCGCCAATATCCGAATAAAAACATTCGTGAGATAGCTTATGAAGTTGCCAAGAAGAAGAACTTCAATCCTAAAAAGCTTAAAAGCGCCGAAGAACTGAAAGAAAAAATAGACTTGGCTAAAGAAAATTATCGATTTGTGCGGGTTGTTGAACGTGGCTCCGGTGAACAAGCCCGCCTTCGTTTGTTCGACGATATGGAATATCACCCTTCTGAAACAGAAATCTCCGCAGCATTGAAGAAAATGCTTGTTACTCCTGTGAAGGTAGGCGCCATCACAGGACATCAGGAACGTTCCACCACTAAAAAGGGAGATCAGGATTACTCACTTTTTGCCACACATGGACGCTTTCGTTATTCCATGATTAATCAAGGCTTTGATTTGGTGGAACTGAATCTAAAGGATATGAATGATATACCAAGTAATATCAATATATTACTTATTGCTGAAATGCGTTCTTCCATGAGTTCCAAAGAACAAGAAATCATAGACCGTTTTCTTGAACGCGGAGGTAATATGATGATTATGGGCGACGTCGGACGTCAGGAAGTAATGAATCCTTTACTCCGGAAAGTCGGTTTAAAACTGTTGCCGGGAATCATTGCACAACCTTCTGATGTTAATCCCGGAGACCTCGTTCTCGCGAAAGCTACCCAGATAGCCGCCGACAGTATAGGAGGCTTCTATAAACGTATGGTTGACAGGCAGAAGCATAGTGCAGTCACCATGCCATCGGCTGTTGCTCTGGAAGTTGTCGATACAACAAAATTCCATCCAATAGTTTTATTGCAAAGCAACGCCCAACAGACATGGATTGAGTATCAAACAAAAGATTTTTTGAATGACTCCCTTTCATTAGACTCTCTTCAAGGTGAAAAGTTAGGAGCCTATCCCACGGCAATAGCGTTAACCCGCAAGATTAAAGCCAAAGATAAAAAACAACGGATCATTGTGTTGGGTGATGCAGACTGTTTCAGCAATGCCGAACTACAAAAAAGCTCAAGACCGGGTATCTATTCATTCAACTTCAATATGATTCCCGGTTCATTCCGTTGGCTATGCTATAATAAATTTCCGGTATCTTCTTCCAGAGCCCCTTATCTTGACAAAGATATCAGCCTGACTCCTATGGATCTATCTACTATCAAAATTATCTATTGCTATGGCATCCCATTTATTATTGGTCTGTGTGGTATTTGGATATGCTGGAGGAGAAGAAAACGATAAAAAGAGAGAACAGAGAAACTTCCGGCAAGCAGATTTCATGCCTGTCGGAAGTCTAATTCTTTCATAGACTCCTTCAAAACTATGCCTTCAACCGCATCACAAACCGACTCCCCTTACCCAATTCGCTCTCTACCGTCAGCGTACCGCCATGAGCTTCCACAAAATCCTTGGAAATAGATAATCCCAAACCACTACCTTGCACTTTCGTTCCGGGTACACGGAAATAGCGGTCAAAGATACTTTTGTGATAACGCGGGTCAATGCCTTTGCCAAAGTCTTGGACATACAATTCAATCCAGTTTTCATCCTGTTTGGCACCAATAACCACATGCCCGTTTTCTTTTGAATAACGAATAGCGTTACTTAACAGATTCGTCAATACCCAAGCAATCTTCTCGCTGTCGACAAACAGTTTACCGATTTTCTCCTCCGGATACTCCACTTCTATCTGAATATTAAACTTATCCGCTTGCACCTGATTAGCTTTGATCGCATACTCAATCAATTCAATCGGTTTGGTGATCTTCGGCATCAACTGTAATTTACCAGCTTCCACCTGCGTCATGTTAAGCAATTCTCCGGTGATACTTAACAAACGTTCGCTATTCTCCTTGATACTCTTTGAAAGCTGTTCCTGCTCATCATTCAGCGCACCGACACGCTTATCCTCAAGCAGTTGTAGACTCATCATAATAGCAGCAATCGGAGTTTTCAATTCATGAGAGATCGTTGAAATAAATGTAGTCTTGGCAGAATCCAGTTCTTTGAATTCCGTGATATTCTTAAGTAAAATGACATCACCCAGTTTGTGAGGTTCCCCTTTTTCAGCCTCCGTATTAATAATCGGGACATAAGAGACCTTAAAATAACTTTCCTTATTATCCGCATAAATTTTTAAAGCCTCTTTCTGATCGCTTGGCGTCACCAACTCACGAATTAGTCGGCGGAGCAGGTCATTCTTCAAAGAAAGTTCCTCTGCCGATTTACGAATCACATTCTCCCGTTTCATATTCAGAATACTTAAGGCTTCATCATTGATAAACAAAACCTCACGTTCTGTATTCAGACCGATAATCGGGTCGTTAATACTGTTAACAATAGCTTCTATAAACTTTTTAGCAGAAAGAATATCCGACAAAGTACTGGCACGATATTCAGTCAAACGCTCCGCCATCCGGTTGAAACTGTCAGCCACTTCACGGAACTCTTCATTGTCACTCATGTCGAGACGCTTCTCATAGTTATGATTGGCTATTTCAAGAATTCCTTCTTTCAGCTCCTTAATCGGCTTGCTGATAGAACGAGGCAACCAATAAAGCAATATCAGTCCGGTCAAGATACAGATTCCCCCTGTTATGGAGATCCATAGCAATGCACGTTCCAAGGCAGGCATAGCAGCAGGACTATCAGGCTCTGTCGCAGTCAGAGTTTGAAGATTCACTACTGAAAGTGTTACCAACAAAATAATCATTCCTGCCAACATCCCAATGCCAAGAATCAGTTTCGTTTTAATATTCATAACGTTCATACGATTAATATTATGCAAGTATAATCAAATCTACATTAGCTTGCGACAAATTATTTAAAAACTTTCTATATTCCAGTATAGAACAAATAGCGTACGGTAGCCTCAAATTAGGAGTTCCCATACACACTGTCGATATCTGTTTCTCTTTACAAACCTTGACGATGCTCCCCAAAATGTCTTTCGACTGCACCTGGACAACTTCTCCCCCAAGTTCCGCCACCAGTTTAAAATGATTCAACAAATACCGTTGACTGGCCAAATCAATTCGATCCATACTCTCTCTCGGAGTCTGAACATACAAAGCTATAAAAGTTGTATTATACCGGGTTGCCAACTTTGCCGCCTTTCTGATAATTCGCCGGGGTGTTTTCTCGTGACTACTGATACAAGCCATAAACTTCTCATGCCGAAGTCCGACGGCTACTCCCATCACCACCTCATTCTCCACCTTTTTTTCTACCCGCAACGCCACTTCCTTTAGAGCCAACTCACGCAATTGAAGAATATTCTCGGTTCTAAAGAAATTATCCAATGCTGTCTGAATCTTTTCCGGACGATAGATCTTTCCCGCTTTCAAACGGGCAATCAGTTCTTCTGCCGTCAAGTCAATATTCACCACCTCATCCGCTTCCTGAAGCACACTGTCGGGCACTCGTTCTTTCACTTCAATCCCCGTAATCTCCTGCACTTCTTCATTCACGCTTTCGATGTGCTGAATATTGATTGCCGAAATCACATTGATTCCTTCATCCAACAATGTCATTACATCTTGCCAACGTTTCTCATTCAGACTTCCTTCCACATTGGTATGTGCCAATTCATCCACTATCACAATTTCGGGATGAAGGCGAATAATAGAATCTAAATCCATTTCTTCCAATTCCTTTCCCTTATAGAAGATTTTACGTCGCGGAATGACAGGAAGTCCTTCTAGCATCCCTTCCGTCCCGACACGTCCATGAGTCTCGATATAGCCGATTTTCACGTCCACACCATTTTCCAACAGTTCATGTGCCTCCTGAAGCATACGATATGACTTTCCCACACCGGCTATCATACCGATATAGACCTTAAACTTACCTCGCTGAGATCTCTTTATCAGATCCAGAAAATGCTGTACACTTTGTTCTCTATCATCCATTATGTTGCTCTGTTATTTTAAACATCCTAACCCGTAGCAATCATCACGATCACCACGGGTTCACAAAAATTCATGAGTTTATTTTATGGCCTTAAAGTTACGCCAAATACTAGATGGGCATCCTCCAAACGCGGATTCCATATAGCTTGCACAAATATAGGCAATGAAAACTTATCATTAAAATTGATAGCTTTCGTTGCTTTCAAAGCAAGGTTCGTCACTGCAAAACCATTCACATTATACTGCGGAGTTTCATAAGGAACCACTCCACAGGTAGCATTCAAGTCTACCCCTTTTACGCTGAACGGATAATTCAATTCTACGTAAGAAGAATATGCCTGTTTTTCTTCCCCCTTGTCAGTCATCTTTCTGTCAGCACCGGCAAACATGGTATACCATGCAATAGACAACGGGAATTTTTCAACAGGAAGCGTATAAGCTAATCCTGCTTCAAAATGATGTCCGGTGTCGCCACTCTTAAAATGGAAATAATCATTTGTTAGTTCTCCATTGGCTACATCAGCTTGTCCGTTCCACCAAAGACTGGCTACTGAAAGTGTCGGTCCTGCTTCACCAAACTTATAAGCTGCAGTGAGGTCAATTTCTTTATTACTCTCACTCAAACTGGTTGATCCCCATGCAGTAAGTGAGAAATTACCTACGCTAAATCCCAAAGTCGGTTGAAAAGAAGCGGCACCCCCCTGATAAATACCACGCCATACATACGAACTTACCAAATCACCTTGTATAGTAAACTCTTGTGCTTGTGCATTGCCAGTTCCCAACATACATACGGCCGCTACAGCCATTGTTCCTAAAATACTCTTTTTACTAAAAAAACTTTTCATACTTCTTATCTAATTCTATTTTATGTTCCTGTAAAAAAGCAGCGCCCCATCCCCCCCTGTTTATTTGAACCGCTGGTATCACCCAAACGATTCGGACAGGAACGCTGCTCCTGATCTTCATCTACTTATTACTTTCTTCAAGAGCTATATTCAATTTCAGCACATTCACCTTTTCTGTTCCCAACAATCCCAGGAACGGTTTTTCGATGCTTTTATCAACAATCGCTCTTACTTGTTCTTCTGTTAATCCGCGTGCTTGTGCCACTCTCTTCACTTGTACGTATGCACATTGGGGAGTAATATCAGGATCCAGCCCCGAAGCACTGGCTGTAACCATTTCGGCAGGCACATCCGCACGGTCTAAATAAGGATGATGTACAAGGAAAGTATCAATACGCGCTTTCACTTCATCCAGATATTCCTGATTCGTAGGACCTTTATTACTACCTGCAGAACTCGTAGCATCATATCCGTCACCGGCAGAAGACGGGCGTCCCCAGAAATAAATATCTTTTGTAAACATCTGGCCCACATTAGCTGCTCCCACTACTTTCCCATCCAGCGTAGCTACCTCGGCATTTCCCTTATTAGGACCTGCAACCTGCGCAAACAACCACAAGATAAGGATATAGAACACGGAGAAAAAGACACAAAAAGCAAGTGTTATTTTTAATGACTTCAATAAAGTTTTCATTGCTATTGTTTTTTAATTAAAAGAATAAACCTACCAATAAATCTATCAACTTGATTCCCACAAAAGGAACAATCACACCACCCAAACCATAGATCAACAGATTACGGCGAAGTAAAGCACTCGCACCTATCGGTTTGTATTGCACGCCACGCAAAGCCAGCGGAATCAGAATCGGAATAATAATCGCATTAAAAATGACCGCTGAAAGAATGGCGCTTTCAGGACTATGCAGATGCATGATATTCAGAGCTGCCAATTCGGGAATAGCGACCATAAACAAGGCAGGAACAATTGCGAAATATTTTGCAACGTCATTGGCGATAGAGAAAGTGGTCAGTGTACCGCGTGTCATCAGCAATTGTTTACCGATTTCCACAATCTCGATCAGTTTCGTCGGATCGTTATCCAGATCGACCATATTACCGGCTTCCTTCGCAGCCTGTGTACCACTATTCATGGCTACACCTACATTAGCTTGTGCCAGAGCAGGAGCATCGTTCGTTCCGTCTCCCATCATTGCAACCAATTTACCAGCCTGCTGTTCCTTCTTGATATATTCCATCTTATCTTCCGGTTTAGCTTCAGCGATAAAATCATCCACACCGGCTTTTTCGGCAATATATTTTGCAGTTAACGGGTTATCTCCTGTCACCATGACCGTCTTCACTCCCATCTTACGCAGACGTTCGAAACGTTCCTGAATACCCGGTTTGATAATATCCTGCAACTCAATGACACCGGTCACTTTCTTGTTTACACATACTACCAACGGCGTACCACCATTACTGGAGATAGAAGAGATGACCTCTTCCACTTCTTTCGGGAATTCATTTCCTGCACCTTCCACCATCTTACGGATAGCGTCGAAAGCACCTTTACGAATTTGCGTTCCATCTGCCAGGTCTACTCCCGAACATTTGGTTTCAGCCGTAAACTTAATCATTCGTGCTCCCGTTGTATTCAGGTTACGCATACGGATGCCCGACTCGCGTCCCAGTTCTACGATAGACTTACCTTCCGGCGTTTCATCGGACAAGGAAGACAACAGACAAGTCTCTACAAAATCGTGCAAATTGACACCCGGAGCCGTATGGAAATGAGTTGCTTTACGGTTACCGATGGTGATAGTACCTGTTTTATCCAGCAACAACGTATCAATATCACCGGCAGTCTCTACTGCTTTACCGGATTTAGTAATCACGTTGGCACGGAGCGCGCGGTCCATACCGGCAATACCGATAGCAGAAAGAAGTCCACCGATAGTTGTCGGAATCAGACACACAAACAAAGAAATAAGCGAAGCAATAGTGATGACCGTATTACTATAGTCGGCAAACGGTTTCAAGGTAACACACACAATGACAAAAACAAGCGTAAAACCTGCCAACAGAATAGTCAACGCAATCTCGTTCGGGGTTTTCTGACGGGAAGCACCTTCCACCAATGCAATCATCTTATCAAGAAAACTTTCTCCCGGTTGAGTAGTCACCATTACTTTTATATGATCGGACAATACCTTCGTGCCACCCGTTACGGAACTCTTGTCGCCACCTGCCTCACGAATAACCGGAGCAGACTCGCCGGTGATAGCACTTTCATCAATAGAAGCCAAGCCTTCAATAATCTCACCATCGGAAGGAATTACGTCTCCGGCCTCACAAACAAACACATCTCCTTTCTTCAACAGTGAAGAACTGACGGTAACAATTTTATTGCCTTCCACTTTCTTTGCCGGTGTCTCTTCACGAGTCTTACGCAAGCTGTCGGCCTGTGCTTTACCACGTGCTTCGGCAATAGCTTCGGCAAAATTGGCAAACAACAAGGTTACAAACAGAATGATAAACACGGCAATATTGTAAGCAAACGAACCTTGTGAAGAATTTACAATGGAGTAGAGCGTTACGAGTAGCATGACCACTGTAGCCACTTCTACTGTAAACATAATCGGGTTCTTTATCATCATCCGCGGGTTCAGTTTCACGAATGACTGTTTCAAACTTTCTATAACTTGCTCCTTTGGAAACAAAGAAGCTGATTTATTATCTTTCATATCTTCTCTAATTCAGTATTACAAACTTAAATGTTCAGCAATTGTACTCAATGCATGTACCGGGAAGAACGACAGCGCAGCAATAATGAAGATAACCACAAATGTCATGACTCCGAAAGTCAATGTATCGGTCTTCAATGTGCCGGCACTTTCCGGAATGAATTTCTTCTGTGCCAGTAATCCGGCAATGGCAACCTGCCCGATGATAGGAATAAAACGGCTCAAAATCAGAACAATACCACACGTATAATTCCAGAAATAAGTATTATCTCCCAAACCTTCAAAACCGGAACCGTTATTGGCGGCACAAGAAGTGTACTCATAAAGTTGCTCACTTAAACCGTGGAATCCCAAGTTGTTCAACCATCCACCTTCACTTTCCACAAAATCAGGATGGTACACATAAATATAACTTGAGAGTGCTGTAAATACCAAAATGACAAACGGATGAAGCAGAGCTACAATCGTAGCGATTTTCATTTCGCGGGCTTCCACTTTCTTGCCGAGAAATTCCGGCGTACGTCCTACCATCAAACCGCTGATAAACACTGTAATGATAATAAATGTATAGTAATTCATCCATCCTACACCTACACCGCCAAACCAAGTGTTAATCTGCATATTCAGCATCTCCATCATTCCGGACAGCGGCATAGTAGAATCATGCATACCATTCACAGAACCATTAGAGGTTACAGTAGTTACAATACTCCATAATGCTGTTGCTCCGGCTCCCAAACGAACCTCTTTACCTTCCATCGCACCATTATCCTGCGCAATTCCCAATTCATCAATGCGTGGATTACCGCCCATTTCCTGACTGACATTAATACATACGCCTACTAGAAAAGCGAAAAGCATTACTCCGAATATACTGTAAGCCAACTTCTTTCTGCGGGTATAAAATCCCAGCGCAAGTACCATTGCCATCGGGATAATCAGGATAGACAACATTCTACCATATTAGTAAGATATGTCGGATTCTCCAACGGATGAGAAGAGTTTACACCAAAATAACCACCACCATTTGTACCCAATTGTTTGATAGGAACAATCGCAGCCGTAGGACCTTGAGAAACCATTTGTTCCTGGCCTTCCATCGTAGTTACCTTCATCTTACCGTCAAATCCCATCGGAGTTCCCTGGAGAATCAGGATAAAACCTACAATCAGAGAAAGAGGCAATAAAATACGTGTACAGCTTATTACCAGAAATTGCCAGAAGTTACCAATCGTTTTGGTTGTTTTTGCAGCAATACTCTTCATAATACCTGCCATAGCAGCCATACCTGTTGCTGCGGTAATAAACTGGAAAAGCATGATGACGAACAGTTGAGTAAAATAAGTCAGTCCGCTTTCACCGCTATAGTGCTGCAAGTTACAGTTCACCATAAAACTGATACAGGTATTGAATGCCTGATCCGGAGTCTGCGGTCCGTTGCCGTCCGGATTTAAGGGCAACCATCCTTGTGAAACCAAGAGTACCATTCCCCAGAAAAACCAGAAAGCATTCAAAATCAACAATGCTTTCAGGAATTGTTTCCAGTTCATTTCTTCATTGGGGTCGATTCCACAAACTTTATAAATGACTCTTTCGATAGGAGCCATAAAATCAGACCAGGTCTTTTCTCCTCTGTAGACCTTGGCAATGTATTTTCCCAGTGGATAAGCCAGAATCACCATCAAGGCTATCTGAACAACCACGCCTAAAATTTCTGTATTCATATACTTTTTACCTTAAACTGTGTGTGTTACTTTAAAACTTTTCGGGTTTGACGAGCACGTACATCAAATAACCGAAGATCGCAATACCTAATACGAATAATGCTGTGTACATAATCAATTCTCCTTTTTCTTTAAATATTCTCAAACCAGTCTACACATTTCCAAAATAGCCAGAAACAAGCGAAACCGCTTAACAGGCAGAAAATAAATGATAGTGTTATTCCCATGTTTTTACCTTTTAAATGATTACTATTAATTTTCACTTGCCACTCTTTATGCCAAATGCGTGCCATAAAAAACAGAAAATAGATAATGTATTAATATTCAAACAGATACACATCATTAGATACTTTCTATCCATCCAACCTACCCTTCCATTTTGAAAAAAGAATTCTATTTTGAAAAGCTTTATACTTTTCCGGAATTTCAGAAGAGAAAAAATAAGCAAATTATCACTTTGAAAGGGGGATTTTCATTTTGAAAAGGTAAGAGAAGGAAATATAGCACTTATAAAACACTGATAATAAGAGATTAGCAACTAATACAAGTCTATTGGTATATGCTTTGCAAAGAGACAGACATGAAACTTTATATTATTGCAAACAGATTACCTGTCAAAGTAGCCGGCACAAACGGTAAATTCGCATTTTCGCGTAGCGAAGGCGGACTGGCAACAGGTTTGGATTCTCTTCAGACTTCTTATGAGAAGCACTGGATAGGTTGGCCCGGAATATGTACCAATGAAGAAAAGGACCAACAGGAGATTAACGAGAAACTACAGGAAATGAATTTTCATCCGGTCTTCTTGTCGGAAAAGCAAATTGAAAATTACTACGAAGGATACAGTAACAGTACTATCTGGCCTTTGTGTCATTACTTTTATGCTTATACCTTATATAAGAACTGCTTTTGGCAAGCCTATCAACAAGTCAACCGTCTTTTCTGTGAGGAGATTTGCCAGCTGATACGTCCCGGTGACAAAGTATGGATACAGGATTATCAACTGATGCTACTTCCAGGAATGTTGAGGAAAATATATCCGGAACTCTATATCGGTTATTTCCATCATATCCCGTTCCCCTCCTACGAACTTTTTCGTATTCTGCCAGAGCGTGCCGAGATACTGAAAGGCTTATTGGGAGCCGACTTCATTGCTTTCCATACCCACGACTATATGCGTCACTTCATCAGTGCCGTAGAACGTGTATTACACCTCGACTTTAAACTGGATGAAGTGCAGATCAACAACCGAGTGACCAGAGTAGAGGCATTACCGATGGGAATCAACTATGAATCTTATCATAAGGCTTCGGAAAATAAAGAAGTACACCAAGCTATTGAACGTACCCGGAAACTTTTCGGCGAGCATAAACTCATCCTGTCAGTAGACAGACTGGACTATAGTAAAGGAATACTGCATCGTCTGCATGGCTTCGCCACCTTCCTCGAACATCATTCCGAATATCATGGCAAGGTCACATTAGCGATGGTCATCGTTCCTTCACGTGACCATGTAGGCAGCTATGCGGAACTAAAAACAAAGATCGACGAAGAAATCGGCTCTATCAACGGACGCTACTCCACAATGAACTGGACTCCCGTCTGTTATTTCTACCACGGCTTCTCGCTGGAAGAACTGACCGCCATGTATTATGTAGCCGATATAGCCCTCGTCACTCCACTTCGGGATGGCATGAACCTGGTGGCTAAAGAATACGTAGCTACCAAGTGCGACAATCCGGGCGTACTTATCCTTAGCGAAATGGCAGGTGCCGCTGTAGAACTGACGGACGCTATCCAAATCAATCCGAACGATACGGAACAAATAGAGAATGCGATTTGCCAGGCACTTGAAATGCCGGAAGAGGAGCAAAAGCAGCGCTTGCAACGTATGCAAAGTATTCTGTCTGTACAGACAGTCAACAAATGGGCAGCCGACTTTGTCAATGAACTGAACATGACGTGCATGAAAAACGATCTGTTACGAAAAAAACGCATCGTAGCTGCTACCATCGCACAAATCAAGTTAAAGTATAACCAGGCAAAACAACGCCTTGTTCTGCTGGATTACGATGGTACGCTGTCAGCTCTCAAATCACGTCCCGAAGATGCCCAACCTACACCAGAACTTATTTCTATTCTACAACAATTGGCTAGCGATCCCGCCAATCATATTGTTATCAATAGCGGGCGGGATCATTTTACATTAGAAAAATGGCTCGGTTCCCTTCCTTTTTCTATGGCTGCCGAACATGGAGCTTTCTACAAAGAAAACGGAGTTTGGCATAAAAATATAAAGAAGATAGAATGGGGAGCAGGTATTCTTTCTATCCTACAACTGTTTGTAGACCGAACTCCCCACTCACATCTGGAAGTAAAAGAAACAACCCTGGCATGGCATTATCGTGAAAGTGACGCATGGCTCGGCACATTAAGAGCCCAACAACTCGTCAACACACTGATTTCGCTCTGTACCCGGCAGAAACTACAAATTCTACAAGGAAATAAAGTGATCGAAATCAAATCACCGGATTGCAATAAAGGTTCCGAGGTGGGTCGTCTGCTAGCCAACAGACGTTATGATTTTGTTATAGCGATGGGAGACGACACTACAGATGAAGATATGTTTCAGGCATTACCCAAAAACGCTATTAGCATTAAAATAGGTAGCGTATCCGAAGCCGCCAACTATCATCTGTCTGCTCAATCCGACGTACTTCCATTCTTACAATCTTTACTAGGCAAACAAAAAACTGCCACAAAAGAAGGAAGTATTAAGAATCGCCTGACTTTCGCTTTCGACTTTCTCAAAGATCTATTAAAAACTCAATAAAAAGCAATCAATATGAATAATTTAAATTATGGAGTGATAGGTAACTGCCGTACAGCAGCCCTCATTTCGCAGAACGGAAATATCGAATGGCTCTGTTTTCCCGATTTCGATTCTCCTTCTATTTTTGCCAGTCTGCTCGACCGGGAGAAAGGGGGAGCTTTTGGATTCGAAGTTGCCGGAGACTATCGCATCACACAAAGTTATGTTCCGCACACCAATATCCTTTCTACCCAGTTCTCCTCTGATGAAGGAAAATTTGTAGTGCTCGACTATATGCCCTGTTATCGTTCCAAAGACGAAACAGGACATTATTTGCCTGCCGAATTATATCGCTACATACATTGGATAAAAGGAAAACCGCGTTTCAAGATCAACTACCATCCGGCTCCAAACTATGCACAGGGACAAGTGATCCTAAATATAACTCCGCAGTATATAGAGTCCTACTGTTCCTCTGAAAATAAGGACAGACAATATTTATACGCTTCCCTGTCTCTTCAAGACATCAAAGAGAAAAAAGAAATCATTCTTGAGAAAGACGAATTTCTCTTGCTTTCCTATAATGAGAAAGTAATTCCAATTGACATAGAAAGGGAAAAAATAGAATATTGCCGTACGCTAGTATATTGGCTGAACTGGACAGACAGAAGTAAGAAATACATTCTATATAATGACGTAATCGAACGAAGTTTGTTGGTTCTGAAACTAATGTCCTATCACAACGGAGCCGTATTAGCAGCACTAACCACAAGTCTTCCGGAAGCTGTAGGAGAAGTCCGCAACTGGGATTATCGTTTTTGCTGGCTCCGGGATGCTTCTATGTCCATCGAAACCATGTTCCAGATCGGACACACTGGTGCAGCTAAACGTTTTATGAAATTTATCCAATCTACATTCGTTTCCAAACATGATTATCAAATTATGTATGGCATCCGGGGCGAGCACCAACTAACTGAAGTGATACTCGACCATTTATCCGGCTACAAACACTCCAAACCTGTACGAATAGGCAATGATGCGTACCACCAGAAACAAAACGACTCTTTTGGTTACCTGATGGACTTGATTTACCAATATTATCGTCTCATGCCCGGTACATTGGACGAAATTGAAGATATGTGGGAGATGGTAAAGAGCATTTTAGCAACCGTAGTAGAAAACTGGAAAAAACCAGATAAAGGGATTTGGGAAATTAGAGGGGAGGGACAACACTTTGTTTCTTCTAAAGTTATGTGCTGGGTAGCCCTAGATCGCGGAGCGAAAATTGCTCAAATGCTTAATAAATACAATTATAGCGAACGTTGGCAACTGGAAGCTGAAAAAATAAAGAAAGACGTAATGAAATACGGCTGGAATAAAGAACTTCAAAGTTTCACACAAACGTACGACAACCAAGCAATGGATTCTTCATTACTATTGATGGAACCTTATGGGTTTATAGAAGCTGATGATATACGCTATCATCAAACAGTGGAAGCTGTCAGGAAAGCTCTTTTTCATAAAGGACTTATGTATCGCTACAACAGCAAAGATGATTTCGGGTTGCCTACTTCTGCTTTTACGATTTGTACATTCTGGCTTATACGGGCATTGTTTGTAACCGGCCATAAAGAAGAAGCACGCTGCCTGTTTGACGAAGTTCTGAAATATTCCAATCACCTCGGATTGTTTAGTGAAGATATTGATTTCGAAACCAAAGAACAGTTGGGCAACTTCCCGCAGGCATATTCACATCTGGCATTAGTAAATACAGCTATTTTATTTGCGGAAGAAGAGAAAAGACTGGCTTTTATCCGCCCTTAATTTAAATCCTGTTTCTTCTAAAGAAGCGTTAAAGAAAGCATGAAATCATTTCCGAAAGTATCCAAAACAATAAAGCCCTTCTGGTATTTCTACCGGAAGGGCTTCTCTAAAAATGGCGGCTACCTACTCTCCCACTGTTACGCAGTACCATCGGCGTGACGAGGCTTAA
>OGKU01000549.1_pt1 | contig 27744 bp, 18 predicted proteins | sample 1572611 | NCBI WGS metagenome assembly OGKU01 (sample SAMEA2581886, study PRJEB24529) | metagenome | biome: Human gut stool | place: China | collected 2011 | reverse complement strand
TCCCATCATTTTTTCTTCGATGGGAATACTGGTGGTGAACGACAGCGACAAAGAATCTTGTCGAATTGAAAATTGACACACGCAAATTCTTCAGTATATGTCCACCTGTGTGGAGCATGTACCGTCAGGATTCGCATATGGCAGTGGTAATTCCATTTCGTTTTTCGCGTGGAATTGCCAGAGTTATTCATTTGACAAACTCATAATGCGGTTCTCCGTATAGAGGAAAAGCCTATTAAGTTATAGGCAATGAAATATAACCGCACTTTGAGAAAAGAGGCCTCAAGGTACTTTTTATTTTCTGAATTAGTTGTGTACCTCCAGAAGAAAAAAATAAGGAGAGGCTTCCAAGGAAACCTCTCCTTAACTGGTATTAAGGGCTATGTCAGATTTTTTCAGCAAAATATTTACGACAGGTAACTTACCGATACAGCGGCCCGTACTGCTTGCACGCAGCATAATCCGCAGCCTGCTGATCCTGTGTGCCGAAGCTGGCCCATGCGTGGGGGCGATAGACCTTCTCGGCAGGGACATTGTGCATCGTAACAGGGATGCGCAGCATGCTGGCCAGCGTAATGAGGTCAGCACCCACATGGCCGTAAACGGTCACGCCATGGTTGGCACCCCAGTTTGCCATAACGCTGTACACATCGGTGAACGCTCCCTGTCCGGTCAGGCGCGGGCAGAACCATGTGGTCGGCCAGGTCGGGTCGGTGCGTTTGTCGATGGTGTTGTGGATCTCGTCGGGCAGATCAGCCGTCCAACCCTCGGCAATTTGCAGGACGGGTCCAATGCCCTCCACAATGTTGAAGCGCAGCATCGTAACAGGCATCTCTGCCTTGCAGCGGAAATGGCTGGAATATCCGCCGCCGCGGAAGTACTCATAGTCCGCACGGCACCAATCGGTGGCGTTCAGGCATGCCTTGATGTCCGCATCGGTCATCTCCCAGAACGGCTTCATCACGTGGTTGCCCTCGGCATCCACGCAGGCGCCGGAACCATCCAGAGCTGTCGCGCCGGAATTGATGAGGTGAATAAAGCCGTTGGCGGCAACGCCGTCAGGCTTCTGCCCGGTCACACGCTCGCAGGCTTCGGGGCTCCAGTAGGTGCGCACATCATGGAAGCACGGTGCAGAACCGGAAACAAGGCTGCCCAGCATCATGGCAATACCGTTGCAGGTGTCGTTCTCAGTGGCGAACGGAGTCGGAGCCTTCGGGCCGTTCCAGTCAAAGGTAGAAGCCATGATGGCCTCGGTGAAGTCAGCATTCGGCAGCCAGTCCGTCCACTGCCGCTGACCCTGGAAGCCTCCGACCACAGCGTTGCGACCCAGCGCTTCCTCATGCCAGCCCATCTCGTCCAGACGCGGATTGCCGTACAGAATGTCGCGGATGATCAGGGTCATCTTGACGATAAACTCCCAATCCTTGTCAGCCGGAACGATCTTCGACTTCGTGATGACGGGTGGCAGATTCTTGCCGAGGTTCTTATCAAAGCCCTCTTTGCAATTCTCGCGCACCCATGCCAGCGCCTTTTCATATTCGTCATGGTCATAGATACCGATGGAAATACGGCGCAGGATCTCGACCTCGTCTACCCACTCGGCGCGGATGCCGAAATACTTTTGCAGAACGCCTGCATCGCAGAAGCTGCCCGCAATGCCCATCGTCACAGCGCCAATATTGACGTAGGCTTTGTTCTTCATCCAGCCTGCAGCAACAGCACCACGGGCAAAGCGCAGGATTTTCTCGGCCACGTCATCGGGAATCGTATCATCGTTGGCTTCCTGCACGTCATGGCCATAAATGGAGAAAGCAGGCAGACCGCGCTGGGCGTGTGCTGCCAGAACCGCAGCCAGATACACCGCGCCGGGGCGCTCGGTGCCATTGAAGCCCCAGACTGCCTTGATGGTGTTGGGATCCATATCGAACGTCTCGGTACCGTAGCACCAGCAGGGGGTCACAGACAGCGTTGCCGTAACATTCTGGGTAGAGAACTGCTCTGCCACGCGGGCCGCCTCGGCACCACCGCCAATCGTCGTACAGCCGATCACGCACTGCACCGGCGTACCATCGGGGTACTTGAGATTCTCCGAAATCAGCTTGGCGGCATTTTCTGCCATGCGCATCGTCTGATTTTCCAGGCTTTCACGGACACCGCCCCAGCGTCCATCGATGACAGGGCGAATACCAATTTTAGGATACAGCATAGTTGCACCTTCCTTATTATAATAGGGTTTTGAAACGATCATAAGCGGCGTTCCATTCCGCATAGTTCTGTGTGCTTGGGGTATATGTTTTAATGACCTCTGTCTCCGCAATCAGCCGGCGTCCTTGTGTGATGGAGTCCAGCAACCCCAAGGCTTTCAACTGAATCATAATGTTGCCGAGCGCCGTAGCTTCCACCGGGCCTGCCTTTACTGTAAGGCCGCAGCAGTCTGCCGTCATCTGGCAAAGCAGACGGTCTTTTGTACCGCCGCCCAAAACGTGCAGGGTCGTAAATGCTCGACCTGTTACAGCGGAGAGCTGCTCTATCGCATAGCGATATTTCAGAGCAAGGCTCTCATAAATGCAGCGCATTACGGCTCCCACCGTTTCCGGGATGGGCTGGCCGGTTTTGCGACAAAATTCCTGTATTCTGCCCGGCAGGTCGCCGGGGGCAACAAATTCCGGGGCATCCGGGTCAATAAAACTGCGCAGCGGTTCGGCGGCAAGTGCCTGTTGCTCCAGCTCCGCGAAAGAATATGCCTGTCCACGGCGCTTGTACTCACGGCGGCTTTCCTGAATCAGCCAAAGACCGATGATATTTTTCAGATAATTGATTTTCCCGTTTGCACCGAGTTCATTGGACAGCCCGCTTTGGCAGCTGTCCGCCGTCAGAATCGGGGCATCCAATTCCGTTCCCAGCAGGCTCCATGTACCGCAGGAGAGAAACGCCGTATGTTCAGCATCCTCCTCGGCACACGGCATAGCAGCCGAGGCGCATTGTGTATCATGCCCTGCCACCGCAATGATTTTCGCACCGTTTGCAAGTGTGCCTGTCACCGTGCCGCTGGCGACAATGGGCGCGAAGTGTTTTTCATTCAAGCCATAGGCGGCCAGCACTTCCCTGCTCCACTGCCCTGTGCGGGGGTCCAGCATCTGGCTGGTGGACGCAATGCTGCGTTCGCAGACCGGCTCGGCCCCCAACAGAGCCGCAAACAAATCCGGCATAAAAAGGATCTGCTCAGCCTTTTGCAGCAGTTCCGGTTCCTGCTCCTGCAGTGCCAGCAGCTGGAACAAGGTATTGATTGCCATGATTTGGTTGCCGGTATGGGCATACAATTCTTCTGCAGGCATACGGGCAGCGGCCTGTTCCGGTTTGCCATTCGTTCGGGCATCGCGGTAATGAACAGGGTTTGCCAGCAGATGACCGTCCGTATCCAGTAAGCCGAAATCTACACCCCATGTATCAAATCCTAAGCTGTCAAATGTACCCGCCTTTTGAATGGCCGTGTGAATTTCTTTCAGCAGTGTTTCCACATCCCAGCAGAGGTGACCGTCCTTTTCGATGGGGACATTTTCAAAACGATGGATTTCCTCGTAGGTGAGGTTTTGGCCATCGTACACGGCTCGAATTGCACGTCCACTGGAAGCGCCAAAGTCGAAGGCCAGCACAGTTGCTGTGTTACTCATTGCACCACGCCCTTCTTCAAAAGTACGTTGGCATAGATTGCGCTTTCCCCGGTGGCGATAATCGCATAGGCATGATGTGCGCGCTCATAAAACGCAAAGCGCTCCACCATTTCAATTTTAGCCGGGTCATTGCCGCTCTCGTTCAACTTCTGTTTATAGCTATCCCAGATAGTCGGCTTGCACGGATCGCCATCTACCACTTTCATCAGTGCGACAGGCTTTTCGACATACTGATCCAGCGGCAGAAATTGCAGGATGGCCTCCAGCAGTTCTACGGTTCCGTGCCCGTCTGCACGAATCACAATGGCATCTTTGCCGATGCTTTCAGCCGGGAAATTTCCGTCTGCGAGAATGATTTCGTCGCCATGTCCCATCTCGCAGAGGACTTTCAGAAGTTCCGGGCTAAGGATAGGCGGAATGTTCTTCAGCATATGGGGTCTCCTTATTTGTCCGTCGGCTCACCTTTTTCGCGTCGCTCAAATTTGCGATAGCCGGGGTGTTTGCCGGTAATTTTGTAGTAGGAGCGGAGATTGATGAGCTTATCAATATTCTTGCGGTCAATATCGTAGCTGCCGCCGAGAATGATTGCGTTGATCGTGATTTTTGCCCACAGTTCCAGACTCTCCATGCGGTAATAGGCGGTGATGACATCGCTGCCCACCGTCAGCGCGCCGTGGTTTTCCAGCAGCATAACATCGTGGTCGTTGAGATACGGCTCGATTGCGTCCGGCACCTCCGTCGTGCTGGGAGTTCCATACGGAGTCAGTGGCACAGCGCCGATGGCTGCCACATCCTCAATCATGTTGTACATATCCATCGGGCGATGTGCCACGGCAAAGCCGGTGGCTGCCGGCGGATGGGCATGGACAACAGCATTTACATCGGCGCGCTTTTCGTAGCAGCGCAGGTGCATCTTGATTTCGCTGGACGGGCGCAGGCCCTCTGCGCCCTCCAGCACGTTGCCCTTTGCATCAATACGCAGCAGCTTGTCCGGCGTGATGAAGCTCTTGCTCATGCCCGTAGGCGTTGCAAGGAAAGTTCCGTCCTCCAACCGCACCGAGACATTGCCATCATTGGCAGCGACCCAGCCAAGCTGCCACATTTTATGGCAGACATCGCAGATTTGGTCTTTGATTTCTTCGATTTGCACAGTTTGTACCTCCTAAAGTGGATTTTGTCCTTTACTTGTATTATACTGTTGCAATTTGCCCTCGTCTTTGCGTATAATGATATTATATTGGACGATATTGATATTTTAGGAGATGCCCGCCATGAAGTTTCTGGCCTCCCATGAAAGCAGTACGCGCGGCACTTTTGACTTTCCCATTGAGCTTTATTATGTAGATAAAATGCACCCGCGCTATGAAATGCCGTTTCACTGGCACATGGAATTTGAACTTATGCTGGTTCTAAGCGGGGAGTTTTCTCTGCTGATTGATGGACGCTCTTACCTTTTACACAAGGGGGATGCCGCCATCATTTCAGCCGGCGCCGTTCACGGCGGAACCCCCAGCGACTGCGTTTACGAGTGTGTTGTCTTTGATATGAACCGCTTCCTCGGCAGCGGCTCCGTATGTCAGGCAAAATACAATGCGCTTTTTGAACGCGGCGCACAAATCGAGCCGTATCAACCGGCCGGCTCCATAACCTGCCAACTGATTGACAGGCTCTTTGAGGCAATGGAAAAAGAGCCCGAAGGGTATGAATTTGTGACGATTGGTCTGATGTGGCAGTTGTTCGGCCAAATCCTTTTGCAGCATTCGTACACAGTATCCACTCCCGGAAACAAGAGAAATGACCGCAGCACAGCCCAAATGAAAGCGGCCTTAGAGCGCATCCGAAAGAATTACGCCAGCCGCATCACCTTGGAAGATCTCGCCTCCACAGCAGAAATGACCCCTGAACACTTTTGCAGGGTCTTTCACAGCATAACTGGGCGCTCCCCTATTGACTACCTGAATTACTACCGGGTAGAATGTGCCGCCGAACTGTTATGCTCCTCCGAGGACCCCATCACAGAGATTGCTTATAGCTGCGGCTTTAGTGATTCCAGCTACTTTAACCGGATGTTCCGCCGCTATAAGGCTGAAGCTCCGGGCAAATATCGAAAGCTGCATAGCATATAAAATCGCGCCGACAGTGCATTGTCGGCGCGATTATTAGTCAATAATTTACCGCCGCTACTAATATAACAGAGCCGCTTCAAGCGTATTGCATAAGTGCAACGCATGAAGCGGCTCTATTTTTATTCTTTAGAATAAGCAACTCCCGCGCTTGTCAGGCGCGGGAGTTAAGGAAGGAGAAAACACGATTTTGCATGATGCATTCTACTGCAAAACGCAAACCGCAAAATGAAAAAGCAGATTAGTGGTATCAGCAGTATTTTTCAATTACTTTTTGCATGGCATCCCAGTTCCGTTCCATATCGGCAGTCAACTTGAACTGGGTGCGGGCGCGGTTGAGGTTTTGGGTTTCGTAGTTGATGTGGAAGTAGTGGTCCCCCTCCAGATAATCAGCGAGGAAACGCATACCGCACTCCATCGTCATCAACTTGGCACCCCAAGGCAGGGTCTGCTTTTCCAGCGGAGTGAACGCTTCCCCTGCTGCCTGCAAGAAGCCCTTGGTATAAATTTCAAACAGTTCCATGCTGAAATTCACTTTCGAGAGATCAGCTTCGTCCTCGGCGCAGTGGTTGGCACCGAAGCGGATGGAGTCACCGAAATCGTTGGCAGCAAGCCCCGGCATGACCGTGTCAAGGTCGATAACGCAAAGACCTTCGCCGGTCGTTTTGTCGAACAGAATGTTGTTCAGCTTGGTGTCGTTGTGGGTGACGCGCAGCGGCAGCTTGCCTGCCGCCAACAGATCCACCATAACGTGATACTCTGCTTCGCGGGCGCGGACAAACTCAATTTCGCGCTGCACCTGTGCGGCACGACCCATGCGGTCTTCGGCCACGGCGCACTGAAAATCAGCGAAGCGCTTGGGTGTGTCGTGGAAGTGCGGGATTGTCTCGTGCAGAGTATGGGCCGGGTAGTCGGCAAGCTGATGCTGGAAATTGCCAAATGCAACGGCGCTCTGGTAAAAATCCTCAGCCGATTGCACCTGCTGCAAACAGACAGTGTTCTCTACAAATTCATAGATACGCCAGCAACTACCATCAGCAGCCTGATAATAGGGTTTTTCCTCTTTGGTAGGCACCACATGGAGCGTAGCACGCGCCGGGTCAGCCCCGCGCTGCTTAGCCTTTTCGCGCAAAAAATCTGTAACACCGCAGACGTTTTCCATCAAACCGGCCGGGTCTTTGAATGTATTGGTATTGATTTTTTGCAGGATATAGCGTTTTGCCCCCTGCTCAGATGTTACCGTGATGGCATACGTCTGGTTGATATGCCCTTCGCCATAGGGAATCGGCTCTGATACTGAGCCATTCCATTTCCATGCAGTTAAAATATCCTTCATTTGTATATACATCCTCTCTGGTTTTGTTTATGCCGCGATGCTGTACAGCGCGACACCGGCCACGGCAGCCCCCGCCATGACCTTGATAGGGCTGGGCTTCCACTTACGTAGAACAAAAAAGCCCATGAGGAAAATTGCCAGTGCAATCAGATCCATGCTGCCCAGATCCGCCGGGAAAGTGCGCTGCCTGTACAGGGCCATGCACAACAGGGAAATGCCAGCAGAAGCAATCATGGCAATAACAGCGGGGCGCAGCCCGGCCAAGATACCCTGCATAACGCTAAGGCCGCGGAAGCGGTAATACATGTAGGCCAGCGCCATGACGATGACGCAGGACGGGAAAATACAGCCAATCGTGGCAATCAGTGCCCCAGGCAGCCCCGCAACCTGAATACCAACGAACGTCGCGGCGTTTACGGCGATGGGGCCGGGGGTCATTTCGGCAATCGTAATAATGTCCGCAAAGCCTGTCATCGTCAGCCAGGGGTGAATGTCCACTACTTGGTTTTGAATCAAAGGCATAGCCGCATAGCCGCCGCCGATGCTGAACAGGCCAACTTGGAAAAAGCTCCAGAATAATTCAAGGTAGATCATTTGCTACCCTCCCGCTTTTGTAGATACAGGGTATCCAGCGCGCCGATGACGCCGCAGATGAGGATAATCAAAATGATGTTCACCGAGAAGAAACGGGTCGCCGCAAAAGCTGCCAGCATAACCGCGATGGGCAGCCAGCGCTTCTTTTTCAGGATGGGCCACGCCATGTTGATGACCACATCAAAGATGACCGCTGCCACACCGGCCAGCATACCGGCCATTGCCATGCTCACATACTTGTTGGAGCGGAACGCCTGATAGAACGCGGAGATGATGGAGATGATAATCAGCGGTGGCAGCGCCGCGCCCACCACAGTAATCAGTGCGCCGGGGATGCCTGCTACATGGTAGCCCACCAGAATCGAGGCGTTGATGGCAATAGATCCGGGGCTTGATTGGGCAATCGCCGTCAGGTCCAGCGTTTCCTCTTCCTCGATCCAGTGCAGTTCTTTCACGAAGCGTTCCCGCATCAAAGGGATAATGACAAACCCACCGCCGAAGGTGCAGGCACTCAATTTAAAGGTCGATAGAAACAGCTGCCAGTATTTATTTTTCTTGTGCAATAGAATCGGTCTCCTTTTTCAGCGATACATCTGCACGGCGCGAACCATTTCGTACAGGCGCGGTTCTGCGTAGGCAAAAAACTTTTGCAGCGCTTTGCAGTAGTAGCTGCGCTGCGCTTTGTCGGCGGGATCACAGTCACGCTTGCAGCCGCCGCGGCACAGGTGGACCCACTTGCATTGCTGGCACTCTGCGGGTATCTGCCAGCCGTCCGTGATAAACGCCCGCATTTTTTCGCCGGTAAGCAGCGATTGCAGGGCGTCGTTTTGCACGGTTCCGAGTTTGTAAGCGTCCAAGCAGAAAAAGTCGCACGGGTAGACGGCGCCGCTACCCTCCACGACCATGTACGCGCCGCAGGTGCCTGTTGTGGAGCAAGTCACAGCCGGGCCGCCCATAAGCAGATAAATATAATCCTCAAACAAACGGATGCTGACATAGGTGCTGGTTTTCCAGTCCCGATACCAGGCATCAAACAGGGCGCACAAAAACTGCGCATACAGTTCTGGCGTGAGGGAGTAGGGCTGCTGCCCCTGCGGCGTGTCCAGCGGATCCAAACAAGGAATGAACTGTAAATAGCGCACGCCTGTTGCCTTCATGGACTTATATACGCGCCCCGCTTTTTTGGCCAGCCGTTTGGTGACGACACACAAAAGATTGCACTCCACGCCGTATCGGTGCAGCAGTTCAATCGTCTGCGTAATTTTATTCCATGTTCCGTTTCCCTGTGTATCCGGGCGCAGGGCATCATGCACATCCGGGGTGCCGTCCAAGCTGATACCTACGAGAAAGTGTTCTTTGCTGAAAAATTCAGCCCATTCCTCGGTAACTGCAAGGCCATTTGTCTGAATGGCATACTGCACCGTGACACGCTTTTGGTTGTACTTTTGCACGGTCTGCGTAAAGAAACGGAAGAAATCCAGCCCGGCCAAGGTCGGTTCCCCACCCTGAAAGGCAAACGAGATATAACCGCCTTGTTCGATTTCCGCAAAACAGCGTTGAATCAGCGTTTCCGCAGTAGTGAACGACATGATGCAGTCATCAGGGTTCACGCGATTCTGCTGCTCATCTCGATAAAAGCAATATTGGCAGCGCATGTTGCAGTAGCCCGCTGCGGGCTTAATCAGGAATTGAAGCTGCTTCATAGCACCTCGGTATGCTGCAATACGGTCACGGGGGTTTTGCCCACAAGCAGGGTGTGCCCATCGGTGTAACCCTCTTCACGATTTTTTAGAGCATCAATCAGCAGAGCGCGTAGCTCCGCCACGCGCTTCTGGTTTTCCTCCAGCACGTTTTTTGTCTCGTGCGGGTCGTCGCGCAGATTGAAGTACAGTTCTCGCCCGGTCTGAGAGTACCAGATATATTTATCCTCTTTCGTCAGGATAAAGTGCATGGAATCTTCACCCAGCGTGTGTTCCCCGTGCAGGTATTCGCGTTCGACGGGGTGCAATAGGCTCGTGCCGTCCACGGTTTCGGGAATCGGTGCGCCCGCCAGCTCCAGCAGCGTGGGCATGACGTCGCGCAGCTCTGCCAAATCGGTGCAAACCGTACCATGCTTGCCCACATAGCGCTCCGGCCCGGAGATAAACAGCGGCACCCGGATACTGCCCTGGAACGGCTTTGCCTTCTGGAACATCAGGTGGTCGCCCAGCATCTCGCCGTGGTCGGACACGAACAGAATTATGGTATTATCCATGATTTGCTCCTCCACCAGTGCGGAGACTAAACGTCCGATTTGATGATCCATGTGCGTGATGGCCGCATAGTAACCCGCCCGCAGCTGCTGGATGTAGCTTTCATCCGAGGGTGCCGTCTGGGCATGGTAGCTGTGGCCGTCACGTTCCCAGCGGACGCAGTCATTCCAATCACCGCGCCAAGGCTCGGCCAGCGACTCATCTTTGTACAAATTCAAGTAATATTCCGGGGCATCCAGCGGAGGGTGTGGCCGCACAAAGCTGGCCATCAGGAAGAATGGTTTCGAGCGGTCACGGCGGCGCAGAAAGTCTCGGCACTCGCTGGCGACCCAGTTTGTGGGGTGATACTTTTCCTCGTAGATCCAGGGGCGCACAACCCAACTATTGCAGTCAAGGCCAGTGTCCACCGGGTCTGCATCCACGCCAAGCTGCTGTTTGAGCCACCAATAATAGTCATCGGCCACACGCTGATCCTCATAACTGGGCGTGGTGGGGCGGCGGTAGGCATGGAGATAGCCATCATGCAGCCGTACATCATGGAAACCCAGGTTGTTGCGCAGCGGATGAACATGCATTTTGCCGACGCACTGGGTATAGTACCCGGCCTTGCTCAACTCCCCGGCCAGTGTGTGGGGATAATCCCACGGCACAAGATCCTCGTACCCGACGCGGCCGGTGTGCTCCTGAGACATGCCGGTATACAGCGTAGCCCGCGCGGGAACACAGGTCGGACAGGCAGAATAGGCATTTTCATACCGCACGCCCTCGGCGGCCAGTGCATCGAGGAACGGCGTTTTCACATCCGGGTGATTGGCAATACCAAGGCAGTCACCGCGCATCTGGTCTGCCATAAGCAGGATAATATTAGGGCGTTTATCCATAACAAACCTCGTATCAATGTTTTTGCAGCCAAAGGCGTGCCGCACTGTGCGGCACGCCTCTTTCGCCTACATCCTCACTGATAGACCGCCAGCAGTCGCAGAGTTGGCTCTGTGCGAGAAGCCGTAATCTTTATGGTAAGCGTCTGCACATCCACCGGGGCGAAGCGGCAGATACGCTTATGCCCAACTACCGTAAATTCGGCAACCTTGCTTTCATCTGCCCAAATCTCGCCGCTTTCTATGCGCTGCCCTGTCGGCAGATGCTCCCCCAGAACAACACAGGAAACTTTCTGCGGCTTCGGGAATTTCAAAGTAATCGTATCGGATTCTTGTCCGTAGGCAGCCTGCCAATAGGTATCTGCCATACCGTCCACAGCCTGTGTGATGGGATGCTGCGCAATCGCAGAATCTGCCGTAATTTTCGCCTTTTCTGTTACGTTACTGGCAAAAATCTGATGGATTTTAGCACCCAGCTCCGCAAGGCTGGCACAGTCCGCCGCGGCAATACGGCCATGTGTATCGGGTGGAATGTTCAGCAGCAGGCTTGCATTCGCACCGACGGCATCCAGATAGATGTCCAGCAATTCGCCTGCCGTGCGCACGTCAGTGTCCTCCTCCGGGTGGTAAAACCAACCTGTTCGGATGGAGGTATCCACCTCGGACGGATACCAGACAAGTTCTCTTGCATTGCGGATGACCGCTCTGCTGCCGATGTCCTCGTCCTGAGAGTCGATTTTGCGGGAAAATTCTCCGTCATCTGCCTGCTGCGATTTCGATGCCGTGCGTTCTGCATCCCGCAGCTCTGCGGGAACCACGCTCCACTCTGCTTTCCGGCAATGCCCGGCCTCGTTGCCGCACCAGCGCACATCGGGACCGCAGACATTCAAAACCGCATTCGGCTGCAATTTGCGCAGTACTGCATAGTAGCGTTCCCAATCGTAAATTTGCTTTTTGCCGTTTTTGCCCTCACCGCAGGCACCGTCAAACCAGAAGCAGAAAATATCTCCGTAGTTTGTTGCAAGCTCGGTCAGTTGGGAAACAAAATAATCATCATACGGTTTTCCCTGCCCATAGCGTGCATCGTGGCGATCCCACGGGGAGAGATAGACACCAAACTTGATACCGCCGCGCCGGCAGGCATCCGATACCTCGCGCACAACATCTCCCTGTCCGTTCTTCCATGGGCTGTTCTTGACGCTGTGCTCGGTGTAGGCGCTCGGCCACAGGCAGAAGCCGTCATGGTGCTTGCAGGTCAGAATCAGCGCCTTCATGCCGGCACTTTTGACTGCGGCGACCCATTGGTCGGCATCCAGCGCATCGGGGTTGAACAGCGCCGGGTCTTCGGTGCCGTCGCCCCACTCGCGGTTCGTGAAGGTATTCATACCGAAATGGGTAAAGGCATAAAATTCAAGCTGTTGCCATGCCAGCTGGCGCGGGCTGGGCGTGATAGAGGCCGCATAGCGGATCTGTTCTTCGGGTGTTCTCATTCTATTACCCCTCAATGCTGTACCACTTGATCTCATTGGTATCCAGATGCAGATCAAAGCTGCTGCCGTCACCGGTGTAGACGGTAGTATCCTGCGGCTCATAGGTATTGTTGACCACGCAGTACTTGCCGTTCTTAACGTAGGCATGGACTTCCACATTGTAGTTCGTGCTGAACCATTTGTGCAGGTCGGCTTCATCGTGGGCAGCCCACAGGATGGCGCGGTACAGCACGCGGTTGTTCACAAAGCTGTACGGCAGACCGCTGATATACACACCGCGCCCCTTGCCGTACTCATGCGCAGCCATCTGGACTTCCTTGTCACGCTGAATGAGAATTTCTGTACCTTCCCATGCAAAGATGCTCTTTTTGCCCTCGCCGAAGTCCACGTCATGGTCGGGGCAGTCGGCCAGAATAAAGTGGTCGCGGTGTTCGTCCCAGTTGTGCTTGTCGTAATTCAGGGTGAAGCCTGTTTCCTTCTCCACGCCGAGCGGCGCGGCCAGCTGCAGATAGCGACCCTGATACTGGTGACCACCCGGCTCGCCAACGCCAATCAGGCCGCCGCCGCGGTGAACAAATCCCTTGACGGCTGCGGAAATGTCGGCATCCTCCCAGACCTTGCCGCCGGTGTGCGCGGTGTCGCCGTCACCCACGTTGATCAACACGTCAATGTCGTCCAGCACCTTCGGGTCAGCCTTGATGTCGTCAAAGCTGATAAACTTCACATCAAACGGCGCACCGGACAACGCTTCGATAACGCCCGCATAGCTGTAATTCTGCTTCTGGTACAGCGCATGGTGAACCATGTGGCAGCCCCACGCGCGCTGCTGCCCCCAGCTGTTCAGCACGGCAACGGTCTTGACGCAGTAGGGCGTGGTACCCTTGATGTTTTCGTACAGCTCGCGGAACTCGTTGCAGACGCTCTCGACATAGTCGAGAAACTCCGGGAACTCGCAGGCTAATTTTAGGTAGCCGCCGTAGCCGATGCGGTCAATGGGCTTGCGCAAGATGGCGCGGCGTGCTGTGACCCAGTTTTCCTTGGCCTCGCGCACAGGGTCGCCGCCCTCGTGGAAGGTATCGGGGAAGAAGTAGGGCAGGAATCGTCCCTCGGTGTACTTGACGCCGGGGATGTCGGAAATCAGGCGCAGGGTGCTGCCGTTGCCGACACTGCCGACAATGGCATCCACGCCGGACTTCCGGAATTCCGGCATGAACGGTTCGCAGCCGATCCAGTGGTCGCCCAGGAACATCATGGCCTCTTTGCCGTAGGCGTGGACGATGTCGGTCATTTCCTTCATCAGACCGGCGACCTCGCGGCGCTGGAATGCCTGAAAATCCTTGTACTCCTTGCTCGGCACGCGGTACTGGTTGTTGTAGTAGCCCTGATCAATGATGAACTCCGGGCGGAACTTATAGCCGACCTCTTTTTCAAACTGTTCGAGAATATAGGGGCTGACGGAGGCGGAGTAGCCGTACCAGTCCACATATTTTTCGCGGCGCAGCTCGTCAAACACCAGCGTGAACAGGTGGAAGAAGGTCGTAAAGCGCACAACGTTGACATAGGGGTGGCTTTCGAGATACTCGCGCAGGCGGCGCATTGTGTAGGCGTGGGTCTTGGGCTGGCGCACATCGAACGGGATCTGGTGCTCGACATCCTTCCAGTCATTGATGACCGAGTTGTACATGTGCACGGGATCCCAGATCAGGTACGCCAAAAAGCTGACCGTGTACTCGTGGTAAGCGGCGGGGGCGTCGATGACAACGCTCTCGGTTGCTGCGTCATAATGCCACGCAGCGGCATCCAACGGCTCGCCCGTCGTGCGGTCGATGACTTCCCACCAGCGGGCAATGTCGTCGTGGTCGTTGACCTTCATCAGCTCGCGGCTGATGCCCGTCATCAGGGGGATGGTCAGCGCACCGTCCGCAGCGGTATAGAACGGCGTCATAATGTAGCACTGCTGGGTTTCATCGGGGTTCGCCTTGGCCCAGGCGTTGTCCTTGCGGGTGGTGTAGTAGGTGGCGTAGATCTTGGCGCCGGTGTCCTTCAGCTCCTGCGGGAACTCGGTACCGTCGCAATCGCGGATGGCATCCGCGCCCCAACGCTTCAGCAGATTCAGCGTTTCGGGTACGGCGTCCATATCGGTGGGGATCGTTACACGACCTTTTGTATTCATTTCTTGCTTTCCTCCATCCATTGGTAAGATTGAGTTTGTCCGGCCTGCAAGGTGACCCAGCAATGTGTGTTGCAAAGGTACCAGCTTCCGTCCTGTGTTGCTTTTACGGTAAGGCTGTGCTTGCTGTCTGCTGTCCGCTGATAAGAAATCAGCAGACCATTTTCTGCCCGCAGATTCTGAAATGCAACCGTTTTATTTTTCCAGCCCTGCGGGCAGGCCGGTAAAACCTCGATATGATTCTTTTCGGAGCGCAGCAGCATTTTCTGTACTGCGTGTGCCGCCAGAAAATCCGCTTCCAGCGTAAAGGGGCGATAGTGGAAATCACAAACGCCGCTGTTTTTGTAGTCGCCGTTCAAATGAAATCCGTTCGGGCTCAAGAAATACTCCGCGAAGCGATGCAGCTCATACAAAGCGCCATTTCCATTGTTGCGGGCAATCTGCAAAAGTGCCATCCAACCGAAGGAAAACCCTACCCACTGCCCGCTGCCGAGTTGTACAAGATGGTCTACCGTTGCATCTATTACGCTTCGATCCTGCGGGTTTTCATAACGCAGCATACACAGCGGCTCGATTGCCATAGCGTGGGAAAAATGGCGGTGCGTTTCCTGCAAGGTTTCATCAGGTGAAAGCATCAGCCCGGTTTCTGTATCTACGCTCAACGGAGCAAGTTTGGACTCTATTGCATGCCAATAGCCGCGGGGGTTGCCAAGCTGGTACTCGATCTGTACCAGAGTGTGGAACAGATAGTGCAGCAGCGCCAAATCATAGTTGCTGTTAGGAGTCAGCCATGAGGCTGCCTCATCATCGTGAATTTCCGGTGAGGACGAGACCGGTAAAACCAGCTTTCCGTCCGGGCCTTCCTGGAGGAGTTCTTCCAGGCAGGCTGCCGTGGCGGTAAAGTAAGGCTCCACGCGGGTGCGCAGAAACTCTTTATCCCCCGTCAGGCGGTAGTATTCATAAAACATCTGGCAGAGCCAGATTTGATTGGTCGGTGACAGCGAATACATCGGCCAGCCGCCGAGTGCGCCGCCGTCAATGTCCATAACACTGGGTAGGCACTCCCCTGCTGCGCCGTAAAATGCACGGGCAAACTTTGCCGCCTGCGGACGCAGCGACCAGAGATAATCAAGAAACACCTTTCCCTGCTCTGGGTGGTTGGCCGTCAGATAGTGACAATAGGTAAACTGGGTGTTAAGGTCATTGTGGTAATCCCCTTTCCACGGCGGGAGCTGATCGTCATCCGCGCACCATACCCCTTGCAGCGGCATCGGGGCATTGCCCGGCTCGGAACCCGCTGCCAAAAAGTAATTGGCGCGGTACCAAAGCTGTTCGAGTGTTTCATCCGGCAGCTGCAAACTGCTTTTGCCCCAGTATTGCTGCCACCAGCGTTTATGCTGTTGCAGCAACTTCTCGGCGCCCATATCTTCTGCTGCACATAGTTCCAGCTTCGCCAGTTGGCTTGCTTTTTCTACGTTTTCTGCCTGCACGGCGGTATAATACAGCGTTGTGCCGCATTTTTTGCAGAGCAGCGTATAGGCAGTTCTATCATCGACCTTTTGGGAAAAGCCAATCATGCCATCCTCCGTTTCGAGGTTGGCATCCGGCAGGGCGAGCTGCTGCAAGCTGCCGGGAGACACGCTGTTGCCCGCTTCGGCTGCCTGCGTGCCATTCCCGAAAGAGGGGCGCTCCACCGTAAGAGTAGCATCCCGATATTCTTCCGGCAGAATCAGTACACCCACAGGCCGCCCCATACAGAGGAAAGCACGCAGAATGGTGGTGCCGTTTTTCGAAAAGGATGCTACCGCTGTTCCCAAATCAAGGCTTGCCTGATAGCTGCCCCGCGGCAGTCCATCCAAAAACAAGTGTCCTGCGGGGATTTTTGTAGGTGTCGGGCGGGCATAGGGCGTATCAAAGATACGGCGTGTTTCTGCCACATCGCCTTTCCGTGCAAGCTCCACCAGTTTTGCATAGGTAAATTCTTTATCGAGTTCTTCCTCCGGGCGGCGACGCAGCCACAGTCCGGCAATGTCCACGGAAATGCGCAGGTGCTCCATCGGTCCCCAAAAAAGAGAACCGAGTATGCCGTTCCCCAGTGGAATTGCTTCATCCCAGCGGGGTATTGGGTCGGTTAAATTGATGTTGCAATGTTTTTGGGGCAGCATATCGGTTCTCCTAACCTATTCGATTTTGTTTAGCCCTTAACGCCGCCGACGCTCAAGCCCTGCACGAGCTGCTTCTGGCCGACGATGAAGAGGATGACAGTGGGAATCAGTGCCAGCACGAGGGCTGCGAACAGCGCGCCCCAGTCGGTAGCGTAGCGCTGGATCTCATACAGGTTGGCAAGGCCGACAGGCAGCGTAGCCTTGGTCGGATCGGTAACCATAACGAGAGCCACCGGGTACTCGTTCCATGCTGCCATAGCGGAGATCATGCAGACCGTCACGATACCGGGCTTGCACATGGGAATGATAATGCTCGTCAAAATACGGAACGGGCCGCAGCCGTCGATCATGGCTGCCTCCTCATAATCACGCGGGATGCTGCGCAGGAAGCCGGTCAGCAGGAAGATAGCAAACGGGAACTGCATCGTTGCATACAGTACACCCAACGCCGTCAGGCTGTTGAGCAGGTTCAGCTTGTTCATCTGCAAGAACAGCGGAATCATAATATAAGTGGCCTGAATGAAGATGGCCGCCATGTAGATGTTCAAAATCAGCTTCGCGCCGGGGAACTTATACCGCACAAGGCAGTAGGAACACGGTACAACGCAGACCACAATAATGACCAGCGTTTCAAGCACGACATAAATCGAGTTGCCGATGTTCGCAGCAAGGTCAGACTTTTCATAAGCGCGGGCGTAGTTATCCCATGCAAGTCCCTGCGGCCATGCAAAGGGGTCCGTCAGAAACTCTGTGCTGGTTTTGAACGAAGAAACGACGTTCCACGCCAGAGGGTACAGCATGATAATGGCAACCAAAATCAGGAACAGGCGCGTCACCCACTTGATGACCTTTGCTCTGATTTTGCTTTTTTCATTTTGCGTCATATTACTGACCTCCTTCGGAAGCATCGGTCAATTTGCGGGACAGCATGGACAGCGCCACGGAGATGGCGAGCGTAAAGACCGTGATGGCCATGGCATAGCCAAAGTTGCCGTTGACAAAGCCCTGCGTGTACATATATTGCAGCAGAACGCTGGATGCACCGTTAGGACCGCCGCCAGTCATGACCTGCGAAAGCACAAAACTCAGGTTGATGGTGCCGGAAAGTGCCAGAACAAAGGTGATGCCGATAATATCTTTCATCAGAGGCATCGTAATACTGACGAGTTTGCGCCATGCGCTGGCACCGTCCAGCGTTGCGGACTCGTAGATTTCCGGCGAAATGCCGTCCATAGCCGCGATGTGCATGACCATGTAGTAACCGGCAGCCTGCCACAGCAGCGTGAACGCGATGCACCAAAGTGCAGTCTTGCTGTCGCCCAGCCAGGAACGCTGCAAGCTCTCCAGCCCGACAGCACCGAGAATCTTATTGACGATGCCCACATTCGGGTGGAACACAAAACTCCATATAATACCTACAACGGTCAGAGAAACGATGTTCGGGAAATAGAAAATCGTGCGATACAAGACCATTTCTTTCAGCTTGCACTGGTTCAAAACGAATGCCAGCACCAGACTACAGAAAATTGTGATAACGGGAACAACCGCCATCAGCTTTGCTGTGTTTTTAAGCGCTTGAATGAAAGATTTGTCGTGGAACATATAGATATAGTTATCCAGTCCCACAAATTTGTTGTTAAGCCCCAGAGAGGTCGCATTGGTAAAAGAAAGATATAATGCCTGCACCGTAGGCCAGATCGTGAACATAAGAGTTAGGATCACGGCAGGCAGAACGCTGATGCAGATAAACAGTACGGGAAGCGGCTGCGCCTTTTTTTGGCGATGTTGGCGGTTTTTCAAACAAGTTTCCCCCTTAAAAAGAACCCTGCCAAGCTCGCATGGCGTTTACTCGGCAGGGTCAATCTTATTTTGGTCCGTGGAAATTCAGCAATTCAGCTTACTTGGAAGCAGCAATCTCCTCGAAAGCAGCCTCGATGCCGTCACGCCACTGCTCGGCAGTCATGTCACCATTCATAACGTCACTGGCAACATTGAAGACGGAATCAGCGATAACGACCTTGCTGGTGTCGGGCATTGCATCCGAACCGAAGACCATGAAAGTGCCTTCCTGATAGATGTCGTTCATGTTGTAGACACCATCGGTAACGATGCCCTTGACCATCTCGTTGGCCTTCTTCAGAGCGTAGATGCCGTTGGCCTTTTCAGCGAACAGCTTAACGGACTCCTCAGTGTACAGGAAACGCAGGAACTCTTTTGCCAGTTCGGGGTTCTTGGCGTTGGCAGGAATCTCAAACTGCTCAACGGAGCTCATAACATAGCGGGTCTCGCCGTCATCCAGAACGGGTGCGCAGGTCAGGCCAAACTCAAAGCCGTCAGCACGGGGAGCATCGGCCATTTCGCCTTCCATCCAGTTGCCGTTGGGGATGAACAGAGCCTTGTTCATCATCATGTCAGTCTGGCTCTGGGTATGGTTCAGAGCAACAGTGCCATCCATCAGGTAGCCATCGCTGCCGATCTTTGCCATGTTCTGGAAGACCTTGAGGGCCTCATCAGAGCTGAGGGAGCCGGGCGTGTAGGAAGCGATTGCCTTCATGTTGTCGATGCCGGTGGCAGAAGCCAGTGCGGGCCACAGCATACTCTCAAGGTAGCCGGGGTAGATGCCCTGATAGGTAAACAGCGCGATACCCTTTTCCTTGGCCTTGTCGCCCAGTTCAAAGAAGTCATCCCAGGTCACAGGCGTTTCCCAGCCGTTCTCTTCGAACAGGGTCTTGTTGTAAACCAGACCCATCGGGCTGGCATCAAACGGGGCAATGTAGATCTTGCCGTCGCCGTAAGGAGAGCACTTGGCGGAATCCAGCAGGCCATCGATGACCTGATCCTTCAGCGGGGTGTCATCATCAATGCCGCCCTCCTCAAAGACATCGGACAGATCCATCAGCGCATGCTCCTTGACCATAGAGGAAATCAGGCCGGTGGAGTCGTTGTCGTTCATAGAGATGAAGTCGGGAACATTTCCTGCCACGATCTGCGGGCGGATGATGTCGCCGATCTTCGGGCTGATCTGCATATTGACAGTAACGCCGGGATAAGCGGCCTCAAAGCGCTTGGTGATCTCATCCCAGTAGTCAGAACCGTAACCGCCCTCGAACACTGCGATGTTCAGTTCTGTGTTTTCAAAAGTCTTTTCTCCGGTAGAGGCTTCGCTGGTAGCGGCGGACGTTGCTTCGGAAGAAGCGGCCTCACTGGATGCTGCTGCACTGGAAGATGCTGCGCTGCCGCAGCCTGCCAGACAGGTAGCTGCCATTGCAGTGGCAAGCATCATGCTGATTGCTTTTTTCATGGTTTTCCTCCTAAAAATTATTCCTTCTTTGTTTGGGATGCGGCTCATCTGCCGTTCCCTGATTGCACTCTTATTATATCGAGCAAGCCGGATTTGATAAATGTATTCCCTTTACTTAAAGATGGATTTTATTGACTTTTTCTGTCGTTGCCCTTATAATTCAGGTAATGTATGGATAGATTGTAGTCACTTTGCACAAACGGAGGCCTATATATGTCACCAAATGCACAAAAAACGCGTGAGTTTTCCCCCAATGTGTTGCGGCGAATCAAACTTCGCACACGTCTGTTTGTGACATTTTTGATTATTTCTCTTGTTCCCGTCATCACGATTGGTATTTTTTCTTACCATGCATACACCCAATCCATGAACGAAAAGGTCAAACAGGCTGCCTTACAATCTATCGAACTACTCAATAATAATATGTCTACCCAGCTTGGCATTTATAGCGACTACATAGGTTCCATCTCCGTATCTGATACTGTACAGAATGGTGTCGCATCTGTCAATAATGGGCACCCCCTTACGAGTGATATTGTGAACGGTATTGGTGAAATGATCGTCACAATTCCTTTTCAGAGCACACACCTTAAAAACATCCGCGTCGTTTCCAATGACCGCACAGTCCTCTACGATTTGGGCTATGACGATATTACACCTCAGCGTTTTAATGAATTGTTGGATAATATTGAAGCCGCTTCTCCACAGGATAGTCTGCAATACATCCACACTTACCGCGCCAACGATAAAATTGTCATTGGCCGTAAAATCTATGATATGCACCACACCAGCACGCCGCTGGGGTATATCATGCTGTACATTGACGAATCCCAGTTAAGTCGCTACATATTTACCGATGTTTCCTTTGGCGAGAGGTCCAACTTCCTGCTGATTGATGCCGCCGGCAATGTGGTATCTTCTCAGAACGCGGAACTGCTGGGAGAAGATTTGGCCGATGACCCGATTTTTCAGCAGATCACGGCGCATCGGCAGGCGGGTGAAAACAACTTTTTATGTGAGCTGAACGGCGTAGATACGCTGACGATTTTCAAATACAACACGACCTATAATGTATATCTTGCGGCCACGATTCCGCAGGCATATATTACCAACGGCACAAGAACCATCAATATGATGCTCATCGCGCTGGCCGCAGTGCTGGTTGTTGTCAGCTTGTTCCTGACACTGCTCGTCTATCGCAGCGTCATGCACCCCATTGATAATATGGTTGCCGCCTGCAATGCGAAAAGCGATGAGGAAATCGGGCTGAAAATCAATGATACCAGCCCCGACGAGCTCGGATTTCTGGCGCGCACCATCGACAACATGGTCAACGAAATTGGTCTGCTGGCGCAGCGCTGGAGTGACGACCAGCGCAAAATGCGCGAACTGGAATTGCAAGCCCTGCAATATCAAATCAACCCGCACTTCCTGTTCAATACCCTGAACACCTTAAAGTGGATTGCCACACTCAATCATGTCACCCCGGTCAGCCACGGCATTGATGCTCTCTCTTCCCTGCTGCAAAGCACCCTTATTAAAAAGGATGAATTGATTCCGTTTGATGATGAGCTGCGCAACCTGAAGAACTACTGCGACATCCAGCAGCTGCGCTACGCAGGGCGCTTTGAGATGGAATACCAAATTGAAGATGCTGCCGGATACTGGACAGTACCACGCTTTATTTTGCAGCCGCTTGTAGAGAACTCCATCCTGCACGGCACGGCGGACGAAGACGATTTCGTCACCATCACCGTCCGTGCCACCGTGAGCGAGAATCTGCTTACCATTCATATCTCCGATACCGGCTGCGGTTTTGACCCCAGTGCCATCAAGGAGAAAAATTCTGAGCGCTTCTCCGGCATCGGATTAAGCAACGTAGATGAACGTATGCGTCTGCACTACGGAAATGAATACGGCCTTACGATTGAAAGTGCCCCCGGCATCGGCACACAATGTATTCTCCGTATTCCAAATGAAGCCATTCGTTGAGGTAACACAATGTATAATTTATTGCTTGTAGACGACGAGCCACTGATTAAGGTTGCTTTTCAGTCCGCCGTGGAGTGGGGCAAGAACGGATTCCTGCTGGCGGCAACAGCCAGTAATGGGCAGGAAGCGCTGCACATTGTAGAGACACAGCACATTGATGCGGTTATCACGGACTTGAAAATGCCAGGCATGGATGGGCTTGCGCTCATTCATGAACTGAAAAAGCGCAGCTTTACCGGCCCGATTCTGGTATTGAGCAACTATTCCGATTTCGATTCCGTGCGCGCGGCTCTGACGGACGGCGCTTATGACTACTTTCTGAAAATCAATATGAACGGGGAAAGCATCGGTGAGCATCTGGAAAAGATGGCCGATTTGCTTCGTGTCCAGCAGCAGCGCCAGACGGAGGAGGACCACCGATCCTTTGCCATTGAAGCGCAGAAAAAGGAGAATGCCCTGATTCACTGCGCCCAATGGGTAACGTCCACTGCTGAACCCTCCCCTGCTTCTAATCCGTTTTCCATGCTGCCGGAACCGCTGTCCTTTCCTATCCGGCTGTTTACCGTCACCTTAATTCCCGCAAAAACTCATCCTATGCCCGCGCTGGATGCTGTGACCGACTTAATTACCGAGGTTTTCGATGAAATCAGCGGCAAAGTATTCCTGCACACCCATGAGGATGAAATCTGTGGGCTGATCAGCAATGAAAGCCTTGTAGCCTCCGGGCGTACTCTGGATAAGAAACTTGCCCGTTTGCAACGGCAGGTCACAACATATTTTCTGGATGCGCCAGTCATCATCTACCACGACAGGCCCATTTCACTGGCTGAACTCCGCCAGGGCTACCAGCTGTGTGAGGATTCTAAGGCGCTCGCCTTTTATGTGGGGTGCAGTGCTCCCATAAAGGCAACGGCACACACAGCTACCGCCCAACCCTTCCATGTCTCTCAGGCAGAACTGTCCAAGGCCACCGCAGCAGCAGTGCAAAATGCCGATGAATTGCAGATGCAGATTGCTGTTCATACTTTCTTCCAGAATTGTGCGGCACTCTGTATGCCGCCGCAGCGCGTCCGTGAAGCCTGCCATCTGTTGTTGGAGCGTCCCGGCGAGAATATGATTCCGCAGGAGACACTGGAGCAAACCTTTAAGGAAATAGAAAAAGCCCCCACCGCAGAGGCTCTTGAACAACTGCTCTGCTTGATTCTGCAGGAGCGCATGGGACTTAGCAAAATTGCCTTGAGCAAATTCAAAAAAGAGGTGCAGGCCGTCATCATCTATGTAAACGCGCATTATATGGACAAGCTGACGCTGGACAGCATCGCCGACTATGTAGGGCTGAACCGGGAATATCTAAGCCGCCTGTTCTCCAAAGAGACCGGCACCGGTCTGTTCCAGTACATCAACGAGGTGCGCATGAAACGCGCCGGTGAGATGATCCGCAGTAATAAGCAGGCCTATGTCAAGGAAGTAGCTGCCGCCGTAGGTTTTGATGACCCCTACTTCTTCTCGCGGAAGTTCAAAGAATTTTATGGGAAGACACCAAGCGAATATGCTGAAGCGTAAAGGGCGCATTCGGCTGTTTCGTGGCAGCATTGAATTTCAGAAACCGATAAGGGAAACGGACACATGAGCAAATATGATGCGCTTTGGGCATACATACAAGGGCGTAATGAAGAAACGCTGGTTTTGAGTTTTGCGGATATTGCGCAAATTGCCGGTACACCGTTGGAGCAACGCCCTGACCAGCGAGGCATTTGCCGCTTTTATTTAGGAGCATAGCATTACAGATTTTTATGTTGTTGGAGCGGATGCCTCAGCCTGCATCAAATCCACCTGCTACAACATGGCGAAAAGCGGCTACACCGTTCATGTGCTGTCGGACTGCATCACCAGCTACGATAAAGGGAAGCTGCCGGAGATGCTTGCGTATTATGAAAGCAAGGGCTGTTCTGTCACAAGGCTTAACGAAGTCATGCAGGTGTAAATGCTATGGCATTTGCAAAGTTCAGAGAAATGAGAAAGAAAACAAATGAAACAAAAAATTATAAGAGCCGCAACCCTCTTGTGCTATGTTTTGGGGATTGCTGTTTTCCTGACTGCCTGCGGAAGCCGCACAATTCCCGCCTGACGGCTTAAGCACTGCTCCGGTGGCTTCGGCACAGCATCTGCGTTGCCAAAGTGCTCGTCAATACACAAAGTATTGCCTGCGCTTTTGGCTTAGCTGCTGCCGCACCTCGCTCGCCGTATCGGCACTTAGAATTATGCGGTATTGCCCTTACAACATTCAAATATAATTTATTCTGCCGCACGACGGCAAAAGAAAAAAGCCGTCGTACAGCAGACAATTTGACACGCCTATTTTAAGCGGCGGCTTTTCGGAGCCGTCGCTTTTTGCTTGTACAATCTATAGGTTGATTTGCAGGAACACGGCAACCGTTGAAGGAGTAATTGTCCGTGTTCTGTTTGCATTTCCAATGCTTACACAATCTACATCTTCTAAAAAAAGTCTTGTTTCTTTCACAGGTAAGCACGACCCGAAATCGGCATTACCGTTCCATGTAATTCAGCATAATAATAGCCACCCTTGGTGCGCCAGTTTTCCATTACGGAAATCTGGCGCTTTTTGTTGCCGTTCTTTCGGAAATAATTCGGTTGTCTACCGGTGCCGCTCTCCACCTCCATTCGATTTGCCCGTCAATCACCTGTGAATCGAATGGAGATACATAATGAAGAAGATCAACCTGCGGGAGCTTTATCCTGATGCTTATACAACGGACTTTTTTGTGAATGTAACAGAGGATGTGCTAGAAACGATTCGAGCATCTGAACGCGCGGAAGCCGCATATGAGAGGAAGATGTATCGCTATAAGGCGCAATATTCTCTGGATTGTGAGAATGGCATTGAAAATACCGTGCTGACGAAACCGCAAACGCCGGAGATGGTTCTGGAAGAAAAGCAACTTCAAAAGTAGGTCTATGCTACTGTGATGAAACTGCCTGAGAAGCAGGCAAAGAGGATTTATGCCCGCTACTACCTTTGCATGACTGTAAATGAAATTGCCGCAGTAGAGGGTGTAGACCCAAGCCGCGTTCGTGATAGTATCCGGCGGGGGTTAAAGAAACTCGAAAAAAACTCTAACAAAAGTTCAGTTAAGAGCGCCTGTTTTTACAGAATTTTGTCACTGTTAATAGAGGGATAAATGAAATTCCTCTTGCCTGCACCTTGACAACCGAATACCCAGCATAACAGGTACATTACTTTCCCGGCAAGCCCGGCAGGCGGTCCGGCAAACCAGAATTGTGGCGGGAAAGACCATAATGATACGCCAGCGGCCTCCAGCGTCAGAGGGGGTGACCGCGCTGCGGTTGGAATCAGTAAGATCGTGGCAGAGTCAGTGAACGAGCGTGCCAGCGCTTTGCCTGTTATGTTCCCGGTGTCAGGGGTGCGAGCGGCAAATATGACACAGCAAACCTAAAATCAAGTTTGCCGTTTACGGCAAATCGTGCGCAGCAGCCCACCGTTGCTGCGCATTATTTTGCCTTAAACGGGATGAAAAACAGAGGTGTAAAACCTATGCAAACCTATCCGACAGGCTATGCGGAATCCCACCGCATAGCCGAACAGATTTTCCGGGAGATTCTGCTCCGGCACGGTATGGCGGTGCGCGAGGAGCAAATCGCGCTCTGCCATGAAGTTTTGGATACTTTATATAATAAAGAGATTTCCCTGTGCGAAGCAGGCGTAGGCATCGGCAAGACGCTGGCCTACATTGTAGCTTGTATCCTGTGGCAGATGCACAGACCCAGCCAGCTGAAAATGCCTGTGGCAATTTCGACCTCCAGCGTTGCGTTGCAGGATGCCATTCTCAACGAGTATCTGCCCGACCTGTCCGCCGTTTTGCTGTCCGAGGGCATCATCACAGCACCGATTACGGCGGTTGTCCGCAAGGGCAAAGAGCGCTTTGTCTGCGATGCCCGCCTTGCGGAACGTCAAGCAAAAGCCATTTCCAAAGGTTCGCGGCAGAAAGGCAGCCTGCGCATGGCCGAGAATGTTCTCGACTTAGACCACATTCCCGGCCTATCACGATATGACCGCTGCCGGATCTGTGTGCCGCAGTCCTGCCCACGCGATTGTTTTTTGCGTTTGGACTGCCGCTATCAGCAGTACCTGCGGGATTCCATGAAGCCGGACATTCAAATCTGCAACCATAATTATCTGCTGGCCAACGCATCCCATCGGCTGGAAGAACGCCCGCTGCTGCTTCGGCAATACCAAGCATTGGTGGTGGACGAGGCACACAAGCTCCCAGATGCCGCGCGGCAGATGTACACGGAAACTTTGTCTGCGCAGGATATGGATGATCTGTGCAGTCTGTTGCAGCAGGCAGATTTCAAAGGCTTGTCCAAGCGACTGCGGACGGTATTTCTCACGCTCTCTATTTCCTGCGCACCGAGCTTTGCCATGCCGAAAAGAAAAATTAGCATACCGTTCAGCCTTACGCCATTCCGCTAAGCGGCGATAGCCGACAGCATCAACCTTTTGCAGTATATCGGTAGTCAGCCGGATATGCCGTACTACCTGCAATATCGGCTGGCAGAAGCAGAAAGTCTGCTGCGCCTTTTTCTCTTGGATGTGCCGACGCGCATCCTGTACCTTGAGTTTTCCGCAGACGGCCAACTCACATTCTGCGCGGCCAGCAACCGCGTACCGCAGTTACTCCGCAGCGCCCTGTGGAATACCCGTGAGCCAACCATTCTGACCTCTGGCACGCTGACAGCAGCCGGAGATTTCGACCACACGGAACAGCTTTTGGGGCTGGCAGCATACGCTCCGCTGCGCCATTTCCGCGCAGAATCTCCGTTCAATTATAGGAAAAAATGTCTGCTGTATATCCCTGCACGGCGGGCGGCGGCTGTTCCCGAAAACCAGTACCTCGCAGACCAAATTGTGCGGCTCACTGCAGCTTGCCACGGTCACGCATTGGTGTTGTTCACATCCTACCGCCAGATGCGCAATGTTTACGACGCGTTGGGCGGGCGGCTGATGTTCCCTGTGTTCCAAGCCGGGCGCGGGCAGAATCGCAGTATCCAACAATTCAAGCAATCCGGCAACGGTGTGTTGTTTGCTGCTGGCTCCTGCTGGGAAGGCATTGACTTTCCCGGCGATATGGTGTCACTGCTGATTATCGCAAAGCTGCCGTTCCCGATACCCGACCCGGTCAGCAACTATGAGCGCCAGCAGTACCCGAACCTGCGCGACTACATAAACGCCGAAGTCATCCCAGAAATGCAGAAGAAGCTGCGACAGGGCTTTGGCCGTGCCATCCGTACCGAGCAGGACTCTTGTGTGGTCGCTATTCTGGATGAACGCGCCGGGCATCGGCGGCAAATACCATGATGCCGCGCTAGCAGCGCTGCCGACTTGTCCAACCACCGAGAAAATCGAAGATGTGCAGCAATTCATCCGGGAGCAGAAGCGCCCGGATTACTTTTTGTGAAAAGAGGAACCTGAGATGTACCTTATGCAAAACCACGATGTCTGGATTTATGTGCGCTGCGCCAACAGCGATCCGCGCATTGCCTTTGACCGGCTGTATGACCTTATCGACGAAGCGGCAGGGCACGGTTTTCTCGTGCGCGGCACATCTTTTGACCATTGCAGCGGAAACACCTTGAAAGACCGCATCGGTCTGCGCTCTATGCTGGACGCAGTAGAAAACGGTCGGATTGAAGCCGTGATGGTGCGCGATTTGGAGCAAATCAGCCGCAACA
>OGKU01000545.1_pt1 | contig 27942 bp, 19 predicted proteins | sample 1572611 | NCBI WGS metagenome assembly OGKU01 (sample SAMEA2581886, study PRJEB24529) | metagenome | biome: Human gut stool | place: China | collected 2011 | reverse complement strand
ACCAGGTTGCACAGGTCGGTGATGGTATTTAAGATACCGTTGGAAAGCAGGTCGCTGATGCTGTTGACATAGTTTACAACACGCACCTGAATTTTACCGTGGGGGCGGTCATCATAGTAGGAGAACGGAAGCTCCTGCAGATGCTCAAAGATGTCATAGCGCATGTCGTGAATGATCTGCTGTCCGATCTGGTTGGTGTATTTGATCTTGTAGCGAAGGCTGAAGGCACTGTAAAATGCGGCAAGCAGTGTCAAAAAGCTGTAAAATGCGATTCCCTTCATGTCCTTGTTCGGGATGCAGACGTCCATGACCTTCTGAAAAAATTGCGGAATCAGCATGGTAAAAGCGGAAGCGGAGAGCATCATGAAGCCGACACTGACAAACCGTTTCCGGTAAGGAATCAGATAAGCGAGCAGACGTTTTAACTGATTGAGGTCAAATTTATCTTCCAGGACTTCGTCCACATCATATTTATTTCGTGCCATGAGTTCTCACTTCCTTTCGTTGGCTGTAACCTGACGGTATTCTTCCTGTTCTTCTCTGGAAGGAAGCTCACCGTACTGATGATGGAACGCGCTTGCATAGTAGCCGTCATTTGCAAGCAGCTCCTGATGCGTGCCCTGCTCCAGGATCTTTCCGTGGGATAGCACAATGATGTTGTCCGCATGCTGAATCGTGGAAAGTCTGTGGGCTACCATCAGCATCGTGCCGACGCTGCGCATTTTTTCCAGGGAATCCTGAATCAAAAGCTCCGTCTCGGTGTCGATATTAGCAGTCGCCTCATCCAGAATCATAACACTTGGTTTGTGGATGATAGTTCGCGCAAAGCTCAGCAGCTGACGCTGTCCGGCAGAGAAGTTATTTCCTCGCTCCCGCACCTCCTCATCCAGACCATGCTCCAGCTTGTCAATAAAATGATCGGCATTCACATACTGGCAGACGCGACGGATTTCTTCATCCGAAATGCCCTCTTCCCGCAGAACGATGTTGCTGCGAATCGTGCCGGAGAACAGAAATACATCCTGCAGCATCTGACCAAAATGCCTGCGCAGGGAAGCGATCTTGATCTTGCGAATGTCGATACCGTCGATCAAAATCTCGCCCTTCTGGAACTCGTAGTTGCGGCAGATCAGCGAGAGAATCGTGCTCTTGCCCGAGCCCGTCGAGCCGACAAACGCCACGGTCTGGTGTGGGTCAATGTGGAAGGACACGCCCTGCAGCACCCACTCGCCCGGAAGATAGCTGAACCAGACGTCGCGGAACTCGATTTCGCCCTTTACCTCGTCCAACTCGATGGCGTCGGGGGCATCCACCATTTTGGGCGCAATGTCCATGATGGAGAACACCTTCTCCGACGAGGCCAGCGCCGACTGCAGCCAATTGAACTGCTCGGCCAGATTCTGGATGGGCGTGAAGAATTTGGAAATGTACATGTAGAACGTGACGATGGTGCCGCCCGTGATGGTCTGGCCCAGAAACGTCACGCCGTTCAGATGCCCCATGCCGCCGAGATAAAAAAGACACAGGATCGAGCAGATATACAGCATGTAGACCAGAGGACGAAACACGCCGAACACAAAGATCTGTTCCCGGTTCGCGCGGGCGAGGCGCTGGCTTTTCTCGCGGAACTCCGCCATCTTCTCGTCCTCGCGGCCAAAGATCTGCGTGACCTTGATGCCGGACAGATTCTCCGACAGGTAGGTGTTGATGTCGGTGGTCGCGTCCTTGACCTTGCGGTAGGCCCGGCGGGAGAACTTGCGGAAGATGACCGTAAAAATCACGATGAACGGCACAAAACAGAGCACCATCAGCGTCAGCTCATAGTTGAGCGCCAGCATGGCGACCAGGATGCCGAGGATGACAAAGATGTTCTTGGTCAGCGTGACCAGCAGGTTCGTGAACATCATCGAGATAGCGTTTGTATCGTTCGTCACGCGGGTGACGAGCTTGCCGACAGGAATCTCGTTCAGCTGCTCGTGGGACAGTGACTCAATGTGGGTGAATAGGTCCTCGCGCAGGTCGGAGATGATGCGCTGGCCGACGCGCTGCAGAATGACGGCCTGGAAGTAGGTGCTGGCCATCGAGAAAACGAGCACGCCCGCATAGACGGCGACGCCCGCGAACAGCCGCGGCAGCTCGAACTCGCCTGAGACCAGCTCCTCCAGTGCGCCGACGATCAGCGGCGAGATGATGTCATAGGCAATGGAGAACAGCACTAAAAACAGCACAACGACGAATTTCGCCAGGTACGGCTTGGCGTACCCGGCCAGGCGGCGCAGAATCTCGCCGTCGTTCATCGTGCGCTCAAAGCCCATCGCCTCCTTTTTGTCCTTGACGAGGGCGTAGGCCAGCACCAGCAGCGCCGTGACGACACCGATGACTGCGCCTACCAGCAACAGCGGATTTACGTTAGCCATGGCTGTCGCCTCCTTCCTCGTCCTCGAGCTTCTGCAGATCGACCATGCGGCGGTATTCGGCGCAGCTGCGATACAATTCATCGTGCGGGCCGACGGCCTCTACCCTGCCGTCCTCTATAAAAACGATCTTGTCCAGCTGCTCCACCGTCGAAATGCGGTGGGCGATCAGCAGCGTCGTCTTGCCCGCGCGGCTGGTCTTGAGGTTGTCGAGGATGATTTTCTCGGTGCGGGTATCGACAGCCGAGACAGAGTCGTCCAGAATCAGGATCGGCGCGTTTTTCAGCAGGGCACGCGCAATCGAGATGCGCTGCTTCTGTCCGCCGGAGACGGTCACGCCACGCTCACCGAGTACGGTCTCGTAGCCGTCCTTGAAGTCCACGATGTTGTCCCGCACATCGGCCAGCGCGGCGGCGCGGTCAATGTCGGCCTGGCTGGCGTCGTCCACGCCGAAGCCGATGTTGTGGGCAATCGTGTCCGAGAACAGGAAGTTGTCCTGCGGCACGTAGGCGCAGGCGTCGCGCACCGAATGGATGGACACGGCGTTCACGTCCTGCCCGTCCACAAACAGCGTGCCGTCGGGCACATTGTAGGTGCGCAGCAAAAGGTCCACCAGCGCGGTCTTGCCCGCGCCGGTCTTGCCGACGATGCCGACGCTCTCGCCGGGCTTGATGGTGAACGATACGTCCTTCAGCACGTCGTACTCGCCGTCTGGGTAGCGGAACGTCAGATGGCGGAACTCAATGCCGCCGTGCGGGTCGCGCAGGTCGGCGACGCCGTCGCGGTCCGCCACGTCGATGGGCGCATCCAGAAGCTCGGTAATGCGGTTCAGCGATGCCTTGCCGCGGGAGGTCTTTTCGATCAGCATCGAGATGGCCATGATGGGCCAGACGATGGCCTCAAAGTAGCCGATGTACTCCACAAGCTGACCTGCGTTGAACTGCCCGCGCCAGACGAGCCAGCCGCCGTAGCCCAAAATCACGCAGATGACCGACTCGACGAACAGCGTGACCAGCACCTCGAGCAGTGTTGCAATCTTGGTGTAGGCGACGTTGACCTCCTCGTTCTCCTTGTTGAGCCGGCGGAAGGCAATCAGCTCCTTGAGCTCTTTCACAAACGCCTTGATGACCGCAATGCCGGAAAAGTTCTCCTGCGCAAAGTCGGACAGGTCGGAGAACGCCTGCTGGCGCTCCTCCCACCGTCTGGTCATGACTTGGCTCATGACGGTGCCGAGTACGAACATGACCGCCGCCGGAATCAGCGCCAGAAGTGTTAATTTACAGTCCATCCGCCACATCTTGACCAGCGCCATAATGCCCAGCACGGCGGCGTCAAAGAACATCAAAATGCCGTCGCCGAAGCACTCCTGAATGGTGTCGAGGTCGTTGGTGTAGAGGCTCATCAGGTTGCCGACCTTGTTGACCTGATAGTACTGCTGGGACAGGCGGCGGCTGTGGTCAAACATCCGCTCCCGCAAATCGGCGGCCACGCTGACCGCTGACCCGAAGAAACAGACGCGCCACAGGAACCGCCCGATGACCATGAGCACGACGATCCAGATCATTGGCAGGCAGATGTGCTGAAACAGCACCTCCCTGGTAAAGGGCAGCGTCTGGCCGTCCACGACCACCTGCCCCAGATTTACGCCGTTGATGACCAGCCGGTACAGCTCCGGGATGAGCAGCTGAATGTAGTCCACCGTCAGCAGCGACAGAATGCCCAGCAGCAGCACCGGCGCGTGCTTGAGATAGTATCGGTTGATCGCTTTGCCGAAAATCACGGCGATCCTCCCTCCTTTTCCTATTCCTGCTTTGAACAAAGTACGACAAAATGCCGTAAAATATAAGTATATCGTACCAGCGCAGGCTCGTCAATGGGGACACAAAAAGTGCATTGTAGGGGCGGGGCACAGCACGCCCGGCCATGCGGCAGCCGTTCAGCTCCCGGGTCGATGAGGAGCATCGCCCCCTACATGCAGAAGCGGATGCTTGCATCCGCGGAAACAAAAGAAAAGCCCCTTGCCGAACGTATCGGCAAGGAGCTTTCTCTGGTGCGCGGTACAGGACTCGAACCTGTGACCTCCTGCACGTCAAGCAGATGCTCTACCAGCTGAGCTAACCGCGCATATACGTCACTGCGTTTCAGCGACGTATGTTATTATAGCATACTGCTTTGCGGAATGCAAGCCCTTTTTGCAAAAAAAATCAGTCCAGAATCCGCCCGTCGGTGGAAATCGTTACGACCTGCCACGGAATGAACTTGCCGGACGCCTGCAAGGCGCGCTTGGCGGCATTTTCCAGCCCGCCGCAGCAGGGCACCTCCATGCGCACAACAGTGACCTCTTGAATGTCGTTGCTGCGGATGATGGCGGTCAGCTTCTCACTGTAATCGACATCGTCCAGCTTGGGGCAGCCCACCAGCGTGATGTGCCCGCGGATGAACCGCTCGTGGAACGCGGCGTAGGCGTAGGCCGTGCAGTCGGCAGCAATCAGCAGCCGCGCACCGTCAAAGTAGGGTGCGTTCACCGGCACCAGCTTGATCTGCACGGGCCACTGGCGCAGCTGGCTGGGGGCCGTCGTCGGGGCGCTCTCCCCTGCCTCGGCGGGGTGCAGGGCCTTGGCCATGCTGCCCGGGCAGACGTGCATCGCTTTGGGCGCACTGCCGGGGCAGCCGGACGTGTGGGCGGTCTTGTGCTGCCTGGCGGCCTGCACGGCAGCCTCGTTGTAGGGCGCGGCCTCGCGCTGCTCAAACGTGATGGCCCCCGTGGGGCAGTGCGGCAGGCAGTCGCCCATGCCGTCGCAGTAGTCGTCGCGCATCAGCGTGGCCTTGCCGCCGATCATGGCAATCGCGCCCTCGTGGCAGGCGGCGGCGCAGGCCCCGCAGCCGTTGCATTTCTCCTGGTCGATGTGAATGATTTGTCGTTTCATGGTCAGCCTCCTTGACTTTGTGCTGTCATTTTACTACAATGGCAGCAAGAGTTCTGTTGTAGCAACAACATGTGAGGTGCATAATTATGGAATTGCCGGATGTACCACTGTTCCGCGGACTGACCGCCGACGAGGCCGAGGCAGCCGTAACCGCGCTGCGGATGCGCCGCAGGGCATTTGCCAAGGGGGAGATCCTGCTGGAGGCCGGGCAGAGAGCCCCGGCGCTGGGCGTGGTGCTGGCCGGGCGGGTGCACATGGAGCACCTGGACGTCTGGGGCAGCAAGACGCTGCTGGGCCAGGCCGGGCCGGGTGACCTGTTTGCCGAGACCTACGCCTGTCTGCCGGACGAGCCGCTGCGGGTCAGCGTTGTGGCCGCAGAAAACGGCGAGGCACTGTTTTTGGAGACCGGGCAGCTTTTGCAGTGCGGCTGCGAGCCGTGGCGCTGGAAGCTGACGCAAAATCTTTTGCGCATTGCAGCGCGTAAAAATCTGGGGCTGGCGCAGCGCAGCCTGTACACCGCCCCCAAGACGATCCGCGGGCGGATCACAGCGTACTTTTCGATGCTGGCGCGGCAAAACGGAAGCCTGCGGTTTACGCTCCCCTTTGACCGCCAGCAGCTGGCCGACCACCTTGGTGTGGACCGCAGCGCCTTGAGCAATGCGCTGAGCCAGATGCAGAAGGATGGACTGCTGGTGATCGATAAGCGGGAGGTAGAGCTGAAACAGGTGGAGGAGATGTGAGGGAAGCCGTCAGCGGCCCCGACCACTGACTGATGAGGGGCAACCTTGCGGAGATTGCCTGTAAACGGGTTATTCCCGTGAACTTACCCCTCATCCGGCCCTGCGGGGCCACCTTCCCCCAAGGGGGGAAGGCTTGAAGCCTGTATAAAAAGGCCGCTGACAATTATGCCAGCGGCCTTTTTTATAAATTTATCGTACCACCGTCTCCACCTGCGGTGCGCCGCCTGCCAGCTGTTCCGCGGTGACAGGCTGTACCTCGCCGGGCTGGTCCAGCTTCTCGCGGGCCACGGCCAGCATCAGTTTGATGCGGTTTTCCTGGTTGACGCGGGTCGCGCTGGGGTCGTAGTCCACGGGGGTGATGTTCGCGTCCGGGTGCAGGGCGCGGATCTTATTGATCATGCCCTTGCCAACAATGTGGTTCGGCAGACAGCCGAACGGCTGGGCGCAGACAATGTTGCCGTAGCCGCCCTCGACCAGCTCGATCATCTCGGCGGTCAGCAGCCAGCCCTCGCCCATCTTGGCACCCAGAGAGATGATGCCCTCAGGCTTTTTCATCAGCTCGCGGAACGAGCCGGGCGCGTAGAAGCCGTACTTGCGCATGGCGTCATAGCTGGCGCAGCCGATGCCGTCCAGCCAGCTCAAGAACGCGTCCGCGCCGCCCGCCACAAGCTTGTTGCCGCCGTACAGGTCGATGTCCAGCTTGTAGTTGGCCACGCAGTACTCCACAAAGCCCATCAGGCCGGGCAGGTTGACCTCGCAGTCCTGGCTTTCCAGAAATTTTTCCAGATCATTGTTGCCCAGCGGCGAGTATTTGACATAAATCTCGCCGACGACGCCGACCTTGACCTTCGGCACGCGGGTGACGGGAATGGTCGCGTAGTCCGCGGCAATGTCGTAGAACCGGCGCTTCATGTCATGGGCGGAGTAGTTCTTGTCGTCGCGGATCCAGCCCTGTATCGTAGAGATCCACTTCTCGGTCATGGCGTCGGCGTCGCCCCTGTGGTTCTCGTAGGCGTGGGTCTGGCTGCGCAGGGCGACCAGCATATCGCCGTAAAAGATCGACGCAATGACCTTGCGCAGCAGCGGCACGGTCAGCGGCAGACCGCTGCCCTTTTCCAGACCGGAGAAGTTCAGCGATGCTACGGGAATATTGCCGTAGCCCGCCTTGACGAGCGCCTTGCGCAGCAGCTTGATGTAGTTGGACGCACGGCAGCCGCCGCCGGTCTGGGTGATGAGCAGCGCGGTGTGGTCCAAATCGTATTTGCCGCTGTTCAGCGCGTCGAGAAACTGCCCGATGACGAGCAGCGCCGGGTAGCAGGTGTCGTTGTGGACGTATTTCAGGCCCAGCTGCGCGACCTCGCTGCCGCAGTTGCCGAGCACCTCGGTCTGGTAGCCCTCGCTGGCCAGTGCCGCCTGCATGAGCCGAAACTGAGTCACGGCCATGTTCGGAATGAGAATTTTATGGGTCTTTACCATGTCCTTGGTAAAGTTGGGGGTCATGTATTCCATGGAATTGCCTCTTACTTTTTGTCCTCTTTGCGTTCTTCCAGCGCCGCAAACAAACTGCGCAGCCTTATGTTCACCGCGCCCAGATTTGTGATCTCGTCGATCTTCAGCTGGGTGTACAGCTTGCTGCCCGCCTGCAGAATCTCGCGGGTCTCGTCGGTGGTGACGGCGTCCAGGCCGCAGCCGAAGGAGACGAGCTGCACAAGGTCCATATCGGGGTTCTCGGTGCAGTATTTCGCGGCGGCGTACAGGCGGCTGTGGTAGGTCCACTGGTTCAGGACGGAGGTCTGGAACTTCTGCTCGTGCCAGCTGACGGAGTCCTCGCTGATGACGGCAGCGCCCTGCCGGATGATGAGCTGGTCAATACCGTGGTTGACCTCAGGGTCAACGTGGTAGGGGCGGCCCGCCAGCACAATGATGCGGCGGCCTTCCCTGCGGGCCTGCGCAATGATCTCGGTGCCCTTGTCGCGCAGCTGCTGCATGTGGCGGGCGTACTCGTCGTAGGCCGCATCAATGGCTTCGTGCACGGCCTTCCGGTCCAGCCCCGGGAAATAATGGTCCAGCGTCTGCTGGAATTTCTTGTAGAAATCCTTGCGGCGCTCAAGGTTGAAGTAATCGTAGATGAACTTCGTCGCCTTCAGCTCGGGGCAGTTGCCCTCGAGCACCTCGGGATAGTAGGCCACGACGGGGCAGTTATAATGATTGTCGCCCAGGTGCTCGTCCAAGTTGTAGCTCATGCAGGGGTAGAAGATCGCGTCCACGCCCTGCTCACACAGCCAGTGAATGTGGCCGTGGCTCAGCTTGGCCGGGAAGCAGGCCGTGTCGCTGGGAATCGTCGCCTGACCGCTCTGGTACAGCTTGCGGTTGGAGAAGGGGCTGACGACGACCTCAAAGCCGAGGCGGCTGAACAGCGTGTGCCAGAACGGCAAAAGCTCGTACATATTCAGGCAGAGCGGGATGCCGATCTTGCCGCGGCTGTTCGCAGGGGCTGCTGCCTTGCGGTAGCCGTCCAGCAGCTTGAGCTTGTAGGCGTAGAGGTCCAGGTCCTCGTTGTTGGCCTTGCCGGTCACGGGCTTGTCGCACCGGTTGCCGGAGATAAAGCGCTTGCCATCGGCAAAAACGTTGACGGTCAGCTGGCAGTGGTTGCCGCACCCCTGACACTGCACGGTGTTGACCTTCTGGCTGAAATGCTCCAGCTCCAGCTGGGTCAGCACGGTGCTGCGGGCGTGCGCGCCTGCCTTGGCCTTGCCGTACAGGGCCGCGCCGTAAGCGCCCATCAGGCCCGCAATGTCGGGACGGATGACGTTGACGCCCATCTCCTTCTCAAAGGCGCGGAGCACAGCCTCATTGTAGAAGGTGCCGCCCTGTACCACGATGTTGCGGCCCAGCTCCTCGGGGCTGGACGCGCGGATGACCTTGTACAGCGCGTTCTTGACGACGGAGATGGACAGACCGGCGCTGATATTTTCAATCGAGGCACCGTCCTTCTGCGCCTGCTTGACAGACGAGTTCATGAACACGGTGCAGCGGCTGCCAAGGTCAACGGGCTTGTCGGCAAACAGGCCCAGCGCGGCAAACTCCTTGACGTCGTAGCCCAGCGCCTGGGCGAACGTCTGCAAAAAGCTGCCGCAGCCGGAGGAGCAGGCTTCGTTCAGGAAGATGTTGCTGATCGCACCGTCCTCAATTTTGAAGCACTTCATGTCCTGACCGCCGATGTCGATGATGAAATCCACGTCGGGCAAAAAGTGCTTGGCGGCGGTAAAGTGCGCGACAGTCTCGACAAGACCGCGGTCACAGTGGAACGCATTTTTGACGAGCTCCTCGCCGTAGCCGGTGGTGGTCACGCTGGCGATCTGCAGGCCCGGGTGATCCTTGTAGAGACCGAGCAGCGTCTCCCTGACGAGCGGGATCGGGTTGCCGAGGTTCGGACGGTAGCGCTCGAACAGAATGTTCGCGTCGTTGTCGATGACGACGAGCTTGATGGTGGTGGAGCCGGAGTCGATGCCGATATGTACCGGCCCGCAGTCTGCGCCAAAGGGCAGGCAGGGCACGGTGGCCTTTAAGTGGCGGGCGTGGAAGTCCTCGTACTCCTGTTTGTTTGCGAACAGCGGCGGCAGGCTGACGTAGGTCGCTGTGGCGCTGTAGTCGTCGAGACGCTTGGCAACCTTGCGCAGGTCGGATTCCTCGTCGGCATAGAACGCCGCGCCCATCGCAACGAAGAGCAGGCTGTTCTCCGGCAGGGTGCCGGTGACACCCAGAGTCTTGTCAAAGCTCCGGCGCAGCGTCCCGGAGAAGGTCAGCGGGCCGCCGAGATACAGGATATTGCCCTTGATGGGGCGGCCCTGTGCCAGACCTGCAATGGTCTGGTTGACAACGGCCTGATAGATTGACGCCGCGATGTCGCCCGCCTGTGCGCCCTGGTTGATGAGGGGCTGGATGTCGCTTTTGGCAAAAACGCCGCAGCGGCTGGCGATGGTGTAGGTGCGGGTCGCGGCCTGCGCGGCCTTGTCCATCTCGTCGGCGCCCATCTTCAGCAGGGTCGCCATCTGGTCAATGAACGCGCCCGTGCCGCCGGCGCAGCTGCCGTTCATGCGGACCTCGGTGCCGTTTGTCAGGAAAAGGATTTTGGCGTCCTCGCCGCCCAGCTCGATGATGCAGTCGGTGCCGGGGGCCAGCCGGTTGGCGGCCACACGGGTGGCAAAGACCTCCTGCACGAAGGGGACCTTGCAGCTGTCGGCCAGGCCCATACCGGCGGAGCCGGAGATGGCTAAGTAGGCGCGGCCATCGGGCAGATATTCGGCGGCAACCTTCTCAAGCAGCGCCCTGCCCTTCTCTAAAATATGGCTGAAATGGCGCTCGTAGGTCGAATAGACGATCTGCCCGGCGTCGTTCAGCACAACACATTTAATGGTGGTGGAACCAATGTCCAGACCAACTCTCATAGGATTTTGCCTCCTGCGGATGGAGTGAAATTGCGGGATATGTGCGCCGGGTCTGCCCCGCGGCGATACAATATCAGATTATATTATACAGGGTTCTGCACGATTCGGCAAGAGTACGGTGCAGGAAAACACGTTGTCAAATGCAGAAATCTGTCCTAAAAAAAACACCGAAGCGGTGCAGGAAAGTCCTGCACCGCTTCGGCATCAAAAGAAAAGAGGAGTATGGATGAAAAACTTGGGGTTCTGTTCTCAGGCCCGGGTCCCTGCTCCCTTCCTGAGAACACTTATAGTATACCCGCCATTTGTGTTAAAGTCGTGAAGGAAAATTCAACAAATTAAGAAGGGTTTGTGAACAAACCAAGCCTTCCCCCCCAGGGGGAGCCGCTCTAAACAAAAACCACCCGGCGCAAAACCGAGTGGCTATGTACAAACTTATTGCTCCTCCCGGCCCAATTTGTCGATCTGATCCTGCAAAAGCTGGGAGATCGGGCGGCGGGTGTTGCGCAGACGGTGGACCGGGGCGGCAGGGGCCGTGTGGTGCACAGGCTGTGCCTTGGCCTTGACGCGCAGACGCTCGGCGGGCTTTTCGGGAGACGGGGCGGCAGGCTTGGCAGCGGGGCGCGGCGGCACCGGGGCGGGAATATCCGTTTCCGGTGTGCCCTGCGCAAAGCTGCGCATATCGGTGCCCAGATCCTTCAGCTCGGCCTCGGTCTGGTCAAGTGCCTGATAGATGGCCTGCGTCAGGCCGTCTAAATCCAGCGTGGCGGCGCTCAGGCGCTCGTCCACGCGGGCCAGACGCTCCCGCACCAGCATGACGCCCGACGCAATGCTGCGGGCATTCTCCGCCATGCGGTTCTTCTGGGTCTCGGCCTGCTGCTTGAGTTCCCGCTCTGCGCTCTCGGCGTACAGGCGGGCATCGGCCAGGATCTTGCCGGCCTCGAGCTTGGCCTCCCGCACCAGATCGGATGTGGGGGCAGCCGGGGCGGCGGCAGTGTTCAGCGCGCGCGCGGCGGTCAACTGCTTTTGCAGCTCGTCCACCTGCTGCTGCAGATCGTGGCATTTCAGCTGCCAGATGTTGGCGTTTTTCTGGGATTCCCGCTGGGTGGACTGGAAGGAGGCCGTCTTTTTCTTGATGGTCTCCAGCTGCTCGTCCGCCTCGCGGCGCTTGGCCTCGGCCGTGTCTGCACGCTGGGTCGCGGCAGCCAGCTCGGCCTTCAGGGCCTCCATGCGGCTGTCGGCGGTGCCTCGCTCACTGCGCAGCTCGTCCAGCTTGGACTGCAGCTGCTGCAGCTGGCGGTTGTACTCCAGCTCGTGCTGCTGGGCCTCGTTGGCCAGTGCGTTCATGTAAGCCAGCACGTCATTTTTATCAAAGCCGAACAAGCTGGAACGAAAACCCTGTTCCTGAATGTTCATCGGTTCAGACGGCATGGCTTTTTACATCCTCTCGCAAAAAAATCATTAAGAACGCTTGTTCAGGATGCTGAGCAGGTCGTCAAAGTAATCGCCGTCATCCTCTTCCTCGGCAGGGGCTGCGGGCTGTGCGGCCACAGGCGTGTCCATGCCGGTGCTGAAGGACTGGGTGAAGATCGGGTTGGGCATGACGGGGTTGACCTGCGGCTGGACAGGCTGCACGGGCTGGACCGGAGCAGCGGCAGGCTGTGCGGCGGGCTGGGTAGCGGCCTGTGCGGCACGCTTGGCGTCAACATGGGCCTGAATGGGCTCGTCGACCTCGGGCGTGCTCTCGAAGCCTGTGGCAACGACGGTAATGCTCATCTCGTCGCTCAGGCGCTCGTCGAACGCAGTACCCCAGATGATGTTGGCATCGGGATGCGCGCTCTGGGTGATCATGCTGGCAGCGGTCTCGACATCCTCCAGGCCGATGTCGGGGCTGGAGGTGATGTTGATGATGACGCCGCGTGCACCGGCAATGCTGGTCTCCAGCAGCGGGCTGGAGATGGCAGCCTTGGCGGCGTTCTCGGCCTTGCCGGCGCCCTTGGCAACGCCGACGCCCATGTGGGCAAAGCCGGCGTCCTTCATGATGGAGCGGACGTCCGCGAAGTCCAGGTTGATGAAGGCAGGAATGTTGATCAGGCTGGAGATGCTCTCAACGCCCTGGCGCAGCACGTTGTCAGCGGCCTCGAAGGCGTTCATCAGGGTAATCTTCTCCTGGCTGATGAGCTTCAGGCGCTCGTTGGGAATGACGATCAGGGAGTCGACGTGCATCATCAGGGAAGCGATGCCCTGCTCGGCCTGCGCCATCTTGCGCTTGCCCTCAAAGGCAAAGGGCTTCGTGACGATGCCGACGGTCAGGATACCCAGGTCATGGGCCGTCTCGGCCACGACAGGGGCAGCGCCCGTGCCGGTGCCGCCGCCCATGCCGGCGGTGATAAAGACCATCTGCGCACCCTTCAGCGCGTTGGTGATCTCGTCCTTGCTCTCCTCGGCGGCGCGCTGGCCGATCTCCGGGTCAGCACCGGCACCGCGGCCCTTGGTCAGCTTGGCACCAAGCTGAACCTTCTGGGTGGCCTTGGAGTTGAGCAGAGCCTGCTGGTCGGTGTTCATCGCGACGAACTCGACCCCGGACAGACCGGACTCCACCATGCGGTTGACGGCGTTGCCGCCGCCGCCACCTACGCCGATAACCTTGATATTGGTTACATTTTGCATTTCTTCGTCGAGAACGAATGCCATGAGTGTATCCCCCTAAAAGTGATGTTGTGAAACCGGATTCCTGGGGTGCACCCACGCATGGGCACACTAATCCGTGATTTTTTACATATAACTGTTTATAAGGATAGCAAATTTTCCGCGCAATTTCAATACCTTAGCGAGAAATTCATAAAAAAATACGGCCTGCCCTGCCCTTTTGGACAACGCAGGCCGCGATAGAGACTGTATTTTTAGTGCAAAGCTACATACTTTGTGTAAGAATGTGAAAAAACTGAGAAGCGGAGCTGTTGTAATCGGCCATGTGCCGGGCGGTCTCCCCGCAGGGGCCGGGCATGCCCGGCCCGGATGCGTAAGGCGGGCGGCAGTCCGCGGAAGGTCTCAGGAAATCTCTGCCCCCAGCCCGCGCAGTGCGGCGGGTAAATTTTCATACCCGCGGGGGATGTGCCCGGGGTCGCGCAGGCGGGTCTCACCGTCCGCGGCCAGTGCCGCCGCCAGAAGCGCCGCTCCGCCGCGCAGGTCGGGCGCGGTGACGTCCGTCCCATGCAGGACGGCCCCGCCCGGGAGCGTCAGCTGCCGCCCCCTGACCGTGCAGGCTGCGCCCATGGCGGCAAAGCCCGCGGCACAGGCAAAGCGGTTGGCAAACAGGCTGTCGTAAATTTCGCTCTCCCCTGCTGCCGTCAGCAGCACGGCGGCGGCCAGCGGCGCAGTGTCGGTGGCAAAGGCGGGCCAGGCGTCCGCCCGCAGGTGCGCCCCGCCCCGCAGCGGCACGGCGGGGTCACGGGCCAGCCGCACACAGTCTCCGACCCGGCTGACCTGCACGCCGGTCCCGGCCAGAAAGCGCAGAAACGAGTCATAGCTGGCCGGGTCGCAGCCCGCAATTTCGATCTGTCCGCCCGCGCACGCCAGTGCGGCGGCGTAGGTCGCGGCGGCGATACGGTCCGGCAGCGGGCGGTGAAAGGCTCCGCCCAGCGGTCTGCCGCCCTGCACGGTCAGCACCGGCGTGCCCGCGCCCTGAATATCCGCCCCGCAGGCAGACAGAAACGCGATCATGTCGCCGATCTCCGGCTCCTGCGCAGCGCCGCGCAGCACGGTCTGCCCCGCGGCGCAGCAGGCGGCCATCAGCAGGGTCATTGTGGCCCCGACGCTGGGCAGCCGCAGTGTAAAATCCACCCCATGCAGCGGCCCCGTGCGCCGCAGCGTGACGGCAATGCCCTCCAATTCGACCTCGGCCCCCATGGCGGCCAGCCCGGCCAGGTGGATGTCCACGGGCCGCGGGCCGAGGCGGCAGCCCCCGGGCAGCGGCAGGCGCACATAGCCGACGCGGCAGAGCAGCGGCGCGAGATAAAATACCGAGCTGCGCATGGCCCCGGCCAGATGCTCCGGGATGTCGCCGCAGAGACGGTCCGCGGGACGGGTGCAGAGGTCCGCCCCGCAGCGCCGCACCCGGGCTCCGACAGCGTCCAGCAGCGCCAGGCTGGTGTCCACGTCGGCCAGACGCGGGATGTCCCGCAGGCGGCAGGGGCCGTCGCAGAGCAGCGTCGCCGCCAGCAGCGGCAGGGTGCTGTTTTTGGCGGCGGCAGGCCGGATGCTGCCGTGCAGGGTGCGTCTGCCGTGGATGGTGATCGTCTGCATGAGCGGGGCCTCCTAAACCTATGATATTGCCAGAAAGCGGGAGGATGCGCGGTAGGGACCGCATATATGCGGCCCGCAGCCTTCCGGCAGACAGCCGGCTGCCTTACACGCGCGGGCCGGGCGGCATTGTCAGTCAACGGGCCGCCGCCGCATACTCTCCCCTCATCCGGCCCTGCGGGGCGACCTTCCCCCAAGGGGGAAGGCAAGGGGTATCTCTACCCCGTTATATGCCGCGTTCCCTCCCGCTTATTACAGCAGCAGCGGCTGGATCTGCACGCCGCGCAGCGCGGCCTCTAATGTGTCGGGCAGGAGCGTGAAATCGCTTTTCAGGCTGCACGGCTTTTTGTAGCTGTCGTCCTGGCCGAAGGGCACAAAATAGTAGCTGCGCCGCTGCAAAAGCTGGCCCAGCGCCGGGGCACTGCCCGAAAGCCCATCGTTCGTGGACGGCGCGATAATAATGGGCCGTCCGCCGCGCAAAAGGCTTTTTGCGGCCAGTGTCACGGGGGTCGAGCTGATGCCTGCGGCCAGCAGCGCCATCGTGGTGCCGGTGGCCGGGGCGATGATGAGAGCCTCGGCAAGCCGCTGCGGGCCGAGCGGCTCAACGGCCTGCAGGGTCGTCAGCGGTCTGTGGCCGGTCACTTCATATAAGGTCTGCCGCAGGGCCGACGCGGTGCCGAAGCGGGTATCCAGCCCGGCGGCGCTGGCACTTAAAATGGGCAGGACGTCCCACCCGCGGGCAGTCAGGACACGCAGCTGGGGCAGCACCGCAGCAAAGCTGCAAAAGCTGCCGCACAGCGCAAAGGCGACGGTGCGTTTGGATTGGGTGGTCATGGGGCGGTGCTCCTTTCGTCGGGATCGCGTTCTTCCAGGATCGCCAGCACGGTCTGTGCAATCAGCGCCCCGGCTGTCTGCGGTGCACAGCGGCCCGGCAGGGCCAGGGCGTGCTCGGCGTGCAGACCCAGTTCCTCGGCGGCGGCAAAGTCGGTGCCGCCGGGCAGACTGGCCAGGTCAATGATGAGCGCCCCGCCCGGCAGCTGCTGCAGAAGGGCCCGGGGCAGCACCGGCGCGGGGACCGTGTTGATGACGGCGTCAAAGCCGGGCAGCAGTGTGGGCAGGGCCGTCAGGGGCGCGGCGCGGCACCCGGCACAGCGGGCATTGGCGCGCTGCTCGGGGCTGCGGGCGGCCACGGTGACGCGCCCGCCCAGCAGCACCAGCCGCCGTGCCACGGCGCGCCCGACGCGGCCATAGCCCAGCACGAGAAAGCCGCTCTCCCAGATCGTGCGCTCCCGCAGGCGGAGCAGCAGCTCAAGACAGCCCTCGGCGGTGGGCACGGCGTTCAGGCATTCCAGCTCGGGCCGCAGAAAATAATCGATCAGCGGCAGCCCGGCCTCCCGCGCAGCCATCCGCACCGGCATCCCGGGGCGGCCCGCTAAGATCAGCGTCCCCTGCCCCGCACCCTGCAGTGCGCGGGCGACCTCGTCACTGACGCGGCCCTGGGACATGGGCAGCAAAATGTAATCGGCTGCGGCGGCATTGTCGGCGGCGGTCACGCCGTAACCCGCACGGCGCAGCACGCGCGCCGCCGCCTGCTGGCGGGCATCGTGCCCGACCACGCAAAATGTTTTCGGCATAGGCGCTCACCTCGGTTTGATTTGCGCCATACTATGCCGGGGCACGTGTACCTGTGCCTTCTGCCTTCCCCGTCGGGGGAAGGCGGCCCGCAGGGCCGGATGAGAGCAGAGTGTGCCCTATTGCCAATTCACGGGCAATTGCGGCGGCTCTGCCCTCATCAGTCGCTTTCAGCGACAGCTTCCCCCGAGGGGGAAGCCCCGGCACGCAAAAAAAGGCACCCACCTTTTCCTAAAAGATGGATGCCTTTTTACTCAAAAATATTTCAGCCCGTCGCACTGGCCGCGCCAGACGAGGAGCGGGTTGATGGGCACGGTGCCGATGCGCAGCTCGGCCACAACGGTCCTGCCGCTGGTGCCCAGCAGCTGGCCCTGCTTGACATCGTCCCCGGCCTCGACGTCCAGTGCGGTCAGGCCGTAGAAGATGCTCCTGAGGCCCGCGCCGTGGTCGATGACGACGGTGCAGCCGTAGCTGCCGCCAAGGTCCTCGGCCAGCAGCACATGGCCGCTGGCGGGCACAATCATAGAATCCTTCGACTTCTTCGGCTTGATGACGACATTTGTCGAGGTGCGCCCGCCGTAGCCGTAGTTCGTGCTGCGCTCGCTGTAGGAACGGCCCACGTACTCAGTCATGCCGTAGAGCAGCGGCGTGTCAAAGCTGTCCAGGAACGGCTGCACAAAGCCGCCCACGGCCCACTGGATCTCGCCGCCGTCAGTCGTCAGCAGCCTGCGGACGGCATCGGGGGCGTCGTCCGCGCCGATGTAGGGCGACGTCAGCTGGGACTTGGTGCTGTAATCCTTGTAGGAGTAGGAGGCCGCGCGGACCGACAGCGTCAGCGTCTCGGTATAGCCGTCGGCAGTCACGGTCAGCTCGGTGTTTCCGGTCTCGGCGTTCCACGGGATGGGCAGGTAGCAGATCCAGCCGTTGGCGGCCCTGACGAAGCCTGTGCTTTCCAGCGGGCCCGTCAGCGTCGGTTCGGTCCGGCTCATGGTGCTGCCGACACGCACGGCGGCCACGCTGCCCTGCTGCACCGTCGGTGTGCAGAGCGTGACGGACGGTTTGATGCTGACGGTGAAGCGGAACTGCCAGGTCTCGGTGCCGGTGACGCTGGAGCGGTCCTCGGCGGCGCTGTCAGACGCGGTGACGACGAGTTTCGCGTCAAACGTGCCGTTCTCCGCAAACAGATAGCTGCGGAAGGCGGTGGCGCTGCCCTCGTACACGGTCTCCTTGTCGGCGTCGGTGATGGTCAGCTGGGTGCTGTAGTCGGACGGCGTCACGATAATATCCGGCGATGCGTCGGATATGGCATCCTCGAGCACAACGGGAGAGGAATTGAGCGTTTCGGCGTAGGTGCGCCTGAAAAAGCTGCCGACCACCGGCACGTGCCACTTGTAGGCTGTGGGAGCAAGCTCCTGGCCGTCAAAGGTGACCTTGACTTCGGGCAGCATGTCAGGCGTGGCGCTGCGGTAAAGCCATGCCACGCCGCCGCCTGCGATGATGAGCACGAACAGCACAACGAGGAGCAGCCACTTGAACATGCCGAACACACCGCGCCCGAGGGCCTGCGGGATCGTATCCTGCGGCTCGTCGTCCTCGTCGTCGGCGGCGCTGTCATGCTGCGGTGCCTCGGACGCCGGGGCAGGCCCGGCAGACGGCGCGGGGTCCTCCTCCAGCCCGGCCATGATCTGCGCAATCGAAAGCTGCGCCGTGCGGGAGATGTTCGCCATGCGTGCGGCCTCAGCGGCAAGGGCTTTATCGTTGGCAAGGTCATCGCTGAAAACAAGGCCGGACGGCTCGGCAGCGTCCTCCGCGGGGACGTCCCCGGTTTGCTCGGGCGTGTCGGTGACGGCTGTGTCTGCCGCGGCGGCCTCGGGGGGCGCTTCTGCCGCAGGCGTATCGTCGGCGGCAGGGGCGTCCGCTGTCGGTTCGGGCTCCGTCACGGCGGGCTCGGCCCTTTCCGCAGGCTCGGGCAGTTCCGGGGCACTCGGGACGTCGGGCACGGTGGGTGCGGCAGCGTCCTCCCGGGCGGGGGTCTCCGGCGGTTCGGGCTTGCTTTCAGATTTGGGCTCGGCAAGCTCCGGCGCGGCGGGAACGGGGCTCTCCTGTGCGGGAGCCTTGCGCTCCTGGGTCTCGTCAGCCGGGGCTTTTTTCGTCGTCTTAGCAGCCTTCGGCGTCTTGGGCTTTGCGGTTTTTGTTGTCTTTGTGTTTTTTTTGGCCCGCGGCTTCTTGGGGGACGCGGCAGGCTTTTTCGTGGTCTGCCCGTCTGCGGCGGGCGGCTCGGCGCTGTCCGCCGGCGCAGGGGGCGTGTCGGCGGCAGGCTGGGGGCTGGCTGCCTTGCGGCGCCGGGGCTTCGGCTTGGGGGCCTCCTCCGGCTGTACCGCAGTGGATTTCTTATCTTCTTCCATACTCACACTCACTCTTTTAGGGACCTTTATGGATGCCCGGCAAAACGGCAGCGGCACGGCAGGCCGGGTGTGCCGTGTGCAGCTATTTTATTCAGCCTCGCGGAATTGCAGACCACTGTTTCCGTCCAGCGCGGTCTGCGGGTCAGTGGATTTGCTGCCGATGCGCAGCTCGTAGATCAGGTTGTGGGCCGTCCCGGCGGTGCCCAGCGGGTCGCCGGCGGACACACTCTGCCCGCGCTCCACGCCGACAGTCTCCAGCCCGTACAGGTAGCTCTTTACGCCGCAGCCGTGGTCGATGACCACCGTGCCGCCGGTCAGGGTCAGCGTGCCCGCAAAGACAACGTTGCCTGCCTGCGGGGCGGTGACGGTCTCGCCGTCCGCGGCGGCATAGGTCAGGCCGGTGGCCTGGCCGCTGCGCTGGCCGTCCACCATCTGGGTGACACCGTACTCCATGGCGACAGCGCCCGCGCTGGGGGCCTCAAAGCGGCCATTCCAGAGCTTGGCGGAGCTGCCCGTTGTGTACAGCGGCCATATAGCGTTGCGGAACTCCTCCCCGCCGCCGGTGTCCTCCTCGGCGGGGACGGTGACCGTATCATACATGGTGCGGGTGACGGTCAGGGTGATGTCCTTTTCCAGGCTCCCGCAGGTCAGGTGCAGCGTATGATCGCCGCCCTCGGCGTTGTAGGTTACGGGAATATAGCCCATGTAGCCGCTGGCGGTCTTGCGGAACCAGACGGTGCCCAGATCGGTCTCCAGGCTCGGCTCGCCGTCCAGAATGCCGGACAGCTGCACAGCCACGATGCTGCCCTGCGGCGCGCGCTCGGTGCTCAGGGTGACCTTGGGGTTCATCGCCATTGTGTAGCCGGCGCGGTAGGCGTACCAGCCCACGGGGTCGCCGGGGTTGTCCGCACTGCTGTGGTGCGCGGTCACGATGATCTGATAGTCCCCGTTTTGTGTATAGGTATAGGTATTGCAGTCGGCCAGTGCGCCGGTCCAGACCGTGCCGTCGGGCGCGGTGATCTGAAGCTCGGCAGCGGTGACCCAGTCGGGCAGGACGAGCTGCGGCACGGTATCGGTGAAGGTGCCCAGCTTCTGCACGGTCAGGTTCGTCGGGCTTTCGTAGGTCTTGTTGACCTTATCGCCCAGCACCGGGATGACCCAGCTCCATCCGTTGGGCTCGAGGGTCTGCTCACCGAAGGTGACGGCCTCCTGCGGCAGGGCGTCCGTACCGGTGCGGCTGTAAAGAAAAGCCGCCGTTCCGCCCAGGATGGCGGCAATCATAACGGCGACCATCACAAGCCAAAGCAGCAGTTTACGCATATTGTGTTTTCTCCGTGGCAGTATGGCATTGCCAAAAAGCCGGACGCCGTCAGGTCGGTGCCCAGCCGGGTTGTGGCGGCAGAAAAGCTTCCCCCGCGGGGGAAGCTTTGAGGATCATTTACTCCTTCTCCTCTGCGGGGGCGGAGGGAATGTTCTCGTAGGTGGTGGAATCCTCGTCGTCGTAATCGTCATCCTCATAGTCGTCGCTGAACAGCAGGCGCTCGTACTCGTCCAGCTCCTTTTCACGGTGGTAGAGATAGAGAGCGGCGGCGGTCAGGGCACCGGCAGCGGCAAACAGGAACGCCAGAACGGCACCGAAGGTGGTTTTCTTCATCATAGTAGTTCTCCTTTTGCAAATGCTGCGCTGCAACGCAGCTTTCGTGAAAAACGCCGCAGCGGGCGTGCATACAAAGCAATAACGCTAACCTTATTATACCCGACGCAGAGGGCAATTACAACCCGAACATTTGTAAAATATTAAAGGTATTTTTTTGCTGTTTTTACGCGGATCGCTGCAGGACAAAGGGTACATTTGAGCCAAGGGCGGCATGAGGTATATGGGAAGGTTGCAGGGGAGGGATTTATCCCTCCCGGAATGTTTGCGTGGCCGGAAACCCTCACGGAGGGGTCAAGACCCCTCCCTACGGTGTGCCGTTCACGGGTGCTTTGTAGGGAGCGGTCTTGACCGCTCCGGGGAAGTGTGCGGCTGCCATCCACTCCACGGGAGGGATAAATCCCTCCCCTACGCAAAACAAAAATGCGGTCTCCGCGCAGGAGGCCGCATTTTTATACGATTTTCAGAACAGCTTATCCACCGGGTACAGCCCATCCTCGCTCATCTTTTTCAGGGCTTCGACCAGCTCGGGCTTGTCCTCGCGGTAGGTGATGCCGTGCCATTTGTCGGCACTGGTCAGCACATGGACGTCCGCCTTGCCGGCCTCCAGCGCGTTCGTCACGACGGTGGGCAGGTAATATTCGCACTTCATCGGGTTGACGGGCAGGCTGGCCTGCAGGAACGCGGCAAAACCGGCCTTGGCCTCCTGCACGTAGGCGGGGGTGAAGCCCCACAGGTTCATCGAGACAACACAGTCGGCGGGCAGGTCGGCCCAGCTCTTGCCGCCGTCCTCGCTGTAATGGATGCCGTCGGCGTAGGGCTCGATGCAGGTGCGCTCGGTCACGCTGACGAGGTTGCGGCTCTCGTCGGTCACGCAGACGCCGCGGCTGACACTGCCGTTGGCGCTGACCGTGTTGCCCAGCAGGAAGCCGACCATGGCCCAGGCGTAGCGGTCCCCGTCGGCGTGGGTGCTCAGGTAGTCGTAGATGAGCTTGAAGCCCTGCGGGCCGTAGTAGTCGTCGGCGTTGATGACCGCAAACGGTGCGTCGCCGATGGCCTCCTCGGCCACGAGGATGGCATGGGCGGTGCCCCAAGGCTTGACGCGGCCCTCCGGCACGGTGAAGCCCTCGGGCAGCTTTTCCAGCTGCTGGTAGGCGTAGCGGACCTCGAACCCGGCGCGCACGGCACGGGCACCGACGGCCTCTTTAAACGCCTGCTCGATCTCGTGCTTGATGATAAAGACGACGGTCTTGAACCCGGCGCGGCGGGCATCGTACAGGCTGTAGTCGAGGATGGCCTCGCCGGACGGGCCGACGGGGTCGATCTGTTTGAGCCCGCCGTAGCGGCTGCCCATACCGGCGGCCATGACAACGAGGATCGGTTTGGTCTGCATAATTTGCACTCTCCCAATATTTGTAGGGGAGGGATTCATCCCTCCCGGGTATTCTGCGGCTGCCGCGGCGTACCTGCGGAGCGGTCAAGACCGCTCCCTACAAAGCACCCGTAAACGTCATTCTGTAGGGAGGGGTCTTGACCCCTCCGGGACGTGTGCCGCGTCGCTAAGTCCACGGGAGGGATGAATCCCTCCCCTACGGGCGTATTTTAAGTTTACTCCATTTCTCCTGCTATTGCAAGCACCTTATAAAATTTGAAAAAACTGCGCAATTTCCGCAGATTGTGACCCGGTTTGCTATGGCAACTTAAAACAGAAAATGCTATAATGAATAAAACTACAAACAGGAGGGCTTTTTCCGATGGAACATACCGGAAAACGTGCGCTGGTGCTGGCTGGCGGCGGGGCCAAGGGCAGCTATCAGATCGGCGTCTGGCGCGCCCTGCAGGAGCTGGACTGGACGCCTGACATTATTACGGGCGCAAGCGTCGGCGCGCTGAACGGCTGCCTGTTCACGATGGGCAAGATCCAGGAGGCCGAGGACCTGTGGCGCAGCCTGGAAATTCACGATGTTCTCGAAGTCCCCGCAACGCTCAAGCCCGAGGAGCTGCGCACGTTCTTCCTCGACATCATCCGCAGCGGCGGACTGAACGTTGAACCGCTGGCCGAGATGATCGACCGTCTGATCGACGAGGAGGCCGTGCGCACATCGCCTATCCACTTCGGCCTTGTCATGACCGAGCTGGGCAGCCTGCGCAGCGTGCAGTGCCCCATCGAGGACATCCCCGAAGGGCAGTTAAAGGACTATATGCTGGCGTCCAGTGCCTGCTTCCCGGCCTTGCGCCCGCGGGAAATTGACGGTGTAAAGTACATTGACGGCGGCTGGCGCGACAATATGCCGCTGGATCTGGCTGCAAAAATGGGCGCAGCGGAGCTGCTCGGCGTCGATGTGGACGGCATCGGCATTGTACGCCCCAACACCACCGGCCTGCCGACGCGCATCGTGCGCAGCCATTGGGATTTGGGCCCGACGCTGGACTTTGACCCCGCCCGCGCCGGGCGCAACATCGCGCTGGGCTACTTTGACACGCTGCGGCTGTTTGGCCGCTGCGGCGGCACGGCCTACGCCATGCTGCCCGACAATGAGGAATTTCTGGCTCGCTTTGCCGAGCAATACCAAAAACTGCTGGCCGAGGTCTGCGCCCGCGCACCGGAAATTGACCTTGTGGAGAAAAACGCGCGGCTGCGCGCAAACTACCCGGCGCCCTATGCACCGAACCCGAGTGCGCCCACCCGCGGCGCACTGGCCCCGCTGGAGCTGGCCGCCGAGCACGTCGGCGTGCCCGAGGACATGCCCTACACGCCGAAGCTGCTGGCCGCGACCTTCATGGGCAGCTTTGACAAGGACCCGGCAGACCGCTTCCCCGCCCTGCTGGACGGCAGGGACAACACCCTCGTGACCGAGCGTGCCATCGCCGCCGCCGTGCCCGAGGAATTCGTGACCGCCCTGGTCAGCAAGACCCTGGGCGAGCTGCCGATTTTGTAAAAAGGCTTCCCCCTTGGGGCTCCGCCCGCGTTTGCCAAAGTATCGCGCTGTAGGGGCCGGGTGGTAAGCCTTTAACGGGTGTCTGCGGCGAACCCGCCCCTCATCCGACCCTGCGGGAGTCCCCTCCCGGACGGGGCCAAGAAGAAAAAAGGAGGCATCCTATGCACACCTATACCGGCGTACCGGCGTCCACCGGCATTGTGGTCGGCCCGGTTGAGCAGATCGACCACGGCACCACCGGCCTGCACCGCATCGTCTGCGACCCGTTCCGGGAGCGTGCCCTCTACGACGTCGCCGTCGTGCTGGCCAAGGATGAGCTGCGCCGTTTGAGCCAGCGCGCCAAGGGGCCGGACGCGGATATTCTGCTGTTCCAGATCGCCCTGCTGGAGGACGAGTCTTTCACGAACGAGATCGGTGACTATATTGCCGCCGGTGCGGGCGGGGCTGCCGCCGTCGAGCGCGCCGAGCAGATTTTTGCGGGCCGCCTGAAAAACGTCGATGATGAGTACATCCGGGAGCGCAGCGTCGATGTCTGCGACGTCTGCCGCCGCGTGGTGGATATTCTGGACGGACGCCCGCGCCGCCGCCTGCATCTGAAGCGCCCCAGCATCCTGGTGGCGGACCGCTTCTTCCCCAGTGACCTGTTCAGTCTGGACCGCCGCATGGTGCTGGGCCTGGCCAGCGACCAGGACAGCACGGTCAGCCATGCCGCCATCATGGCCCGTAGCATGGGCATCCCGGCGGTGGTACAGCTGGGCGGCGGCACTGCGGCCATGGCCGTGGGCCACCGTGCGATCCTTGACGCCGACAACGGCACGCTTATTGTGGAGCCGGACGGTGCGCAGATCGCCCAGGCGGACTGTAAAATTGCATTGAGCCGCCTGCACGGCCAGAAGCCCGACCCCGTGGCCGCCCTGCCCTGCCTGACGAAGGACGGCACGGCCTTCCGCCTGATGCCGACCTGCAACATCAGCGACAGCGACGTGCCCCATACGCGCGGCGCGGCGGGCATCGGCCTTGTGCGCACCGAGACCGCGATTCTGTACGACCAGAGCGACGAGGTGCAGACCACCCGTCTGCGCGAGCTGCTGAAAAGCGCCGAGGGCGTGCCCGTGCTGCTGCGCACCTGCGATACCCGCGCCGACGACGACGCCCCTTGGGCCGGGGAGACGCAGGACCGCCTGCGCGGCAATCGGCTGTTCAAGCCGCAGATCCGGGCGCTGCTGCGCGCCGCCACGGACGGCGACCTGCGGGTCGTGTTCCCGATGATAAAAGATGTGGCCGACTGGGATCGCTGCGTGAAGGAGGTCAACACCTGCCGCGACGAGCTGCTGGCCGAGGGCTGCGAGACCGGCCCGATGATGCTGGGCTGCGTTGTGGACATGCCGTCTGCCGCGGTCATGGCCGGGGATATGATGGAGCACGGCGCGCAGCTGATGGCTGTGGATATTGAGGACCTGACCCGCTACACGCTGGGCCTTGTGCAGAACCCCACCGCCGCCGTGAACCAGCTGACGAACCCCGCCGTGCTGCGCCTTGTCAGCGGCATTCTGGAGCAGGCGCAGGAGCGCGGCGCACAGGTCTATCTCTGCGGTATCACCGTGGCCGCCGTGGATGCCATGCCGGCCTATTTAAAGCTCGGCATCCGCACCTTCAGCGCCGAGCCCGCGGCGCTATTGCCGCTGAAGAAGCTGCTGATGGAGCAGGAGCTATAAAATGGAAGCCTTCCCCCTCGGGGGAAGGTGTCTGCGGCCCCGCCCGCAGACGGATGAGGGCAGACCTTGCCACTGCCGCCCGGTAACGGGCTGTCAGGGCACACTCTCCCCACATCAGTCCGCTTCGCGGACAGCTTCTCCCCCAGGGGAGAAGCCTTTTCCGTAAAATATAAATGAAAATGCCCGCCGTGTTTCCACGGCGGGCATTGTTCATGCGATCAATTACTGAGCAGCAGCCTTGTTGGCGCGCTTAGCCATGCGGCTGATCTTGCGGGCAGCGGTGTTCTTATGGATAACACCCTTGCTCTTAGCAGAGTCGATGGCAGAGACAGCAACCTTAACGACGGTCTCCTTGTCAGCAGCATTGCTGTCGATGGCAGCGTTTGCCTTCTTGACCACTGTTTTCAGGTTGGACTTGACGACCTTGTTGTGCAGAGCCTCTTTCTTGGCCTGAACAACACGATCCTTCTGAGATTTAATATTAGGCATTCGTTCCACCTCCTTGGTTCCCCATAACAGTACAAGTTATCCTACCACACTTTTTGCAAAGTTGCAAGGGCTTTTTGAAAAAAACTTCATAGAAACCAAAAAAATCGCATAAAATTCTGGTACAAGGGGGTGTGTGCCATGCAAAAGCTGCGCCGGTGGGCGGCGGCTGCGCTGTGCGGGGCCGCATTTGTGGGCAGTGCGGCGGCGGTTCTGGCCGCGTGTGCGGTCTGCCCCGGGCGGGCGTGGATCGTGCGCGGTGCGCTGTTTTTGCAGGACCCCGCGGCGGCTGCGGCCATCGCCTGGCCAGCGGATGCCGCCCGGGCCGCCTACAAGCCCCAAAAGCCGGACCGCCGTCCCACGCCCGTGCCCACGGCGACGCCCTCCACGGCCCCGACAGCTGCGGCGACGCCCACGCCGGAGCTGTCCCCCGCTTCCACGCCGCTGCCCAGCGCCGCGCCGGAGCTGGACGACGCGGGCCGCATCCGCAGCGTGACGCTCAGGCAGGGCAGCGGCGACGGCTATGTGGCACTGGCCGCAGGCAGCATCCGAAACAGCACCGAGCACACCGACGCTGACCTGCGCGCCGCTGTGACGACGCAAAATTTACCGTTTGCCGTTGAAAAGAACAGCGCCCTGCCGCAGGTGCTTATCATGCACACCCATGCCACCGAGAGCTACCAGACCTGGCCGGACCCCGTGTTTGACCCCGGCTACACGGCCCGCAGCAAAAGCACGGCGCTGAATATGTGCGCCGTCGGAGAGAAAATGGCGCAGGTGCTCAACGCGGCGGGCATCCGCACGCTGCACGACGAAACGCTCTACGACGCGCCCGGCTACACCGACAGCTATAAGCGCAGCCGCGCGGGCGTGCAGGCGTATCTGGAGCGCTACCCTTCTATAAAGGTCGTGCTGGACGTCCACCGCGATGCCATCGAGGACAGCGACGGCACGCGGGTCAAGCCCGTGTGCGAGATCGACGGCGAGAGCACGGCGCAGGTCATGGTCATTGCCGGGTGCGGCAACGGCAGCAGCATTGTCCTGCCTAACTGGCGGCTCAATCTGCGTTTTGCCGCCGAATGGGAGGCCGCTATGGAAAGTGCCTACCCGGGCCTGACCCGCCCCGTGCTGTGCGGGTATCGGTTTTACAATCAGGATTTAACGACAGGCAGTCTTTTAATAGAGATCGGCGGCCACGCAAACACGCTGGACGAGGCCCTCCGCGCCGGAGAGTACGCCGCCAAAGCGTTAGCCGGAGTGCTGGGAGGGTAAATCTCTTATTACAATTTTAATCAGGGGCGGGATTCATCCCTTCCGGGCAGCTTGCGCCGCCGCACACTCCCACGGGCGGATATGGAATCCGCCCCTACGGTAAACCTTGCCTCCCTCTGCGAGGAAGGTGGCCCCGCAGGGCCGGAGGGAGAGAACCGTGCGGCCACTGCAACTCTGCAAATATCGGCTCTTTACTTTTTATAAAATACCTGTTACAATAGGAACATTCATATATATAAAGAGGAGTGGACTATCCATGCAGAGAACGGAACTTGCATCGCTGTACAAGGCCACCCCTGCAGACGGCACCAAGGTCACCGTCTGCGGCTGGGCCAAGACTGTGCGCGATTCTAAAAATATCGGCTTTATCTCGCTGTCCGACGGCAGCTGCTATAAGCCCGTCCAGATTGTTTTTCAGGCCGACAAGCTCGCCAACTATGCCGAGATCGCCAAGTGCGGTCTGTACACGAGCTTTGAGGTCACCGGCAGCGTTGTTGTGACCCCGGGCGCCAAGCAGCCCTTTGAGATCAATGCGGATGAAATCACCGTGCTCGGCCCCTGCGGCGGCGACTATCCGCTGCAGAAAAAGAAGATGGGCATGGACTATCTGCGCACCATGACCCACCTGCGCCCCCGCACCAACACCTTCAACGCTGCGTTCCGCGTGCGCGGCCAGGCGGCGTTCGCCCTGCACCAGTTCTTCCATGAGCACGGCTTTACCTACGTGCATACGCCGATTTTCACCGGCTCTGACTGTGAGGGCGCCGGTGAGATGTTCCAAGTGACCACCCTTGACCTCAACGATATCCCCCGCAACGACGAGGGCGGCGTTGACTACACGAAGGACTTCTTCAAGCGTCCTGTCAACCTGACCGTTTCCGGCCAGCTGGAGGCCGAGGCCATGGCCATGGCGCTGGGCAACGTCTACACGTTCGGCCCCACCTTCCGCGCCGAGAAGAGCTACGACACCCGCCACGCCGCCGAGTTCTGGATGATCGAGCCCGAGATGGC
>OGKU01000543.1_pt1 | contig 28102 bp, 20 predicted proteins | sample 1572611 | NCBI WGS metagenome assembly OGKU01 (sample SAMEA2581886, study PRJEB24529) | metagenome | biome: Human gut stool | place: China | collected 2011 | reverse complement strand
GTGCAGCGCAAACAGCAACCACACGGGCATAAGGTGCGATAGCCCGATACCGGGGGGGCGTCGGACGAGCGGAGGGAGTGGCAAGGAAACTTCAAGGCTTGCCTTGATATAGCGAACTATAACTACCGGCTGCGCTTCGGTAGTTGTGGGCACTTCCGAGGGATTCAGGGCTCTGCCCTGAAAACCCGCGAGGGTCCTGCCTTCAACCCGGCAAAGGGTTTACTCCTCTGCACTCCCGCGGCGGTCTTTCGGACTGATGACCGCCGGAAGGCCCGCACAAATGTAATCATTGCATTCATTTCACAAATGGGAAGAACGTCTTTCAGACGCTCTTTCCATAACACTGACAATTATGGCAAAGACATCCATCAACATAAAGCCCTGCCTTGAGCGGGGCGCACAACAGACGGTTAGCGGAATATCTCGCTAATATCCGCAAGGGAAAGATCTACATCCGTACCGACCTCATGGCGAAAAACGAGGAATGGGTATCGCCTGAACTGGGCGATACCTCGCTTGAAGAACGAACAGGCTGATAGCTGCAATAGTCAAGAAAAAGACAGGCCGGGCTGTGCAGACCAAAGACCGGGAACGGGTGAACAAGAAGACGGGCAAGGTAACCGTAGTCCGTGACAGCACGCCAATCAAAAAGGGCGTGGTGGTCGTCAAGGAAGATACCGCAATGAAGCAGTTGCAGCGTTTCTGCGATGTGTGTAAGGTGCGATGGGGCATTACGCCGTTGCAAATCTTCATATACCGCGACGAGGGACATTACGAAATGCCCGACGATGAAACCTCATGGAAGCCGAACTACCACACCCATATCGTGTGGGACAGGATGAACCACAACACGGGCAAGTCTTGCAAACTCTTGCCGCAGGACATGAGCGAAATGCAGACCATATGGGCCGAAGCGCTCGGCATGGAACGCGGCACGTCCAAAGTGCAGACCGGACGTGAGCATCTGGAACGGACGGACTACATTATCGCCAAGCAGAAGCAGGAGGCCGAGAAAACCCGGATAGCCAAAGAACAAGCCGAAGCGGAACTGAAAGCGGTAAAAGGAGAGCTGAGAACCGAGAAGCTGAAGAACTCCACCGCCGAGGTAGGTACGACCATCCTCGACGGTATCGGCTCGAGGATCGGCACGTCGAAAGTCAAGCGGCAGCAACAGCAGATAGATGACCTTACCCAAAAGAACGAACGCCTGCACTCCGAGATACGGAGGCTGAACAAGACGATAGACAGGGAGAGGCGGGAGCATGAACAGACCGCCAAAAGACTGCAAGGCGAGATAGACCGCATTTACGGTTGGTTTCCCGACACGCCTCAGCTTATCCGGAGGGGAGAGTATTGCAGGGAGATAGGCTTCACGGACAAGATGGCCTGCGACCTCGTGAATATGCTGCCTGTCCATTTCTCCGGAAAGCTCTATTCATCGGAGCATTCCCAGCACTTCGAAAACGAACACTCGGAAGCCCGGCTCCTGCGGGATGAAAAAGGCCCTGGTGGGTTTCAACTGGTCATCGACTTGATACCCATTTTGCAATGGTTTCGGCAAAAGGCGGAAGAATTTTTGGAGCGCTTAGGAATAGAGATCAAAGACCGCGAACAGGGCCGGGGAATGCGGACGAGATAGAGTAAAATCTATTTCTGCGTATAGCTTATATGGGCAATACCCCGAATGAGTGGTTGTTCGTCTGCGAATTATTTTCTATTTTTGTAACGTCGAGCGTAGTAATGCGTTCGGCAGACATACTGAAAGTGTTTTCGCACTGTCCTTGATAGAAAATCTGACAGTTTTCACAAGCAAAAGGATGGACGAACAGCACTCATTTCTTGTTTAGATTATGGCAAGGGATACGTTTAGTGTTCCCATACTCCATATCTACTCAAGTGTGGGGTATTGCGTCGTTTATTTTTGCTTGGGCTTTGTCAGAGCCTTCTATCAGATAAACGAAATCGACTCCACACTTGAACCGAATATTGTAAAATATCAATCTGATTATCAAATATTAATATCGGAAATTGTATGGTAATGATACCATATAGTTCCCGATATTTGTGAGGATTAGCCTATTCTTTCTTGTGCAACCTCAATGGCTTTCCGCTTTAATTCGTCTTCACCTTCTATAGCATCCAATACTTTGTCTGCCAACCATAGTGTAAGAAGTTCATTTTTATCAATCTTGAAATACTCAGCTAATTGTATTACTTGTGCCCGTTTAGCATATCTATCGCCACGCTCTATTTTGCTAAACATTGGAGTGTCTATTTCAAGCAAAGCTGCCAATTGCCTTTGTAGCACACCGTGTTCTTCTCTCAACTCTTTTATTTTGTCTCCTAATAACATAGTCTTTATTCTTTTGAGTTCAGCATGTGTTTCGTCGAAATTCGACGGATTTAAACATTTTCGACGGAATGGGCTGTATCTTTTCGTCGAAATTCGACGGATTGGCTATAATATAAACCAATTTCGTCCATCTGTTCTAATCAATTCCTCGGTTTTCATAACTTTCAATAAATCACCCAGGCTGCGTAGTTTTTGCTCTTCAGTCTTATTGCTAGGCATTACATCTTTGATGTATTCGTAGATGCCATCACGTTTGGCTCCATCTGATCCAGCATTCTTAAGATATTGCAAAACCATCTGTTTAATTTTGTCCTTATCAAGTCCTTTTTGCTTGGTGTAACCTTGCAATTGACGAGTGGCTTTAGCAACTCCTAAAGAAATTGTATAATTGGGAGCATCGCCCTCAATAAGTCCCCTGTTCAGCAAGTCTTTTGCAACATCTTCATGTATGAATCTGCCTTTCTGCACAGCATCGAGAGATATGCAATCCCATAATGACAGAGTGTTGTCAGTCTTCAATAAATCCGTATATCGCTTATTGATCTCGTTACCATATATGCGTACTACAACCTTCTTTTTTTTCGCATCAATCTCGTAGTCCGGCATCGGAAAGTGTCTACGCCATTGTTCGTTAAACATTTTCTTGATGCCACGACTTACGGTATCAATCATATTGAAGTCCACCATTGCCTTGCATAGGCACTCATTGCGGAAATAGGTCTGAGATTCCTCATTTCTTAAAGCATTTTCCAAAGTTCCGGGGATGAAAGTTCCGGCGTTGGAATAATATAGATAGCCGGGATTCTCAACGAAATTGACACGCTGTTGCATCGTGTAATCTTGATGAGCAATACAGTTATGAAGTGCTTCGCGTATAGTGTAGTCATCATACTGCTTCATTGTATCTGGGAAAAGCGTACCACCAGGCATTTCACGCAAAGTCAGATTTTCAATCTTTGAGAGAATTTCATCTACTGTCAGTATGAATGGAACAGTGAAATGTTCGTAGTCAACCACATCTTGGTTTGCATCCCTGCGTGTCCAAGTTACCTGAGCGACGACAGGACGCAGTTTAAAGGCTGATTCGTATTTGCCTAACAATATAATAGCGGCACGAGTGATGCATCCATTTCTTGTCAGTCCGCATTTGCCAAGAAATGTCTGAATATCCCAAGCATTTACCTCGGATTCGGGAATACGGCTATGTACCTTCTTAAACATTTTGCGGGCTTTAGCTATAGCAACTTCGTCAAGGTCATCTATCGTTGCATCAGGAACAATCTGTGCAGACCAATCTGTTTCACCAAATATTGGCTCATCAAGAATGACATTCATGCGTTCAGTGGTCAACTCTACAAGAGAATCTTCAATTCGCTGCCATGCTTTGTTATGAGCGTAAACAGGCAATTTGGGACGATGCTTGGGAATATGGACTACCCAAACTTTCTTGTTAGTGTCATCGGTAACAAACTCTTCAATATCGAGACCTTCTGTCGAAAGATTAACACATCGTTCTGTTAAACGAAGAATTGCCTTTTGCCGGTCATAATTATAGGTATCCGTCCCGACAATTTCCAAAGAACTGTCATGTACCCCTATCACTAAATGTCCTCCTTCCATATTGGCAATAGCCGACACATATGAGATAACATCGTTTTTCTCATCCCCACAGAACGAGTTCTTCAAATTCTTGAATTCCTTCCATTCGCAACAAGCATTCTCTTGTGGATAGTTGCGAAGGAGATATTGTTGTAGTTCTGACTCTTGCATAATTATCCAATTATACTTTCACTTTCATCATTATGTTTCTCAGCATTTCTGATGACGCATTCTTTACTTGTATTGGCATAACAGTAGACACAGAAATGACGACAAGTATTATACATGCCGATGTCTTTGCTGATCATACATCCACATACCTTACGTTGCCCTGTATCCTTTACATTACGCACCTTCTCTGGTATTGGTGGCAAATTACCAAACAAGTCTTTTTCTGGTAATTTCAATGTATGTAGATAATAGATAAGTTCCTTATCGTCAGCAAAAATGCGTTTCATCAATTCACCATCAACACAACGATTGTGTTCTATCCCGTATTTTTCGAGGTCAATATCTTCCGCACAAGTTGCCATTTCAACATTCCATCCTTGTTCTTGCCAGATAGAACGTATCTTCTGGAGACCTTCAACAATTTCTATTCGCTGAGCATGGTTTGCTTCGGCATTTTCAACGTCCTCTTTCGTAAAGAACATTGTTTCTTTTATGAGATTATTTTGAACTTTTCGATATGCTTTTACATCTATAAAACTGAAAACCAGCTTATCAGTATATCCTTTCAGTTTATTGCCGACATTCCATATTTTTTTAAGTAACTCTCTTGGACTTATAGTTGGAGCAATTATTAGTGGATCAAATCGCCAAATTACTCTCTCCTTACCTATCATATCCGACAGTTTCTTGAATGTTTCCACACGACTATCTACAGATGAAATATTCGGCTCAAGTCCTTCTTTCACATAGTCATTGAGGGTAACTTGAAAATAGTAATGGATGCCTCGTTCGTCCAGTTCGTGTAAATAAGGGAGTATTGGTTTCGGATTTTTGGTCCAAAACACAATAACCTTGCAGTTTTTGAACGAAATATACATTTTCTGCTGGTTGAACGGATTATACCAAGCACAATACCCTCTAGCCAAGCGGTTAAAGAACCACTTGGCATAAAAAGCAGGAATATCGGTTGAACGACTGGCAGAGACAATGACAGGAGCTGTAGCCTCTATTTTCTCGCCAACATCGTTCGTAATAAGTATCTTATCTGTTGGCATATCTATCGTATAATTCTTGTTTAAGTCTTTCTAACAAAGCCTTATTCTCCACCGTTGAAGGTATCCATGAAGGTTTATTTCCTTTTGTAAATGTACATTTATTGATAAAATGCTTTATCGTATTATTATTTGTTCGAGGACTATCTTCCCGACCATAATAATAACCATTAGGAGCATAATCATTCTGAAAAGAGATTATTTGTTTTGCTAAGATATCACGAACTTCATTTGGAAGATAAGATCTAGACAATATGAAATTACTGGCATTGATATCATCAACAAAATTAGCTGAAGTCGCATTGATAGGACGGAGATTGCGTTGTCCTTCTGAAGCGCCAGAAATAGTAAATCTATTCTCTGTTACGGGAGTTTGCGTAGATAGCTTAGAAGTTGAAATGTCAATAGTCTTTATAAGGGCGGAAATTTTCTTGTATGCATTAGATGACTTATCTAGAAAGTAGTTATCAAGTATACATAAGAACGCCTCGGGATCCTGTCGCTTTGCTTCTAATTCAATTGCAATATCAATTTTGTCTTTCTGAACCTTCAGATCCTTTTGCCCAATTATTTGATATATTTTTTCTTTGAACTCTTCTGGAGTATAAACGCCAGTATCTCCCGCAAAATTTGCATGGACAAGATTCTTATATGCTTTTGTGCGTGTAATATTAGGAAAACTATCTAATATATACATGAAAGCTTTAGGGCTTTGTACAGCATCTTCAAGTGCAGCTGTTTCAGAAATAGCCTTAACAACCTTTTCTTGTTTGTCCTTTTTAGTTTCAATTTCATGAATCTGCCCCATTAAAGTTGATGGTATAACACGACTTAAACTTCCAGAACTAGAATTGGATATAACAGGAAGAGTAAGATTCGAAAGATTAAATCCAAACAATAATTCATGCAGTTTTGCATAAAAATCTACATAATAGTCCTTTGAGGCATTTATCAACGATGATGTAAATGTTTTGGGCAAGGCTGCAAATCCGCGTGTTGCACCATAAATACCAAGTGCAAATCGGTAGTCACTGAATCCACATTGTAACATGTAATCATTAAGCCTGTCAATATCTTCACCTTTCTGACAAAACACAGCAAACGACTGCATTATTTCGTTGTCAAGAGAGAATATATCAAAACTTTCACCTTTTTGCATATTCAAGAGAAGCCCATTAATGTATGCTTGGAAAGAAGAACCCTCCCAGTTGTTTTCCATATACCCTTTAAGCTTAGCTCCACCGACAAATGCTATGGACAGAGCCTCTTCTGTACCTTTTTCCTGCATGAATTTCTTGTAATCACCTTCAATTAGAGAATTCAGCAGAGTTGCATAGAATTTGCCTTTACCAACAAGTTCATCTATAACTTCAATCTTTCCATCTTGGACAGTTATCAATTTTTTTATGTCTTTCTTTGTAGATTGTGTCAATTCTTGTAGCTCAACTTTTTTGATAGCATCAAAAAGTCGTTTGATTTCGTTGTTGTACGAATCCGTTATAGACAGTGTACTAGAATACAAACAATTGTACAAATCATTAGCGTCATATGTAGGGCGCAGATTTAGTGACCTATAAAACGCATCTTCAAGTCTCAAATCTTTTAGGACGTTTTTCAGTGTAGCAACATCAAGTCCAGTTGATGGACTGACGAGTCGAGATAAAATCAGTTTCTCATTATAAATCGAGTTTTCATCAACTTTTGCATATAATTCATTAAACTCTCTGACATAGGCCATGAGTGTTTCATCTTGCAAATCTGTAGGGCGTCGATTTGGAGAGTTAACAATTGCAGAAAGTGTATTCTTCATCTTTCTGGAAAGTAGTTTCAAGCGACTTGTCTCCTTACTAATTGACAAATTTGCCCCAATAAGGTAGCATATAATACAACCTTTTACACGATCAATGTGTAAATCATCGTTATGATTTGCAGGTGAAATTTGATCAGCACCGGCCTTGAAAGACGGTTCCCAGTCAAAGTAATCTTTTGGAGTAAACAAATTGGTAAAAAAACCAGACTTTTCCTGTCGAACCACCAAACTAGCACGATATAGTTTACTGTATTTGTTCTCAAGACTTTGCTCTGCTTTCGTTAATACAGACTGAAGATCTTGATAGCTTTCAAAAAACACTCTACATCTAAAAGGATTTAGATATATAGTTGAATTTGACGCAAACACTTCAATGTCATCCTTTTTCATTACAAGAACAAATTGGTTCTCCTTGTAATCTTCCGTTTCTATTTCTATTACAATGGGCGTATTCTCCATATCCTCATTTTCAACATGATAATGCGGATATTTAGAATATAGCAAAATGACATTATCCAGGTCATTTGCTTCAACTTGATAATATCTTTTATTTCCAAATCCCCTCTTAGCATAAAAAGACGCTGGAGAAATAGATTCTGTTGAAAAGATATTATTAAAGTTTAATGTACACGTGGGAATATATAGTTTCATATATGTGAATAAACTTAAAGTGTAAGAGTTGGACCAGTTGAAAGAGAGTCATCGTACAAGTCTGTAGGTACATCATCGAAGAAGCATGATAGGTTTCCTGAATGCATAATGTAAAGAGATCGATATGTCCTTGTTATTGCTACATACAAAGGGTTTCTGTCATCAGCCCCTTCCGCAGTACATTCTGGAATGAAAACATTCTCAAACTGCAACCCCTTAGAACTATGATACGTCATAAGTTTTGGATTGTCAGAAGTGAAATCCAGTTCGTCCTTATGTCTGTATGATTTTGCTTCAACTTCAATTCCTTTATTTGTAAAATAGTCATATGCTTCGTCAACCTCTTTGTTGTTGCGGAAGAGAATACCAACGTCCTCCATACCTTTGTTTTTTATGAGGTTGGCAATAGCTGCAAATTGTTCTTGTTTTGTATTATATTCCAAAATTTTTGGTTTCTCAGTTCCTTCTTCTGTACAACGTTCTTCTAATTCATCACTTTCAGAATTGAGATACTGTGCAACACGAGCAATTTTTTTCGGTAAACGGTGATTGAACACCAACTGTTCTACAGGGAACTTTGTAAAATACTGAATGTCTTCCATTGAAACAGTCTGCTTATCTTTTAAGAACTTATATAGCTGCTGTGCTGTATCGCCATACACAAGTAAAGCTTTACGCGCCTTTGATTTCAAAAGTTCAATATCATCACGAGAAAAATCCTGAGCTTCATCAACAATTACATAGTCATAAGACCCTTTCTTCCATACGCCACGCTGAAGCTCTCCATAATTATTTCTTCCCCATTGGAAACAGGCATCAAAATTAACCACATTGCTTTCACGTAAACCAATTTGTTTAATGCCATCACTCATATACTGACGAAGTGCTTTCGTATATACTACATATAAGTAGGAACCCTTGCCGCCCTCTTGTATTTGTTTTGCCTTCCACAAGGCAAGAATGGACTTTCCGCTACCAGCACACCCCTTAACTATGTATGAATTGTCTGTTTTCTTGTTGATTACCTTTACTTGATAATCATCAAGTTCCGAGTCTTTAACATAAAAACTTCTTTTAGCCATGATTAAATTTATAGATTTATGTTGAAACTATCAATTGTTATTTTATTGTTTTTAGATCGACTGCAAATCGCCGAATCGTCATTTTGTTTGTATTTGGTGGAGTGTATGATGTGGGCTAGTTTTGTCGTTTCCATCCCTTGCATGATGGCTGTCTTAAGTGGTTTTCTACACAGCACTCTATAACACACCCTACTTTCGTCATCTGATTTGTGAGAGTGACTTACGCTGAATGTTTGCTGCATAAAGCAAAGGGCACTACACCCATCATAGCATGCGCACGACAACGGCAGAAGCGTTTCAATGGTTCTGTTTTTACTAACGTAGTCATTTATTGCATTATTCATCAACTGAGGATAGAAGTATCCTGAACGTTCGTCTTTAGTTGTTACATCAAGCATTATTAGCAAGCCGTTTTCATGAAGATAGGTCGCAAGCTTCTTTGCCATTATTGCGTATGCATTGGTTGGTAGCACTTCTTTCGAAATCAACTCACAAACCATCTTGTCACAGAGGACGAAATTATAATTCTTCTTTCCAAATACAAGTTTTTCCATATCTTCAATAGTGTTTAACGTTCGGCTTAATGTACTCAGTTCGACCTGTACTTTTTTATTAGGGTTACTCTCAACCAAATCCTTGAGTATGACTAAAGCACCGTCATTACCGTCTATTGCTGTGATGTTTATCTTTGCATGAGGTAAATGCCTTCCAATTGCTGTAATCAAGCCAAGAATTTCACCGCCTGTACCGCAACCGCAATCCAATACGCTAATTTTATCTTGTTTCAACGTTTCCTTCAGGCATTTATTCTGTAAAAGATTATCGACAATACAAAACATTTCTGCATAACTGCGAGGGAAGTAAGTGCCAAGATAGACTTTAAGTTCTTTTTCGTTGAGATCAAGATTATACTCATAACGTTCATGTTCTGGAGCATAAATAGCTTGGTGGTCGTTGAAAATCTTTTTGTCAAGCCAATGTGGCAAGATTGTCTTTGACTTCCGGAAAGAAACATTCGAATTAGTTTTCGTTAGTTCTTTTGATTGATGTTCTTCGACAACACAAAACAAACTGTCATCTTCAACTGCAAGTTCTTCACCTTCCTCAAAAAAAATAGTAGAAAGCGAAACGGCTTTAACATCGTGATTAGTGAACTTTGTTAGTTTTGAACAATGTTCACTTATGCCATCTGCACTTATTATCACAACATATTCACGAGTTAATTTTATTCCGTATACTGCAAAAGATGAAGATGCCCTTTGGCCATCAAGCACCATGACAGTAAAATTGTCGAGCTTGAGCGATAATTTTACTATCCTTTTCACAAAATTCGAAAGTGCAATACTATTTTCGTCCTCGACAACAAAAGAATCAAAGTTTAACATTACCTCCTTCTTCTTTTGTTTTTTCTCTTCAGTGTGTGGCTCGTACTTCTTTATATCTTCGAATAACTCTATTTTCTCAATTGGCTCTGCTGGTTTATCATAAGTAGCATTACTGAATTCCGTCAGGTAGAAGGGATTTAGGTTGAGAGTTTCCGCAAGTTTAACGATTCCGAGTGGGTCAAGGTTGGTGTGAGGACAAGTGATGTCATCCAACTTTTCAATGAAATGTTCACTATCAGTAATGTGAAGCCAAGACCTGTTGGTGGCACTTAAATTGTTTTCCAACTCTATTGGTTGATGAAAAATAATAAGGTGTGGTACGTCCTTGATTTGATTCTTTTCAACACCTAAGACTTTAAGCTCTTTTTTTACCGTGGAATGATTTATCCTAGCTTGTTGAAGAACAGTCTTTCTCGAACCTCCCTTAATAATTTTACCATTGCATGTCCATTCTCCATTTTCATTGGCAACAACATTACCTCCATAATTTTTGAATTCTATAGAAATAATAGCGTCCTTCTTTATAAAGAGGGCATCTAACTCACATCCAATATTATAGTTGCCTACGAACACACAGAATTCATTCGAATCCTCATAGTGAGCTTTGAGTTGCTCACAGAGAAACCGAAACTGCTCACGTTCTGCTGTTGTGTCAAAGTTTCCGACTCTGAATGCTAGAAGTCCTCCCATTGTAAAAATCAATACTATTTATGTAAACTAAACGGTCTTTATTTCTGTACTGACTTTTTCGGTGAAGAATTGTCAGTTTTTGGCTACAAAGGTACATAAAATATTGCAAACGCTTGCATGTATGGATATGAATCTGCAATAAATGTATTTACTATCAATCAACTATCTTCGTTTAATCGAAGTATGCTTCTTTGCTACGTTATCATTCCACGGAAGTTCCGAAGATGAACCACCACCGCCAGTACCGACATGAACCTCTGCCGGTCCACCGACAGCCAGGGTAAATGCAGCGCCCAACAGTTCGGCCTGCTTCCCGTTTACTTGTTCCTGCGGTTCGAAGACGGCATTGACAAATTCCTCGTCCGTGAGCAGGCCGTTGAAATGCCTTTGGGCCACATCATAGTCTATCTGGAACTTGGTGTCCTCAAAAAGTTCCTCTCCGACCCGTGTCCAGATGTGGAGCGACGGATTCCGGTAGTTGGACACGTTGATTCGGACAAGCTCGGCACCGGATGAGAGGCTATAACGCTGAGGGTTTGCCTTACGGTCGAGCAGGTTTATCTGCTTCCGCTGCCTGTCTATGACGGCATCTTTCTCTTCTGACTGCTGTTCGGCGGTTTCCGCCCTGCGGATGGCTGCGTCTATCTCAGCTTGATAGCCGTTCCGCAGCTTCTCGATTTCCGACTTATGCCGCTCCTGCAACCGTTCCTTTTCTGCCTGAAGTTCCTTGATCCGTTTGTTGAGTCCGGCAATCTGCCCATCTTTGTCCGCGAGTTCCTTTTTTGCCTTGGCAAGGTCTCCCTTGCCGAACCATGCGAGGATGGTGTTCCTGCCCTCCTGTGCCTTCTCCACATCGGCCTGCAACTTGGCTATGTCCTCTTCATATTGGATTACCTGCTGCCTGTAGTATTCCGAGTTAGCCTGATGCTTGGCGGTGGAGCCGACAATCCCACGCTGCAACCCGAACGGTTTCATGGCCGCAGCGTAGCTGTTCTGGTATTCGTGCAGCCGTGTGCGCCGCATCACATCGTCCGCCGAGAGCCGGGGACCGGACTTTGTTTCATATTTTTTCTCGCCTTCTCGTTTCCTGCGGAGACGTTCTCCGGTCACAATGGGAACGATGGTGGCGTGCAGGTGGGGAGTCTTCTCGTCCATGTGTAGCACGCACGATACAAGGTTCTCTTCGCCGAAGATGTCCTTTAGCCATTTGAGATTGGCATCGATCCAACTGTTCAGCCTACCGTCATTGGCAATCTTCATCATCTGCTCATGCGTCCCGGTCAGGATGATACGGATGGCTTTTGTCTGGTTTTTGCCGACCTTGCGGCGCAGCCCGGCCGTGTCGATGCGGTGCTGTATCGCCTCGGTGCGATTGGACACTCCTTCAGGGAACCTGACCAGCTCGCAGTTGAGATGTGTCCGGTCCGCATTGGCATTGACCGGCACATAAATCTTTCCCTTGGCATCCTTTCTTTCTATATGGCATGACATACCAGAGTCATTCCCGCTGCCACGCTGCAGGTGGCAGACCGCGTATTGCGTATTACTCATATCTGTTCGTTTTATAGTTATTGTTACTGTTGTAAAATCCCGTCCTGTTGCCGGAGGCATATGTCTGGAGTCTGAGATATTCCCTCGGCCTATGGGCTTTTTGACTGCCGGACGCGGAGCGGAGGTGGTGAAAATGCCCTAATAAGCTACGGGATTTTACAACCCCTTTCCCTTGGGACAGCAAGCTGTCCGGTGCCTTCCTGTCATTCCGTTTTTTCGCATCAATCAGTTCGAGCCCGAAAGCGTCGATGAGGGACTGCAATACGGGATTGCGCGCTGTCATCTGTTGAAGGATCATCTGCGGCGTGTCCTCCATCAGCAGGAAGTCGGCGATGTCCAGTCCGGCTTCACGCTGCGCACCGGTCGCAATCCTCTCCAGCATATCGGAACATGTGGCACGCCTGCAAAAGGATTCCAGCATCGGCAGCCGTTGCCTCCATTTTTCCGTCGCCTTGAGGTCGGGGAAGAGGACAACCTCCCGGCCGCCCAATACCTGCATGGTCTCGCTGTTGAAGCACCCGTGCATCCCTCCGGTGGCAAGCCAGATGAAGTCCGGGATGAAAAGGGCGGCGACCAGTGCCGTCTTCTCGCTCTCGACAATGGCTACGGGCTTGGCGGACATGGCGGCGGAAGTGTCCGACAGCAGGTGCTCTCCGAACAGGCACTGCTTCATCCTGAAGTCCGGCACCTTCCTTACCGAATGTACCCAGCTTACCTGGTTGAAAGGCTCCTTGATCCGGTGTCCCGTTTCAGCGTCGTAGCCCATGATCTTGCCCGCACGCACATTGCCGTCCCGGTCTGTCTGCCAGAATACGGCCGCCCCATTCCACATCCTTGACGTGCCTACCCGATAAAGACGGAACAGCCTGTCCGTATCCTTCTTGCCCATCACTCTGATAAAATAGCGATGCAAGGGGTTGATGTCGTACCTGCGCATGGACTGCTCCACCCAATCAGAGGGAAGAAAGGATATTTGTGGCTTCTGTTCGGGCACTGGTATCGCTGCCGGTCTTGCAGCTGTTGGGGTGCGGAAGTTCTTCTCCTGCTCATTCAACCTCTCCTTGACGGCCGGATTGTCCCGGAAATATTCCTTCGGAGTATAGTGGTAGCCGCAGCTGTTGATGTGGTCACAGATACCCACGTTGTCAGGGAAGGAAATCTCTCCCGCCTCGTCGATATAACGGGTAAAGCAGGACTTCCTGCCGCACTCCGGACAAGCTGTCTTGCTGCCCGGACGGTATTTCTGAAGATGGAATCTGTATCCGTTCATGATGCTCTCTTTTGTGGATTCCTGCAAATGAAAACGGCCATTTGCAGTCTGCAGTTCTTGCAGTCTTGCAGGAATTTTACCTTTCCGGTACTCCGAGACTGCAAAACTGCAAAGACTGCAGGCTGCAACAAGGGGTCATCCGTTGCAGTTTCGGGTTGGCGGTTCATTTTCGTTTTCATTAGATTTTCCAGATTTATCATATCTGATTTTCTCATAATGCCCGGCCTTGGCCTTACGCAGTAGCCTGCTCCGGCACAACTCCTTGAGGTAGTTCATCACCGTGCGCTCGCTGACATTCTGCTGTTCCCTGCCTGTGGCGATGGCCGTCTTCGTGTCGAACGTGTCCGGCAGCAATGACAGCAGTACCTTGGGCGGTTCCTCGCACATGTCTTCCGCCACGAATGAGCGGATGCGGCGGTACGAGTCCTCGAAATAACCGTTCAGCCGGATAGCGGCTTTGACGGAAGCCAGATCCACAAACTGCAGATGGCTCTCGTCGGATGCATACCGCAGCACCTGCATGAGCAGGGCCAGCCGTGCTACCTGCGCCGGATGCTTCATCTCACGGCTGTCCACCTCGGCGTCGTCCTCTATCCGGTTGATGCGTTCCACTTTCCTGTTCCACCATGAGAAGAAGTACTCTTTTGCCTCCTTGTCCATAGACAGCACATGGGGCCTCCTTTCTTCCTCTCCCGTGTCATAGTCCAGGGCGAGTACCTTGCCAAGTATCTGCTCCCAGCGTGCCGCTGCCAGAGATGCCCTGTCCTCCCCGCCATCATCCCAATCAGTCCATTTTGACATTTTCCAAGACTTGGGCAACACGAACAGGAAGCGGTCAAGCAGTCCGTTATCCTCGAATCCTTTCGTGAGCAGTTCATGCACACGCTTGGTCTGTGTGGTTCCGACGATATTGATGCATGGCTGTTCTATATGTACGGGTACAGTGTTGCCGACCCTTGTCACATCCAGAGCCCCGCCGCTCCATGCCGTGAGCAGCTGCTCTATGAGCTGTCCGTTGGTATAGCGGTTAGCGGAGTTGAACATCCCCATGATCTCGTCCACGAGGATGACCACGCTACGGGGATTGTTGCTGTGCGTCAGCAGGAGCGATTCGGGGGTGAAGTCCGAGACGACGGTACGCCGCAGCACGGGCTTCTTCCCGTTTTCCCCGGCAGCTTTCCACGACTCCAGTTCCGACTCATACGCCTTAAACAAGGTATAGTCGTGTTTCCGTATGGGGCAGTATGCCGCCTCCAGCGGCGGTGTCTTGCCCAGTCCCGGCCTGCCCACGAGGATGATGTAGAGGGCGGCATTGCTCTGCCATTCGCCTTTGATGCGGATACGGTAGGTGCCGCCCAATGCCGCAGATACAGCCGAAATCATGGCTGTCGCTATGAACTCTGTCTTGTAGTTTTCGTACCGGGCCATGTCAAGGATGACGGATTGAACCGTCTGCGGGAACACTTCCAGAGGGAAGCCGGTGTCTTCGGTATGTTCCGCCTCCATGCGGATCATGTTGCACAGTTCAAGTCGGGTGTGTGTCATGTCAGCCATTTCTCTTCTTGCAATAGGATGTCACACTCTCGGATTTCCCTCCCGTCTGCACACGGCGGACATCGGACTTGGCGTACATGTTCTTGTTGCCCACCTTGACAGGCACAAGGTAACCCCGCTTCGCCCACAGGTTGAGTGTGCCCTCGCACACGTTCAACAACTCACGGACCTGTTTCGTATTGAGCCAAGTCTCTTCCGCCTCACGCTTCATGGCGGCGTCCCGTTCCTCCTGCTGCGCCATGATGGTGCGCTGCACGATGGATTCGGCAAACATCTTAAGGTCGGCGGGCGTGACTTCCAGTTTCACGTTCGCGCCCTGTTCGACCAGACTTTCTATGGTGATCATAAATATCAGTTTTGAAGTTTGTGATGACCATCTTCAAAAGTTCCCTGATGCCCCGCTTCCGATGGCTTATAAAAGAGAAGCACCGCCGACCTTAGGGAAAAGGTTGACGGTGCAAAAGTATATGCGGATTGAAACGGATTGATATATAAGGTCTTGTCTTAAATTGTCATGACAATTTAAGTCTGTGTGACCATATAATACGGCTTATTTTGTCTTATCCGGCGGCAGTGTCCGTTACATCTTCAGAGATGATTTCCTTGATTTCCTGTACCAGTGACCGGAACAGTTCCCTGTTCTCATCACTCTCGATAAGAGGAGCCATCTGGTCTTTCCCGTCCTTGATGATATGCTTTGCCGTCTTCAGGAAGCCGACCGCCTGCCGTATGGCGCTCTCGCTTTTCAGGGAGGGAAGGTCAGGGAACTGTAGTGCCATCCCCACGCTGTACTCCTTGGCGGCGTGCATCCCGGCCACCAGCCCCAGTTCTTTCAGTACATAGAACGGCAGTGCCTGGTGGACCGCGCTCGTGTTTATGGAAACGAAACGGCGGATGCATTGCAGGACTTCCTCCCTGTTTCCGCACTTGAGATAATCCGCAAGTGGCCGCTCCTGTATCTTCTTCTTTCCGGCCGTCCGCTGCGCCTGCGGCACCGTACCGCTGCCGGAGTCCGTTGCTGTCGGACTGCCTTCGGTATCACTGCCTCCCATTCCGTCCTTTAAGGACTGCAACGCCCATTCGCCGATGCTGCCTTTTTCAATTGCGTCTTTCATGGCAAAGTGGCTGTCCCAGTCCTCTTGCGTGCGGAAGCCGTTCTTTATGGACACTTCGATAATCTGCCTGACGACAATGGAGCAGCCCATCCTTTCGGCGTTCCCTGCCTTGGGATGTCCCGCCTGCCTGCTGACCATGTCAACCATCGCCTCGAAACTCTTGCCGTAGTACAGCCAGCTCAGCACGAGAGGGGCGGACAGGGTTACGCGGCGTTTTCTCAGACTCTGTCTGAAAATGTATTTCATCCTGCCCCAGAATGTGGACGGAGGCGGGGCAGCGTCTTCTTCCCTCTGTTTCCTGTACAGTTCCACGATTTGCCCAGGCACCGCGTTCTCCTTGAAATGAAGGCCTATGTTCCTGAAGCCGTCCGTGCTGTCGTCACACCATGACTGTTGCCATTCCCGCCTGATTCCGGGCAGCTGTTTGAAGATGGCGCGGCAGACGGCAAGGTACTGCATCTCGTTCCCGTCCGCCATCATTTTCGCGAAGCGGCGGTATTCCTCCCTGTGCGCGTCCTTCCACTGGAGGATATCCGCCTTGAACTGTTCGTATGTCTGTTTCTGCCCGTCCATATTCATAAGATTTTTTGTATATAAAGTAATAAAAGAGGAATATGACAATCAGTCTAAAAGGTTCACCAGTTCCTTCTTCATCTCGTCGTCAATCTTGCGGTATCGTGCAAAAGCACGGCTGCCTTCCGAATGTCCCGACATGGAGGCAATCAGGTTCGGGTCCTTGACTTGCCTGTACAGGTTGCCGATGAAGGTCTTGCGTGCCGTATGGGTAGATGCGACCTCGTATAAAGGTCTTGCCACGTCCTCCCTTGTCTTGGGGTCGAGGACTATGACCTTGCGGTCGATGCCCACATACTTGAGTATCTCCTTTATCTTCTTGTTGTAGCCGAAGTGCGAGAAGCGGGGGAGCAGGGCGTCCTCCAGATCCTTGTAGCGTTCCAGTATGTCCAGCGCCTTCTGGTTGAGCGGCACGCGTACCGTGTTGGCGTGCTCCATCTTCGTCTTCTGCGGGATGTACTCCACGAAGCCGTCCACAATGTTAGCCTTGGTCAGCCTGTTCAGGTCGCTCACGCGGCATCCTATCAGGCACTGGAACATGAAGATGTCACGGTAGACCGGATAGGTCGCCCCCATACCGCTCAGGTCGGCGTAGTACACCTTGTCACGCTCCTCGAGCGTCAGGTAGAACGGGTCGCCGTACATCGGCCGGGCAATCTGGTACTGGTCAAAGGGATTGTTCCTTGTCAGCCCGCGCTTGATGCACCACTTGACGACGGTGCGGATGCGGTAGAGGGAGCCCGACATGCTGTTCTCGGAACGCTTCTGTTCGACGTTGCGGCGTACCTCATTCCGGTAGAATACGGGGTACATGTCCACATACCTGTGTTCCTCCTGCATCCACAGCTTGAAGTCCCTGATGTCGTCCGCCGTGACGGTGTCGATGCACAGGTGGAAGCCTCTCTGGTGCAGCACCTCGTGGCGGAAACGCTCGTAGCGCAGCACCTTGTTGAGATTGTCGAGATGGTGCTTGCGGCTTTCATCCGCAAGCGGTGTTTCCTCGACGTATTTCCGTATCTGGTACGAGAGCAGGTACTCGTCGGCCTTGTTGCCGCCTCTCGCGTTGATGCCGGGATGGTGGTATTCTTCTATCAACCCCTTGAGCCAGCTGCCGTCCACGCCCCGGTGGTACTCTTTCGTGATGAGATGGGTGATCTGCTGCACGTCCTTGTCGAAGTTCATCTTCTTTTCCTCCGACACCAGGGCCACGCGGGGCTTGTATCCCTGCCGTTCCGGGCTCCAGTGGTTGGGGTTGATGGACAGTTCGCTTGCGGCCTTGATGTCCACGCCGCCGATGTCCCGGACACGGAAATAGACACGTGCCTGGTCGGTGATGTTGTTCTTGGCGGCGGTCTTTCGGATGAATGCGGTCACTTTCATATGTATGTCCTCCTTTCTGTTTAGTCTATCATCTCCACAAGCCTGCGCTTCATGTCATCGTCTATCGTGCGGTAGCGACTGAATGCCCTGCTGCCCTCCACATGTCCCGACATGGAGGCGATGAGGTTAGGGTCGGGCACCTGCCTGTACAGGTTGCCTACGAAGGTCTTGCGTGCCGTATGACTGGTGGCCACTTCGTACAAGGGTTTCTGCATGGTGTTGTAACCGTGCGTGTCGAGGATGGTCACCGTCCGGTCTATTCCGCAACGCTTCAGCAGTTCCCGTATGCCGAGGTTGTAGGTGTGTATCTGCTTGAACGGGAACAGTCTGCCGGCATTGGCATCGTAACGTTCCAGTATCTTCAGTGCCTTCTCATGCAGCGGCACCCTGACGGTCTTCGCCTGGCATTTCTTCGTCTTCTGTGGCATGTATTCCAGAAAGCCGTCCTTGATGTTGGCCCTCGTGAGCCTGTAGAGGTCACCCACTCGGCAGCCGACATAGCAGTGGAACACGAAGATGTCCCGTATGACGGCCAGCTTCGGGTTGTCGCTAAGGTCCGCATCGTAGAGAATGTTCCTCTCTTCCGATGTGAGGTAGAACGGGTCGCCGTAGGTGGGCTCCTTGCAGCCGTAGAGGGCATAGACCCCGTTGTCGGAATACTTCATCTTCTTGCACCAGTGCAGGAAGGTGCAGAACAGGTTCATGATGTTGATGACGGTCGTGCCGGAAAGCGGCCTCGGCCTGTGGTTGATGAGCGTGCGGGGAGCATAGAAGTCGGGATGCTCCTGCCGCAGCTTGTACTCGTTCACGACATAATCCCTAAAATCGTTCATTTGCTCCAGCGTGACGGTCTCCACGAAGAGGGTGAAGTCTGCCTCGCCCAGTATCTCCCGGCGGTAGTCGTGGTAGCGGGTCATCTTGCGCTCGAAGCGGACGATATGCTCCTTGGTCCTCTCCGCACCGTCAAACTTCTCCAGATACTCATGGACGCGGGCAAGCAGATTCGGGTGGTTCCGTTCGAAGGCGCGGGCCGGGTACAGCACATCCTCGATGACCTGCCTCATCCACCTGCCGTCCGCCTTGTCCGAGAAGGTCTTCTCCGCCCGCTCGATGATGGCTGCGATCTGTTCCGGCAGCCGTTTCTGCTCGGCGGCAGGGACAGCCGTCGTGCGCCTGTAACTGAGACAGTCGGAGTCCCAATACTTGTCCTGCACCTCAAGGGGAGAGACCACCTTTATGTCCACACTCTTCTCCCTGACCCGGAAACAGATGTTCGAGGTCTCTGGGGAGCATTTCTTCAGATAGACGGAAACTTTCATCTGCGTTGCTTTTTTCGGTTATGCGGCAAAGGTAAATAAATTCCCGTATATGTTCCCATATATCCCGAAGAAACCTGCAACGGATTAAGACAAATTAAAAAGTCTTTCCCGAATCTGATACCGCATAAAATACAGTATATCAACGGTTATATTTGCACTTGTTTAGCTCTTTTTTTCATTTTGGTCTTTATTCGACTTACCTGATATCAGATATTGCAGTTCCACACTTTCTTTTTATAAACGGGGTCCGAGGAGCCGGGACCGATCTTTATAAAATTTTTATTATGAAGAAATTTTTGTTCTTTTTGGCTGTCACGGCATGCCTGGTTACGACCGGTTGCAGCGATGAGTACGATGATTCGGTTCTGACGGAACGGATCGAGGCGCTTGAAAACCGGATGAAGGAGCTGGAGGAGTTATGCAAACGGTTGAATGAGAACGATTACATCACTTCGGTCGAGCCTGTGATCGAGAACAGGAAGACGGTCGGATACGAGTTGTCTTTCGGTAAAAGCGATCCGATTACGATTTATCACGGCAAAGACGGGGCGGACTCTGCGATTACGGAGGTGACGCAGGATGAACAGAACGTCTATTTGACATTGCAGGACGGAACAGTGATTACACTCCCGAAAAAGGAGTCGTCCGGTGGTAGCGGCGACGGGGATAATAGCGGCGAGGGCAGCGATAGTGGCGATGACGGTGATAACGGCGACGGGGGTGAAGAGGCAGATCCGACGAAGGCCTCCGTCGAAGTTCCGAAGGCCGGCGGGCTGGATTTGGCGCTGGAGGATGCCGATTTGCTACGGATCGAAACGCTTCGGGTGTCGGGATTTCTGAATGACGACGATATTCGTTTTATATATCGGAATTTGCCGCGAGTAGCCTGTCTGGATCTGTCGCAGGCGAAAATGGAGGTGTGGGAGAGTGCCATTTTCGATGAAAAAACGAGTTTGAAGCATATTTCACTACCGCAGGTGGCAGAGGTTATGTCGATGGCTTGTTACGGCTGTTCCGCGTTGGAAGAGGTGGTTATTCCTGAAGGGACGACCAAGATCGGAGGTCAGGCTTTTTATGAGTGTCGGGCATTGACGGATGTTTATTGTCGGGCTGGGGTGCCTCCTCTGCTGGGTATACAGGTGTTTGAGGGTACTTCGATAAAGAATCTCTATGTTCCGGAGGGAAGTGCCGATGCGTACCGTGAGGCAGAGGGGTGGAGTCTGTTTGAACATATCGAGGAGCGGGAGTTCTGATTGCGGAGCGACCGAAGCGTAAAAAAACGGCAGGACAGCGTTTTGGGTGTCCTGCCGCTTTTTGCGAAATATGTCGCCGGACCTCCGTTTTATGTGAAGGGAAGACCGATCGGGTTGGAAAAAAACGCTATTCCATCGGCCGGATGCGGATTTCCGTTATGTCGGTCAGTTCCCGGGACAGTCGGTCGATGTCGGTTTTCTCTTCGACTTCGCCGTAATGATAGGGGTAGAAGATCGCGGGACGGATCGCCTTGACTGCATCCACGGCTTGATCGACCGTCATCGTGTAGGGTTGATTGACGGGCAGGAAGGCGATGTCGATGCCATGCAGGGCTTTCATTTCGGGTGTATTTTCCCCGTCTCCGGCGATGTAGATGCGTGTACCTCCGATAGTCAGGACGTAACCGCAATCCTCTCTTTCGCGGGGGTGGAATTGCTGACGGTCTTCGGAGGTGTTGTAGGCCGGAACAGCTTCGATCGAGAGGTAGTCGCGCGGGGCGAGCGTATCGCCCGGCTTCATCGTCAGGCACTTGCCTCCCAGCGTTTCGCTGCTGGTCCGGTCGCACACGACGGTTGTGGCTGCGGTGGAGAGAGCGGCGACGGCCGCGCTGTCCAGATGGTCGTAGTGCGAGTGGGTAATGAGGATCAGATCGGCCTTGGGCAGCGACGCATAGTCGGCGTATTGGCTGATCGGATCGATGTAAATATGGCGGCCTTCGGTTTCGATGGCCAGCGATGCGTGTTTGAAAAAGGTAATCGTCAGCTGACTCCCGTTCTTCGTGGTCAGCGTGTCCGTGGGATACGTTGCCGCCTGGTGCTTGCATCCCGAAACTGCAAGTGTCGTCATAATGGCGAAAATGAAAAGTTTCGAATGTTTCATAAAAGGGGTGTGTAACCTGCTCTATTTTTGGGTATAGTTGCGGGCCAAGCCTCCTTCGGAGGTTTCGCGGTAGAGGCTCGGAATGTCCTTGCCGGTTTCCTTCATCACCTCTACCACGCGGTCGTAGCTGATCATGTGGTGGCCGTCCGAGAGGTTGGCATAGCTGTTGGCGTCGAGCGCACGGGCTGCGGCGACGGCGTTGCGCTCGATGCAGGGGATCTGCACCAGTCCGCAAACCGGGTCGCACGTAAGTCCCAAGTGGTGTTCGAGGCCCATTTCCGCCGCATACTCGATCTGCGAGGGAGTGCCGCCGAAAAGCTGGCAGGCTGCGGCGGCAGCCATGGCGCAGGCGACGCCCACTTCGCCCTGGCAGCCGACTTCGGCGCCGGAGATCGACGAGTTGGTTTTGGCGACGTTGCCGAACAGTCCGCCCGTAGCCAGGGCACGCAGGATGCGCAGACGCGAGAAGTTGCGCGTGTTCACCAGATGATAGAGTACCGCAGGCATGACGGCGCTCGATCCGCAGGTCGGAGCCGTGACGACGGTGCCGCCCGAAGCGTTCTCTTCGGCCGTGGCGAGGGCGTAGGCATAGAGCTTGGCGCGGGAGCGCAGCGTGTCGGTGTAACTCTCGGCCTTGACCAGGTAGGTGCTGGCCTTGCGGGAAACTTTGAGTCCGCCCGGAAGGACTCCTTCGGCAGTCAGCCCCCGCACGATGGTTTCGCACATGGCGGTCCAAATCTCATCGAGATAATCCCAGATTCCGGGGCCTTCGCACTCTTCGACATACTCCCAGAAGGTTTGCCCCTCGCGGTTGCACCACTCCAGAATCTCGGAAATATGGGTCATGGGATAGATGTTGGCAGGAGGATTCTTGGCGGTTTCCTCGTTGGCCAGAGCGCCCCCGCCGACGCTGTAAATCACCCATTCGTCCACGGGTTTTCCCGCTTTGAAGGCTTCGAAACGCATGCCGTTGGGGTGGAACGGCAGGGAGATGTCGGGACGCCAGACGATTTCGGTTGGAGCCACGGGCTCCAGCACGGAGAGGATCGCCACGTCGGTCATGTGCCCTTTGCCGGTAGCTGCCAGCGATCCGTACAGCGTTACCTTGTACCGGTCGGCATCGGAAGCCCGTTTGACGAATGCTTCGGCTGCCTTCTTGGGACCCATCGTATGACTGCTCGAGGGTCCGGTACCGATTTTATAGAGTTCCTTGAGTGATTCCATAGTAATTAGTCTTAATAGAACAAATATAGTAAAAACCGCGAGAAATCGAGAACTTGCCCATAGTTTTTCCGAGGCGCATCCTATCTGGAGCAAAGATAATGAAGGGTAAGAGATAAGCCAAACTTGTTTAAGCTCTTTTGCTTCTCTTTGCAGATAATATGATCTGTATCGTTCGGAGGTTGATCTGCTGAAAATTGTGGTGTTATGCTTTTGGCTTAAAGCTATTTTTAAGAAATTTTGTTTATATTTGTAACAGTGAAATTTTTAATATCATTTGCCTATGAATAGATAACGATAATAGCTTTTTTGATTTCCCGTACCGTTCACGCACGAAAAGTGTCGGTACATACATATAAAAGCGTTAGCTTTATTTCTTGCTTCTGAAACTTCGACAATTTCAAAAGTACGTCAAGAGTAAAGTGTGAACGCTCACGCACCAGCGTGGGCTTTACTCATTTATTTGACGTACAGGTAGTCGAAGACCTCAGAAGCAAATAATAAGTTCTGTCCCACGCTTTTTTATATTTCTATTTCAACCTGTAAATAAACCATGCCGAGGGGACACGGAATTATTTATGCTAAACAATGAAACCGTTTATTACATTGATTTGCGTCGGGTTGTTGATGAGTTCTTGTGCCTCTATTTTCTGTGGTTCGAAAGCCAAAGTTACTTTTGACGGAGAGATTTCCGAAGAGGCTACTCTGACAATCGATGGGCTTAAACACACCAATGTCACTTTTCCCTATACGACAAAAATACGAAGAGGTTTCGACGAAACAGTCGTAAAGATCGAATCACCGAACTATACGGCCTCCCCGATCATTATAAACAAAAACTTTAACGCCGTATCGGTTATAAATCTGCTCGATGTTCTCGGCTGGGGTATCGACGCTGCGACGGGCGCTATCACTAAGCCCGAATTCAAATTCTATCAGATCGATTTTCAACCCAAAGAGGCGAAGACGAAAGCATCGTCGGTGGATTAGACGTAACTTTTCGCCCATTTTTCCATAAGTCATTTTCAGACCGCAGCCACCATAGGCTGCGGTCTGAAAACTTTAGGGCGGTCGGTGCTATCTCCGGCTGAAAAAACGTTTCTGTCGGGGGGCTCGGTGAAGACAGTTATGTCCGGGAAGCGATTTCATTGGTATTTTTCCGGCTATCGTTATCGCTCCGCTGCGGTCGTCCGAATTGGAAACGAATCCGGAGCAGGAAGGGGGATAAAGATTCAGGCGGGAACGGTCTTTCGATCGTTACCCGCCTGATTTGCGGTCGGAGAAGTCCCGGATCGCTCCGCGGATTTCGACAACTGCATGGCCTTCGTAACGTCGGCATCGATGCCGACGGACGGCGCCTGCTATTTTACTGCATTAACTATTGCTTCGAATGCCTTCGGCTCGTTCATTGCCAGATCGGCCAGAACCTTGCGGTTGAGGACGATGCCCTTGGCGTTGAGTTTGCCGATAAATTGCGAATAGGTCATTCCCTGCGCGCGGACGGCTGCATTGATACGCATGATCCACAGGCTGCGGAATGTTCTCTTCTTGAGCTGGCGGTGTGCGTAAGCATACTGCAAACCCTTCTCGACCGTGTTTTTGGCTACGGTCCATACGTTTCCCCTTGAACCAAAGTTACCCTTGGCAAGTTTCAAAACTTTTTTTCTCCTTGCGCGTGACGCAACAGCGTTGACTGAACGTGGCATAGTAAATAAGTTTTTGACGGACTGTCAGCGACGTGATTCTCTCACGTTCTTCGGGGCTGATTTGTCCCTTGATTAATAAAATTGCGAATCCGGCCCGATGAATTATTTCACCAGCAGATTCTTGATCTTTGCCTCATCGGCAGCGGAAACGGTGCCCGAATAGCACAGGTTACGCTTTTGTTTAGTCGATTTTTTGGTCAGGATGTGACTGTGATAAGCGTGTTTGCGCTTGATCTTTCCTGTGCCGGTGAAGGTAAAACGCTTCTTCGCAGCGGCATTGGTTTTCATTTTCGGCATTGTCGTAAATAGTTAATTAGTTAAACATAGCCTGCAAAAGTACGAAATTTTTCCCACAGTGCAACCTTCCCGCCGAAAATTCTTCGCAATCCGGGATTTTTTCTTACATTTGGTGTCGTAACGACGCTTTCGGGTGGTCGGGAGGCTTTGCCGGGGCTTGCGGCGGTCCGGTCTTGCGGCGGCCGGGTTTTTCCCGTACTTTTGGATGGACCCGGAACGCGCCGGCGGTCGTGTTTTGCGGAGCTGGATGCGGCGGCCGGGGACCTCTCCCGGAGGAATGCCGGAATTTTATGTATGATTTTTGCGGGGCGAAGCCCGGAGTGCTTATGGAGATGGAATGGAATTTTATCGTGCGGTTGTGTGTGGCGGGCCTTTGCGGAACGATCATCGGCCTCGACCGGGAATACCGGGTTAAGGATGCGGGTTTCCGCACTCATTTCCTGGTGGCGCTGGGCAGCGCGCTGATTATGATTGTCTCGCAATACGGATTCGAGGATTTTCTGGCGACCCACGACGGGCTGCGTCTCGACCCCAGCCGCATCGCGGCGCAGGTGGTCAGCGGCATCGGTTTCATCGGGGCCGGCACGATCATCATTCACCGGCAGCTGGTACGGGGGCTGACCACCGCGGCGAGCCTCTGGGCCACGGCGGGCATCGGCCTGGCGGCGGGGGCGCATATGTATATCGTAGCCGGAGCGGCCACCGCGCTGACGCTGTTCGGACTGGAGGTGCTGACGCTGGTTTTCGGCGGACTGGGGCGGCGCCGGACGATGATCGTCTTCTCGGCCTCGAAGAAGGAGTTCATCGACGCGATGTTCGAGCGCCTCGAAAGCAAGGACTATTCGGTGATCTCCTACGAAGTCGAGACCCAGCGCACTTCCGACGGAGTGGTGCACCGCGCCACGATCGTCATCCGGGCCAAGGGGCAGGCCAGCGAGGAGGGGTATATCGACCTGCTGCGCGCAAATCCGGACATCACTGTCGAAAAGATCGTCTGACGCAGTTTTCGCCGTCACGGTCGCCGCTTTCGTTTTTCTCCGTCGCTTTACGTGAAGGTGCAGGCGTTTCCGCTTTTCGGCGGAATTGTCCGGGAGCCTTTTTTATTGTCCGATGAACCAGCCGGATGACATTCGATTTGCAGATTGGCCGCCTGTATCTGAAAAAGATGTAAATATCTGATATGTATGCATATGTTTGATTCGCAAAAAATAATTTTAATATTTAATTTTGCAGTGTTTTTGTATGCGATACGCCGAAGGTTGAATTTACTTGACTAAAAATATTTTTCACTTGTTTTATTATTTGAATAATTATTTGCTTATGAGAACCTTACAGAAAAGAGGGGGGGGGATATCAGGTCCCCGAAATTGAGATTGTCGATGTAAAGGTCGAGGTGGGATTTGCCGTGTCGACCGAGACCGGAGAGTCTGCTTCCGGAGGATGGGGCATGACGGATGATTCCGGAGACGGCGAGTGGGAATAACATTGTCTAATTCCAAATTTACGGTAAAGTCATGAAAAAACTTTGGATGATTGCAGGTTCGGCATTGGTGATGTCCGCCTGCTCGGATAATGTCGCTGAAATGAATCCCGCTCCGGCCGGGAATAACGATTTCGTCACGCTGGCCGAGATCTCGGCAAGCCTGCCTGCGACGCGCGCGTATCTCGAAGACGTTGAGTTCGGTGCGGGTAAAGAGGTTAAAACGTTTTGGTCTTCGGGCGATTGTATTACCGTCTGGAGCGAGCAGGAGCCGGAGAGGCTGCTGCTGTACCGTCTGAAATCCGGAGCGGATACTCCGAATGCGGTTTTCGAAGTTGTGGGTAACGAAGAGGGTGTCCACGGTACTCAATTCTATGCTTTGTACAACGGTTCTTCGAGCGCCTCGAAGCAGATTACGCTGAACTCGGTGCAGAATAACAATATAAACCGGCCTTCGAACAATATCGCCGAGGGTGCGGCTCCGATGGCTGCTTATGCGGCGGTGGAGGACGGCAACCTTTCGAATGTCAGGTTTGCCTTTAAGAACCTGTGCGGTATTATGGCCGTTACGCTGACTACCGATGCTGATGCTGCGTTGGGTTCGATTACACTCAATTCGACGGCGAATCTTACTGGTAGCGGTGAAGTGAGGTTCGTCAACGGTGAGCCGTCGTTCCGTATCGGGGCGAACGCCGGTAAGTCGATTTCGCGCGAACTCGGTAACTATAAAGTGAAGGGTGGGGAGCCTAACACGTTCTATTTTGTCGTTCCTGCCCAATCTTATGGCTATCTGGCGCTGGATGTCATGTCTTCAACGAATCCCAAACCTGTTTGGTCCAGAACGCGCACCATTGCCGACGGCCTTTCTGTTGATGCCGGAAGCATAACGCGAATTGCAAACGTTACGGTCAGAACCGTTGCTCCGCATGTTTATAAAGTGGGCGACATCTATCCTAACGGCGCTGTCGGCGGTGATGTTAAAGGCATCGTCTTTGAGGCCGCACAGGACGGGCAATCCGGTAAGATTGCTGCGCTGAAGGACTGCTCGGTGAATGGTACGGAGGTGTCCGACGAGATCGGTACGTATTATTGGTATAGTTGGGGCCCCTCTGCTGCTGCGCTGAATTCGATTTCGGACGGTAAGGCGAATACGGAGGCCGTTCGGGGAAATTCTGCCGATTATCCTGCTTTTGCCGCAGCGCTGGCTTTGGGCGACGGTTGGTATCTGCCTGCAAGAGACGAGTTGTCAACTCTTTTCGATATGCAAGGCGAACTTATCAATAAGGGCGGCTATCAGGAGATGCTGGGTATTGCCTATTGGAGTTCCACGCTGACGGGTAGTGCGCGAGCCAAGAAAATCAATTATTACGACGCTGTGGAGGCGGCTATGGCGACTGTTTCGCTCTCCAGCCAGTCTACCGTCGAGGGTTCGGTCCGTGCAATCGCACAATTCGAGATAAAATAAACATACGCTCTGTATAATTAGAAGCCCGGCCTCGCAGGCCGGGCTTTTAATTCCCCCCCCCCTCCTCCGGTTTTTTCGGAAACCGTTTCGCCTCTTGCAGGCCCGGAGCGTTATCCTGCCGCTATTGCCTCCGCTGCCATCTTGTTTGCCGCAGTCTTTCCGCAACCATGCAGGTTGGGAGCCTTTATCGGGCAGCCCTTTTGAGGAAAGCCATGTCAATAGCAGCGGGCGACCTCTTTGAGTTG
>OGKU01000534.1_pt1 | contig 28501 bp, 25 predicted proteins | sample 1572611 | NCBI WGS metagenome assembly OGKU01 (sample SAMEA2581886, study PRJEB24529) | metagenome | biome: Human gut stool | place: China | collected 2011 | reverse complement strand
CGCTGACTCAAATCCGCTTGCAAAAATAAAACCTAAGAAAAAAGTTTAAAGCATTTTTACTATGCCGCCCACATCTGTGAGTGGCATATTTTTGCATAATATTTTAATTTCAATTTTATTTTTTAAACATAATTCTCTTATGGAAGAATAGCAGGGATGCATTTCAGCATTTCCGAAAAACACTACGGTATTATCAGAGATTTTTCCGCTTGCACCGCCTATAAATCCATAATCATATCCTTCAAGTTTTATATCACCCGAGGATATTAACAACACCTCTGCCCCATCTTTTTCAAGGGCATTTTTTATGGAAATATCAGCTGTTACAGCAGTGCGATTATTGAGTATTAGTGTTGAGCATCTTGCGTATCCTTGGTTTATGTTTACGATTTCAATGTCGTTTTTTGCACAATATTTGTAAAGAGTCGGATCTATTGCAGATACTTTACCGTAAAGCTTATTATTAAAGAAAAGAAAATTCAGCAATATATTTTTGGGATACTTCTTCCCTGCTTTGTTTTTACATATAATCAAATTTTCTTTATATGGCAAAGTTTTTAGCTTTTCGCACTCTTGAAGTACAAAAACAGTATTATTTATCGTCAAAATCTGCATATCGGTATGAGCTTGTTCCGGTTGCGGAAATGCTTTGACAGTATCCGAAAATATAATATTATGCCCCATTTTTGAAAGCTCATCGGCAAAACATGGGTATTTGTTTGATATTACAAAACTGCTCATTGACCTACCGCTTCAAACGCCTGACGAATGTTTTTTACTCCGATCAATTCAGCATCATCACATGAAACACCTTTTAGATTATGATACGGCAGAATGATTTTTGTAAAGCCGAGTCTTACCGCTTCGTTAATTCTCATCTGAGCGTTTGATACAGCGCGAATTTCGCCTGCAAGACCGATTTCACCGAATACTACAGCGTTTTCGTCAATCGGAGTATCTTTCAGACTGCTTATAAGAGCCATGGCAATTGAAAGGTCAATCGCAGGTTCGTCAACTCGCAATCCGCCTACGATATTTATGTAGGTGTCGCAGTTTGAAAAATAGTATCCTGCTCTTTTTTCAAGAACGGCAAGTACCATTGACAGTCTGTTATAATCATATCCTGTAACCATTCTGCGAGCGTTGCCGTATCCGCTTTGTGTGGCAAGTCCCTGTGTTTCGGCAAGAATTGGTCTTGATCCTTCAATTGTACAGGTGACGCAAGTTCCCGAAACATTTTTCGGACGCCCTGAAAGCAACATAACAGACGGATTTGCAACTTCGTTAAGCCCTTTATCAGTCATTTCAAAAACGCCGATTTCATTTGTTGAGCCGTACCTGTTTTTTACGGCACGAAGAATACGGCAACTCATCTGTTTGTCACCTTCAAAATGCAGTACGGTGTCAACAATATGTTCAAGTACCTTTGGCCCTGCAATTGAACCCTCTTTATTGACATGACCTACGATAAACATAGGAATATCAAGTCCTTTTGCAGTTCTCATCAGCATATTGGCAGATTCTCGTACCTGTGTAATGCTGCCGGGGGACGAGCTTAATTCTGAAAGATTCATCGTCTGAATTGAGTCAATCATAACGAGGTCGGGTTTGAGATTTTTTATCTGTTCGCAAATAACCTCAACATCGGTTTCAGTCATTACATACAGATTCGGCGAAGTTACACCCAGCCTTATTGCTCGGAGCTTGAGCTGTCTTTTTGACTCCTCTCCCGATATGTAGAGAATTTTCAGAGTATCGCCGAGGTACTGACAAATCTGCATAAGAACGGTCGATTTGCCTATGCCCGGATCACCGCCCAGAAGTATAAGACTGCCCTTTACAATTCCTCCGCCGAGTACACGGTTGAGTTCTCCGCAGCCTGTGTCATATCTGTGCTCATCCTCGGTTGAAATATCCGATATGGCGTATGGTTTTGAGTAGGTTGCAAAAGAGCGTGTTTTTGCAGTTGCTGACTGTTTTGATGTATCTTTAATTTCTTCGTTCATTGTGTTCCATTCGCCGCATGACGGGCATTTTCCGTACCATTTAGGCGATTCGTATCCACATTCCGAACATATGTAAACACTTTTGATTTTTGAAGCCATTTATTTCACTTCCTGTATTTTGTATTTATTGATGAGTATAATCTAAAAATCCTGTTATGATTGCAGTTGCCATTTCTTTTTGATATTCGTCACTTTGCAGCTTAGCAAGTTCATCCGGATTTGAAATAAATCCGCATTCCACAATAACGGACGGGTTTTCAGCCTTTTTTAAAAGATAGATTGAGCCGTCTGCCTTTTTGCATTGCCGTTCGTTATCAGGCTGTAAGCTTTTTTTTACGGAATTTCTAATGCATTCCGCAAGATGTTGACTTTGACTGTTATTCGGGGAATAAAAAATTTGAGTTCCGTAATATTTGCTTTGAGAAAATTTGTTTTGATGAATACTGATTACAATATTATTTTTGTCTGAATTGAAAATTTCGAGCCGTTTTTTTAAATCGGCAACTTTCCTTGAATGAACCGAATTTTCTCCGCTATCAAGAGATACATCATCTGTTCTTGTTTGAACAACCTTATATCCGAAAATTTTTAATAAATCAGCTGAATTATTTGCTATAGAAAGATTGATGTCCTTTTCAAGCACACCGCTTTCGCTTACTGCTCCCCCGTCTTCGCCGCCGTGACCTGCATCAATTACAATTATCGGCTCTGTTTTGTTTTCGGTTATAACAGATTTTGTCGGATTAAGTCTGAAAAAAACAGATACCATAATAATGCAGAATATTGCAAACAGTATAAAGCAGAGAGCATAAAATGTCGGGATTTTTTTATTCATACAAACACCTCTGCATAAAAATATGCCGAGTGTGAGATTATATATTACTTATTCAGTATATACTACAAAACTTTTTCTGACAAGATTTTTCTTTTGGATTTTTGCATATGACAAAAATGTTGTAATAAAATTTGTTTGGTGGTATAATTATCAAGGATTATGAATTGGAAAAATGAAAGGAAGTTAGTAAAATGGAAAAACCTGGCAGAAACGATCCTTGCTGGTGTGGCAGCGGAAAAAAGTATAAAAAATGTCATATAGATTTTGATGAAAAAATTGAGGAATTTGAAGTTGCTGGTCACATTGTTCCCTCCCATGAAATCTTGAAAAATGCTGAACAGATTGAAAAAATCAAGGAGAGTGCAAAGATTAATATTGCAGTTCTTGATTATGTTGCAGAGCATATTAAGGCAGGTATCAGCACGGCTGAAATTGATAAGTGGGGGTATGATATCACAACCAAAATGGGCGGTGTTCCGGCTCCCCTTAATTTTGAGGGATTTCCCAAGAGCGTATGTACTTCAATAAACAACGAAGTTTGTCACGGTATTCCGTCGGAAGATGTAATAATCAAAGACGGCGATATAATCAATGTTGATGTTTCAACTAATTTGAACGGATATTTCTCCGATTCTTCAAGAATGTTTTGTATCGGTAATGTAAGCGAGGAAAACAGAAAGCTTGTTGAAGAAACAAAAAATGCAGTTTATGAAGGACTCAAGCAGGTTAAGCCTTGGGGCTTTCTCGGAGATATGGGTCAGGCTGTCAATGATTATGTAAAGAGTAAAGGTTACTCTGTTGTTCGTGAAGTAGGAGGTCATGGAATCGGTCTTGAATTCCACGAAGATCCATGGGTAAGTTACATTTCTAAAAAAGGCACGGAAATGCTTATGGTACCCGGTATGATTTTTACCATTGAACCTATGGTAAACGCAGGAAAACCTGATATTTTCGTTGATGAGGATAACGGCTGGACTATCTATACAGAAGATAACTCAATGTCTGCTCAGTGGGAAATTCAGGTTCTTGTAACTGAGGACGGCTACGAAATTATCGCATACTAAGTAAAAACAAAAGGCATTTGCTTTGAGATTTCTCATTGCAAATGCCTTATTTTTATAAGTGAAAATTAATTATTCCTTACCGTCCCAACAATAAGTACAGAGTTTGCATTTGTCAATTCCGCAGGAATCAAGCATATCGTCAAGCCTGTTAAAACGCAAGGATGTGAACTTGAGTTCTTTACAGATTTCATCAACCATCTGCTCGTATTTTTCAGAATCGGGATTTGTGTATTCCTGAAGAATTTCGTCTGTAACATTGCCGTTCTCAAGTCTTTCAATAACTCGTCTTGTGATGAGATCCATTTCAGAAGATGATCTTGAGAAGTTAAGATACTTACAGCCGTATACAAGCGGAGGACACGCAGGTCTGATATGAACCTCTTTTGCACCGCTTTCAAAAAGATATTCCGTTGTTTCACGAAGCTGTGTGCCTCTTACAATTGAGTCATCAATAAGAAGAAGGCTCTTTCCTCTGATTAAATCCTCAACTGCGAGAAGCTTCATTTTTGCAATAAGATTACGCTGACTCTGAATTGTCGGCATAAATGATCTCGGCCAAGTAGGTGTATATTTAATAAACGGTCTTGAGAACGGAATTCCCGAGGCATTTGCATAGCCTACTGCGTGAGCAATGCCTGAATCAGGTACACCTGCAACGATATCGGGCTTTACGGAATCTCTTTCAGCCATTTTTGCACCGCAGTTGTAACGCATTTGCTCAACACTTGTACCCTCATATGAGCTTGCAGGATAGCCGTAGTAAACCCACAGAAAAGTACAGATTTTCATTTTATCACCGGGCTTTTTGAGTGTAATGCAGTTTTGGTCTGTAATTACCGTAATCTCACCCGGTCCGAGTTCTTTATAATCATTGTAGCCGAGGTTTTTGTATGAGAAACATTCAAACGCCACACAAAATGCATCTTCTTTTTTGCCGATAACAACAGGAGTTCTGCCGTACTTATCTCTTGCGCAATAGATGCCGTTTTTATTCATCAACAGGAGCGAAACAGAGCCGTCAACTTTTTCAAGAGCATAGCTTATGCCGTCAACAAGGTTTTCTTTTTGATTGATTAGAGTTGCAATAAGCTCGGTTGCGTTGATTTCACCGCCACTCATTTCAAGAAAATGTGAACCGCCTTTTTCAAAAATTTCTTCAACAAGTTCATCTGTATTATTGATTTTGCTTACGGTGGTAATTGCATATGTACCGTGATGTGAACGAACAATAAGAGGCTGCGGTTCGTAGTCGGAAATACAGCCGATACCGAATTTGCCTTTCATACTCTGCATATCTTTATCAAATTTAGTTCTGAAAGGTGCATTTTCAATATTGTGGATTGATCTGTCAAATCCTTTTTCTTTGTCATAAACAACCATACCGCCTCTTCTTGTGCCAAGGTGTGAATGATAGTCAATTCCAAAGTATAAGTCGAATACGCAGTCCTGTTTTGCTGCAACACCCATAAATCCGCCCATGTTTTTTCTCCTTTAACCTTTTTAATTCTGAATTAAAAGTATTTACAGTTTGCCGTTTTAGATTGTAAATACTGTTTGATTAAAATCAGACACACCAAAATTATAATATTATTTTCGGATTATGTCTATACTTTTGTCGAAAAATTTTGAATTACAGCACAAAAAAACAGCAGAAATTTTATCTGCTGTTTAGGTTTATTCGATAAGTCCGTACTTAACTTTAATTCTGTCAAGCTTTTCAAGCATAGGTTCTGCTCCGAAAAACAGAAATATAACAGTCGAAACTGCGTGAACAATATCCATCGGAAAGCCCTGAACATAAAAAGTTATGAGCATATTTAGATTAAATGCGGAATGTGATGTGAGTGCCGAATAAAGGTTCATAAGTCCGCCGTAAATGACCATTGTGGCAATGAAACCGTATATACAGAGCGAAGTCCTTGTTCTGCCCAAAAGACCTTTCTTAAAGAGAATACCGCCAATGAAACCTATTATCCCTGCCGCAAACATTTGCCATGGCGTCCAAGGGCCTTGACCGAACATAAGATTTGAAACAAGCATACTTACAGCACCGACAAGAAATCCCGATTCACCGCCGAATGCTACTCCCGAAATTATCACAACTGCCACAACAGGCTTGAATTGAGGCAACATTGTAAATGCAAGCCGTCCTGCAACTGCTATTGCACATAAAACAGAAATTATGACAAGCTCTCTCGCTTTTGGATGCCTGCCTTCAAAAACAAGAAAAAACGGAATCATACACTCAATCATAACAAGGAGTGAAATAAAAAGATATTTCTGATCCTGAAGATATGTCATTCCTACAAAAATTGTAACAGGAATTGCAAGCAAAACCATAATTGCCATACTGACGGTTCTTTTACCCAGCTTTGAACTTTTTCTCGGCAGGTCAATCGGTCGTTTTGATTTTGTTCCGAAAGCAATCATAAGCAACGCAACAGATACTCCGATTATTCCCCAGTTGAACCAGGTAGGCAAAGTTTTGGCTGAAAAACTTGGAATATACTCCAGATTTATAATCAGACCGAGTATGAACAGTACTGCGCCAAAAAATCCGAAGATTTTTTTAAAAACAGAAAGCTTTTTATTTTCAGCTTTTTCCTTTTTCAGAGGAATGTTTTCGGTGTCATTTTTAAAAAGGTCAATGTCGGGTGTGTTCCTGTCGATAGAAATATCTCTGCTTTTGCCTGTGCAGGCGTATATGACATCATTTGATGATACTGCGTTATCTGTTATGCCTTTTGACATTCGGCTTGCAGAGGTGGAATAAAAGCTGTTTGACGAAAAGAAAGTTCTCGGTGTACCTTCCGATACAACTTCACCGTTAAAAAACATCAAACAGCGGCTTGGATATACAGCACAGAACTCTACATCGTGACTTACCATGAGAACGGTTATGCCGGCTTTATTGAGGTCGTATATAATCTGAGCAAACTCAATCTTGAATTCGGCATCAAGTCCCTTTGTAGGTTCATCAAGCAAAAGAATTTGAGGTCTTATGAGAAGAATTTTTGCAAGAGCCGCTCTCTGCTGTTCACCGCCGGATAAATCATAAGGATGGCGATTGCAGAGACTTTCAAGTCTGCACAGCTTTACCGCTGCGGTAACCCGTCTTTCTTTTTCCTCCTTGCTGATTTTTCTGCCGTCAAATACTTCGTACAAATCTTCAAGTACAGTTTTTTTCAAAAACAGTGTCTGCGGATTTTGCGGTAATACTGCTACGAGCGTGTCAAAAGAATTTTTGTTAAGCTGAGAGATTTCAACTTTGCCTCTGTATGGCTTGTTAAGTGAACAGATAATTGACAAAGCGGTTGATTTTCCCATACCGTTACCGCCGAGTATAGCCGCAAATTCCCCCTGATATATTTTTAGTGAAAGACCTTTTAGCACATCGGTACCCGACTTTTCGTACCTGAACCAAATATCATTAAGACTTACTGCTTCTTTATCAGAATGTTTCTGAATGCTTTCGGGTTTGAGCTCATACATTTTATGACTTTTGGCATATTCCGAAAGCCACTTTTTGCCGCTTGGAACAGTTACGGGACAGTCGGTATTGTCATTTTCTGTAACAGCCTGCCATATCTGCATCGGAGCAGGCATAGAAAGAAATGTTTTACTGTCTTTTTCTTTAAGAATTTTTCCGACCTTTTGAGGAGAGTCAAAAGCTGAAATCCCGTTGTTTTCGATGACAAGCACCCTGTCTGAAAGCGGAAGCACCTCATCAAGTCTGTGTTCCGTTATTATTACCGTTGTCCCCAGTTCGTGATTTATGCGTGAAACGCAGTGCAAAAATTCGCTTGCCGCAATCGGATCGAGTTGGCTTGTCGGTTCATCCAAAATGAGAACGGACGGTTGCATTGCCATAATTGAAGCAAGGTTTAAAATTTGCTTTTGTCCGCCCGAAAGTTCGAGAACACTTTTTTCAAAATAATTTTGGATTCCGAAAAATGAAGCTGTTTCGGCAACTCTTTTTCGGATTGTATTGTTGTCATAACCAAGACTTTCAAGTCCGAATGCAAGTTCGTGCCATACTCTATCGGTAACAATCTGATTTTCAGGTGATTGCATAACAAAACCGATTTTACTGCTTTGCTCCCTGTGAGAAAGGTCTGATATAGGTTTTTCTTCAAAGAATATTTCTCCCGAAAGAACACCGTGCGGTGAAAGATCGGGTTTCAGATGTCTGAGAAGTGTGCTTTTTCCGCAGCCTGACGGACCGCAGACCGTGATAAACTCGCCCTCATTTACGCTGAAAGTAATATCTTTAAGTACATCAATACCGGTTTCGGGGTATCGAAAACTCAGATTTTTGATTGCATATGTTTCCATTTTATCCCCTCTCCTATATTTACCGATAGCGGAATCAACATTAAAAATGTGTAGAATATATAAAAAATAACACTTTGCACCGTAAACAATTCGCCCTTGATTGACGGATAGTATCTGAATTTTATTGCGTTTGTAAAAAGCAAAATCATAAGTACCAATCCTGTAAAAAGGATTGTGCAAAGCATAAATGCGTCTCTTTTGTCAAATTTATAAAGTGAATAGGATGTTCTGCCTTTAAGACCGTGACCTCTGCTTTTCATTGAATCGGCTGTTTCAATTGCGTTTTCAAGTGACCATGTTATCATAATCGAAAGAATTTTTACTGCGTTTCTTATTCTTTGAAACAATGATCCCTCGTTTATATCTCTGCCTATTGTGTGTTGTGCATTACGCACAAGCTTCATTTGTGCCGAAAACCTTGGAACAAAACGCAATGCCATTGAAATCACCAGACTCAATGACGGCATTATTCTGCCAAACAGGAAAACTACCTTGTCGGAAGTGATTACTGCATTGAATGAAGAAAACCATAAAACTGTTGACGAAAGCAAAAATGCACTTGCAATACCGTAAACGATTGATTCGAGGGTTAGTGGGTTATCCCACGGAAAATATGTGAGTATAGTCATTCCTTCATGATTAAAAACAGGATTTATGAGAACTATCAAGAGTATCATAGGCAAAAGAAAAACAAGTGACAATCTCACAGCTTTTTTGCCGTTAAGGTATAAAGCGGTTACAAGCGCACATGAAAAACTTACAGCAAGACAAACAGGGTTCATGATAAACATCGTGAACCCTATTGTAAGTGCAAAAAATATAAAATTGATAAAGGGGTGCATATTTGAAAAAGTATCCTTCATCATTATTCTCCTGTTGCGTATCCTCCGCCGACATCATAGCCTAAGTTACAAGTGTAGCACCAGACCACATCGTCGCCGTTTTTCAGCACATATCGTGAACAGCCGTAGTTTGGAAACCATTCATTGACTTTGTACATCCAGCCCGAAAGAGAACCGCAGTCAAATTCGTAGAGGTTGTTAATTCCTTCAATATAAGCGGAATTATACATAGGAGTCCAGCTCGATTCCATATGAATATTGTTGTCCTTACAAACTTTTACAAGGACATCATATACAGATTCGCCCTCTTTGAATTGAACTTTCTGTTTTTTGAGGATTATACCGTCCTTTGGAACGAGTTCTTTTTTTTCCGGATCAAGGGCATCCATATTGTCGAGAATTGTTGAACAGGTGATTGTAAAGGTACAATAAAGATTTGTATCTTTTGTTTCCTGTTCTTCCGGTTCAACCGGCTTTGGCTTTCCCGACGGTACGGGATCGGTTTTGTACTTGTCCTGTGTTGTCGGCTGAACATCATTCTTTTTGTTCGGCTTTGAAGAACTGTTTGATGAAGAAGACGATTTTTTCTTATCCGAAGAACTGTTGCTTGAACTCTGCTCGGATTTCTCACTTTTTTCAACAGCGGAACTGTTACTGTTCTGCGAATTATCCTTACTGTTCTTTTTATCTTCGGAATTTTTTCTGTCCTTTTTATCTTTGTTCGATTTAGTGGAATCGGTAGGATTTTGAGTGTTTTTCTCTGTTGCAGACACAGAAGTTGTTTCTGTGTCTGCATTAGTTGTCGATAGCGAGGAGGCAGTTGATGCAGTTTGAACTTTATTTTCCGATTGGTTGCCGCCTGCAAAAAATGCTACTGTAAGTGCGGCAATACAAACGCAAACCGCAATTAAAAGTATTTGATTTTTTTTAACAAACTTTTTTATCTTTTCCATAACCAATTTTTACTTGTGAACTTTAATCAAACGAGCTTAACGATAATTTTCTGAATTTCTGTTGCATCAGCAACATCGATAACACCGTCACGATTTACATCAGCTTTGATAAGTGAAACCTTTGAAAGCTGTTCAAGGTTTACAACCTGCTTCTGAACAAGTGTTGCGTCAATTACAGAAACTGTGTTGTCAAGATTAACATCACCTACGGCATAATTTTCTGCAAGTCGGTCAGTCATATTGTAAAGTGAAGTTTTGCCGTTTACAAGACGGTCAAATGAAACAAAAGCATAGAAACCCTGTTCGGTTGCCATCTGATTGTATTTTGTATCTGTATGACCGAATCCGTTTTCAGCGGAGAAATTCATCATAGCGTCAATGAGTGTGTTGCCGTTTTTGATGAATCTTTCATCATTTGTAGGATCAATTCCAAGGCTTGTAAGTGCAACGAGTACCTGTGCACAGCTTTCGCTGTTTACAGAACCCCATGATGCAAATCCGCCGTTTTCATTCTGTGCGTTTGACATTGCTGTGAGTGCTTTATCAATTGCCTCTTTAACATCGCTGTTTGTTGAATAGTAAGGAGCAAGTGCCTGAATTGCCATACCTGTCATATCAGGATCTGCAGTTGAGCCGAAGAATGTCCAGCCACCGTTTGCTACCTGTGCATCAAGAATTGTCTGTACGAGTTTTTCTCTTGTTGTGGGATTTGCGGCGTCAGTCTGCGGAATTTCATAATCGCCCGTATCAAGTGCGATGAGGGCAAAGACAGGACCGTTGATACCCTGCTTCTTAACATAATCCATATCTGCAAGCGGTTCAAGAAGGTTATATGATGCAACATCCGTAACATCCTTACCGATTGCCGTAAGTGCAAGGATTACTCTTGAATTGTCTGTTGATTTAGTATTGTGAAGCTTTGCAGAACCCTTTTCTTCAACATACTTAACTGCATTCTGATAGTAACTGTCTGCAATTTCGTCTGTGATTTTACCTGCTCTTGCAAGACCGAGTACTGTCCACTCGCCGCCTACTGAAGAAACTGTGGGTGTGCCTTGTGATGCGAGATATTTTGCAACCTCGTCAATCTTGTTTGAAACTGTGTCAGCTGCGGAAGGAGCATATTTTACTGTGAATGTATATACAGTACCGCCTTCACTTGTGTTCATCGACGGCCATGCAGTATCACCGCAACCGATGATAATTTTGTCACCGTCAGAAACACTAACAGTCTGACTTCTCTTGTAAAACGCACTGTCGTCAGAAGGAAGATATTCATTCTTATATTTTCTTGTCTGGAAGTTTTTGTTAGTTGCAGTAGGAACTACATTTACATCAGCTGACGGAGTGTCGATTGTGAGTGTGTAGTCTGTAACTGACGGATCAAATTCGCCTGAAAGCTCGGCACCTGTGATCTCAACCGATTTAACAGTTGTATCGTTATTTGCCCATGTACCGCCGATATCCTCGCCGTAACCGTTTGAAGTATACATAATAGCGATTTCATCACCACTCTCAAGTGTGCCGTCTGCTACTGTATAGGATGCATAACCTGAATTTGTGAACCAGTCATTGAGAGTTCCCATCCAGCCGCTCATTGTACCGCCGTCAAATGCAGCAAGACCGTTAATTGACGAGATGTAATTGCTCTCAGCACCTTCCTGTGTGTAGCCGTGATTGTTGAGTGCATCAACAACGGCTGACATCATAGTAGTGTCATTATTAATGCTTACCCACTCATCAACGAGAACGCCGTCCCACGGAGCGCCGTTTTCTACTGAGTATGTATCATTTCTGACAATTACTCTTACTTTTCCGTCTTCAACTGCGCTTACTGAAAGTCAGACCGTCTTAAGTGACGAAATCATCATTACAGAAAGTACAATTGAGAGGATTTTTTTAAAAGATTTGTTCATAGTGTTTTCCTCCATATTGTATTGTGTATATCGAAAGGCAAAATAAAAAGCCCTCCGTTTTTGGAAGGCACAACAAACAAAACCATACAGACCAAAAGTCTGTACAGATATGGTCGGCTGCACCTCTTCCTTGTCCAAGATTTGCAAAATCCGAGGCATACGGACAGCGACCTGACTTATGGCAATGCCAAATACAGTAATGACTGTTGCTTCGGATTCTCACCGAATTCTCTGTTATCTACTCTGCAAGATGCATTTTGAACCGTAAACCCATATTAAGTTATATACATTTGAAATCTGCATTTAATTATAACACCTGTTTATAGTCATGTCAATTCCTTAAAACTTTTCTGATATCAGAGTTTATTCGGGTACGATATAAGTTTAGTTTATGGCCGGCTTTTTGTGTAACTTACTTGTATGAATTGAATATGCTGTTAATAAAAAGTTGAAATCGGTGAATCAGATGAAAGAAAAATGTTCGCTTGACAAGTTACCGCTTGGAGTTACGGGGATTGTCTATCGTGTGAACTGTAATGAAAATATCAAAAACAGAATATTTGATTTTGGTATTATGGAGAACAGTTCTGTTATTCCCTTGTTTACAAGTCCGTTCGGTGATCCGTCTGCGTATCTTGTTAAAAATGCCGTTGTGGCACTGAGAAATAACGATTGCAAAGATATCATTGTTACTCCTGAATAAAAGGAGGCTTTTTTATTGTTTTCTACGGATAAGTCATTTTTAAAAAATAAGGATGTATCGGATTGCGATTACAAAATTTCTCTTGCCGGTAATCCTAATGTAGGCAAGAGTACAATTTTTAACGAACTGACGGGATTAAGACAGCACACGGGAAACTGGACGGGTAAAACAGTTGAGTTTGCCAGAGGTTGTTGCAAAATCAAAGACGCAAGATTTTGTATTACGGACTTACCGGGATGCTATTCCCTGCTTTCATTTTCGGTCGAAGAGGCGGTAACGAGGGAGTGTCTTATACAAAACCAAAATGACTGCGTTGTAATAGTTGTTGACTGCGGAGTTATTGAAAGAAATCTTTCATTTGCATTGCAGGTGTTATCTGTCACAAAGAATGCTGTTCTTTGTCTTAATCTTTGTGATGAGGCTGAAAAAAACGGTATAAAAATCGACTGCGACGAGTTATCGCTAAATCTTGGAATACCTGTTGTAAAAACCTGTGCAACAGACAAAAAAGGTTTGGATGAGTTAAAAAAAGCGATCTATAATGTATGCAGCGGAAAGACAAAATGTTTTAGGGTAGAAAGAAATTTTGAAGGTGTTGATATACTATCCGAAAAAAACTACAAACAGAATATTGAAAAGCTTTCGCAAATTGGTAACAAAATTTCAAGTGACTGCGTAAAATATGAAAAATCAGAGTTAAATGCTTGTACAAGAAAGCTTGATAAAATACTTACAAGCAAAACCACTGGAATACCGATTATGCTTGCAATGCTTGGTATATTGTTCTGGATAACAGTTGTCGGTGCAAATTATCCGAGCGAATGGTTAAGCAATTTGTTTGGCTTTATAAAAGAGAAGCTGTATATACTTTTTGATTTCTTACACGCTCCCGATGTTGTAACGGGACTTTTGATTGACGGAGTTTATACAACTCTGTCATGGGAGGTATCTGGAATGCTGCCGCCTATGGATATATTCTTTCCGTTGTTTTCGCTTGTTGAGGATTTGGGATATTTGCCGAGAATTGCATTTAATCTTGATAGGTATTTTTCGAAGTGCGGTGCACACGGAAAGCAAAGTCTTGCTATGGCAATGGGTCTTGGCTGTAATGCCTGCGGAGTTACGGGTTGCAGAATCATCGAGTCGCCAAAGGAACGGCTGATTGCAATTCTTACAAATAATTTTATGCCGTGTAACGGACGGTTTCCCACAATAATTGCATTACTGCTCATGTTTTTTGCAGGTACGGCATTTACGCTGAGCAGCTCGCTTGAGGTAGCGGCATTGTTGATTGGAATAATAGTTTTCTGTGTTTTTATAACACTTGTTATATCTAAGGTACTTTCAGTCACAATATTGAAAGGCGAACAGTCCGGATTTGTGCTTGAACTTCCGCCGTACAGAAAGCCGCAGATTTTAAAAACTATTGTCCGTTCGCTGTTGGACAGAACTTTATTTGTTTTAGGAAGGGCTGTTGCGGTTGCCGCGCCGGCAGGTGCGATAATCTGGATTCTTGCAAATGTGCATATAAGCGATGTTTCACTTTTAAAATATTGTACTGATTTTTTAGATCCGTTCGGCAGATTTATCGGGGTTGACGGCGTTATAATAATGGCATTTATACTTGGATTTCCTGCGAATGAAACCGTTATTCCGATTATAATTATGTCATATATGGCAAGCGGTACTCTTGTTGATTATTCAAGCTACGATCAGCTGTTTCAACTTCTCAGTATGAACGGCTGGACAATTACAACGGCTGTATGTACGATTATTCTTTGCATTCTTCATTATCCGTGTTCAACAACCTGTCTGACAATAAAAAAAGAAACAGGCAGCCTTAAATGGACGCTTGTTTCTATGGCTTTGCCTACTGCAATGGGAATTGTGCTTTGTATGATTACAGCAGGTGTTATGAGATTATTTTAAGTCAATAACTTCAAAATCATCGGGAACAAATATATTTCCGTTAAAAACTGTTCTTGCCTCTGAAGTATATGTTCTTTTGCGTGTTTGAAGTGTTTCGTCCTCGGTGTGATACAGGATAAGATTTTTTGCAAAAAGACTCTCTGCAAGTTTTCCTGCATCAAGCGCTGTGCTGTGGAATTTTTCATAAGGCTTAAAAATATCTTTCTGACTGTAAAGACAAAAAGCTTCACACATAAGATAATCACAGTTTTGAACAAAATTTCTGCATTTTTCATTGAACGGTTCATCACCGAGACAGGCGAGAACTTTTCCTGACGGAAAAACAGCCTTGAATCCGAATTGCTTTGTTTTGTCTGAAAATATATCAAAGAAAGTGAGTTGGATACTGCCGACATTTTGCTTTTCACCGTCTTTTACTTCATTGATAAAAATTTTTGTATTGATATTTTTAAGGAATTTCGGTGCAAGTGTGTGGTTGCAAATTGCTGTGATTGAATCAACACATTCATCGTGGCAGTAAATATTAAAATTACCGTCATATTTGCCTGAATTCATAAGAGCGCTTATTTGCCTTATTACCCACACGGCACCTAATATATGGTCGGTGTGAGAATGAGTAATAAACATTGTCTTTATGCTGTTCCAAGCTACTCCGGATTTCTTAATTGCGAATAAAATCCCGTTTCCGCCGCCTGCGTCAACAAGAAGACAGTCGTTTTCGGATTTCAGAAGAAAACAGGTATTATAACAGTCGGTAACCATCGCACTTCCTGTGCCGAGCATAATAATTTTTTCGTTCATACAGCACCTCGAAAATACAGGCAGATACAAGAAAAATGTATCTGCCTGTAAATTTTATCGTAACTTTATTCTTCTGCTTCTGCAACCTTCATCATAATGGCACATTCCATTCTTTTTCTGAAAAGCTCACAGCCGTATTCGTAAATACCTGTGATTGAGCCTGTTGCATGATAAGCGTTTGCGGCACAACCGCCGCTGCAATAAAGGCTTGCCCAGCAGTCTTTGCAGTCAGGACGGGCGTATGCGTTACAAAGCTTAAATTCGTCCTGAATTTTCGTGTTTGAAACACCGTTAAAGATATCGCCGAGCTTGTACTTTTCATCGCCTACAAACTGATGACAGGGATAGAGGTCGCCCCAAGGTGTTACAGCCATATATTCTGTACCCGAACCGCAACCCGAGATTCTCTTATAAATGCACGGACCGCCTGTAAGGTCAATCATATAATGATAGAAGGTGAGCGGTCTGCCCTCTTTTTCACGCTTGAGCATTTCCTTTGCAAGAATTTCGTACTGTTCAAAAAGGATAGGCAAATCGTCGTATGTAAGTGCATATGGGTCATCGGGAGCACATACAACCGGCTCCATTGAAAGCTCTGTAAATCCCAAATCCGCCATATGAAAAATATCGTTTGTGAAGTCTGTATTATTATGCGTATAAGTGCCTCTTACATAGTAACCCTTGTTACCTCTTTTTTTGACAAATTCCTGAAATTTCGGAACGATAATGTCATAACTGCCCTTGCCGTTTACAGTTTTGCGAAGATGGTCATGCACTTCTTTTCTGCCGTCAAGGCTGAGAACTACATTGTGACATTCTTTATTTGCAAATTCAATTACATCGTCATCAACAAGCATACCGTTTGTTGTAAGTGTAAAACGGAAGTTTTTGTTGTGTTCCTTTTCAATGCTTCTTGCATAGGCAACAATTTGCTTTACAACGTCAAAATTCATAAGAGGTTCTCCGCCGAAGAAGTCAACCTCAAGGTTTACTCTGCTGCCTGAATTTTCAATGAGAAAGTCAATTGCTCTCTTGCCCACTTCAAAGCTCATCAGCGCTCTCTCGCCGTGGTATTTGCCCTGACTTGCAAAGCAGTATTCGCAGTTAAGGTTACAGGTGTGAGCAATGTGCAGACAAAGCGCTTTGATTACTGTGTTTCTCTTTTTAAAATCAAATGCTAGGTTTTCGTACTTGTCGTCTGTAAAGAGCTTTCCCTGTTCCTCAAGCTCTTTTACATCATCAATGCAGTCAGAGATTTCTTCTTTTGTAATCTCAGGATTATCTGCATATTTTGAAAGCATTTCGTCGATTATCTGTTCTTTTGTTGCGTTTTTGTACATTGCAATAACATCATAAGCAAGGTCATCGACTGCGTGTACACTGCCGCTGTAAACATCAAGAACTATGTTGTATCCGTTAAGTTTATACTGATGAATCATAATATCTCCGTTAGACAAAAGGAAAGCCGTTAACCCTTTGGGAAAACGGCGATAATCCTTAATAATCAAATTAAAATAGAATTATTTCTCGCTCATGCACTTTTCGCACTGCTGGTTAGCAACGCCGCAAGATGTCTTACAAGCTGACTGGCATGAAGTCTGGCACTCGCCGCAACCGCCTGTCTTAACGCTCTTCTTGAGGTCACGAGTTTCGATAGTTTTAATTCTCTTCATAATAAATCAAACTCCTTGTTAGATTTTGTTAGTTTAATATTATCACACAGCCATTGATTTGTCAATCTTTTTTAACTACGCTTATGTTGTCCGTCATACCGCCTTTTGTTGACATAATCTCAACCTTGCAGGCTGAAAGATATTCAATGTAATTTATAAGTTCCTTGCTTATAATTTCACCGGGTACGATGAGGGGAATTCCGGGTGGATATGCCCAGATATACTCGGCAGAAGTTCTGAATTCCGAATTTTGAAACGGAATAGTTTCTTTGTTGAATTTGTACAACTCGCAGGCGTTGAAATTTTTGCCTGTGTAGAGATTTTTTAACGGAACACGCTCGGTGTCGGCTCCTTTTGAAAGTTCGCTGTCAATTGAAATCAGAGCGTCTGAAAGCATATCAAAAGCTTTTTCAGTGTCACAAACAGATGTCATGGCAATTACATAGTCCGAATATGCCATTTCGGTTTCAATCTGATAATTATTTCGCAGTATTTCGGCAAGCTTTGTTCCCGAAATATTTGCGTTCGCTGTTGAAATTACAATTTTGCCGATATCATAATCAAAATCAGTATCGCTTTTATCATAAATTTTCAGATATTTTAGATTTTTAAGTTTTTCTCTGACCGTTTTAAGATTGCAACAATATTCATTGAATTTATCATTGCTGTTTTCGCAGAAATCAAGGCATTTTTCGATTGAACTCATTAAAATATATGACGGACTGCTTGTTTCAAATACAGCTAAATTTTCGGCAAGAATTTCAGAAAGCTCGCTGTCATTTGTTATGAGCAATGCAGTTTGAGTTAATGACGGCAAAGTTTTGTGCAGACTCAATACTGCGGCGTCTGCACCGCAGTTAAGTGCTTCATCGGGAAAACTGTCCGAAAACGGAAAATGCGCTCCGTGAGCTTCGTCAACAAGTAATTTTGCTCCGTGTTTGTGACAGATTTCGGAAATTGACTTTATATCCGAAACAACTCCTTCATATGTAGGCGATGTTATGATTACAAGTCTGATTTCATCATTGTGTTTTGTAAGTTTATCTTCTATATCACAAGGTGAAACCGATGTAAAAATATTGTATCTGCTGTCTGTATCGGGAAAAATGTAATCGACATTGAGATTAAACAGTTCTGCTGAATTATATACAGATTTGTGGCAGTTACGAGCCATTAAGATCTTGTCGCCTTGATTTGTCATTGATCGGATTGCAGAAAGTATTCCGCCTGTTGAACCGTTAATCAGAATGAAAGCATTTTTTGCATTGTAAAGTTTTGCAGCCTTTTTCTGAATTTCATCAATAACTCCGTTTGGTGAATGGAGATTGTCAAAATCATGAATTTCGGTTATGTCGATATTATACGGTATTATACCCTCTTCTGTAATGTCCGTTCTTTTGTGTCCGGGCATATGAAAAGGATATATGCCGCTTTTTGAATAATTTTTAAGCTTGTCGTACAGCATATATCCTCCGATATTTTAAATATTTAGTTTGTACCGAACTCAGCGAGTTCAAGTCCCTTGTTGTGTTCAAGCGCCCAGTTTATGCTCCAGTAGCTTGTAAAGAGCAAAAGATGATTGCCTTTAAGATCCTGAATTTTCTTAGTATCGGACGCAAGGTCGAGAGTTTTCGGATCAATGTCATCGTTTACAATCCAACGGATAAATTCATATGGGAGTGTTTCCATAATGATATCACAGTTGTACTCGTTTTGAAGTCTGTATTTAAGAACATCAAACTGAAGTACGCCTACAACACCAACGATAACTTCCTCCATACCTGCGTCAAGCTCCTGGAAAATCTGAATTGCACCTTCCTGTGCAATCTGACTTGTACCCTTGATGAACTGTTTGCGCTTCATTGTGTCTTTTTGACGGACAAGTGCAAAGTGTTCGGGAGCGAATGTAGGAATTCCCCTGAACTGTACCTTGTGTCCCGGTGAACAGATTGTGTCACCGATTGAGAAAATGCCCGGATCAAACACACCGATGATGTCGCCCGCATATGCCTCGTCAACAATTTCTCTTTCCTGAGCCATAATCTGCTGTGGCTGTGAAAGACGCATTTTTTTATTGCCCTGAACATGGAACACTTCCATATTCTTTTCAAACTTGCCGCTGCAGATGCGCATAAATGCAACTCTGTCACGGTGAGCCTTGTTCATGTTTGCCTGAATTTTGAAGACAAATGCAGAGAAAAAGTCTGACATAGGCTCAACCTTTTCATCAACTGTTTCTCTTGGCAGAGGTGGAGTTGTGAGCTGTAAGAACTGTTCAAGGAATGGCTCAACACCAAAGTTTGTAAGAGCCGAACCGAAGAATACAGGAGTAAGCTGACCGTTGCGGACTGCTTCAAGGTCAAATTCATCGCCTGCACCGTCAAGAAGTTCTATTTCATCAAATAAATCCTGCTTATGATAGTAGCCTATTGTATCTTCAAGGGCAGGATCGTCAAGCGTAAGTTCTTTCTTTTCAACTTCTTTCTGACCGTTATTAGCGGTGAAAGCAAGGATTTTCTTAGAATTTCTGTCATACACACCCTTAAATTCCTTACCTGAACCGATTGGCCAGTTTACGGGATAGGTGTGAATTCCGAGAACATTTTCAATGTCTTCAAGAAGGTCAAAAGAATTTTTTGCATCTCTGTCCATCTTGTTGATGAATGTAATGATAGGAATATTACGCATTACACAGACCTTGAAAAGTTTGATAGTCTGTTTCTCAACGCCCTTTGAACCGTCAATTACCATTACGGCAGAGTCTGCCGCCATAAGTGTACGGTAGGTATCTTCCGAGAAATCCTCATGTCCCGGTGTGTCAAGAATATTTATGCAATAACCGTTATATTTAAATTGCAAAACAGATGATGTAACGGAAATACCACGCTGTTTTTCAATTTCCATCCAGTCGGACACAGCATGCTTTGCGGTTCTTTTGCCTTTTACCGAACCTGCAAGGTTAATTGCTCCGCCGTAGAGCAAGAGCTTTTCCGTAAGTGTTGTTTTACCCGCATCAGGATGCGAAATAATCGCAAAGGTTCTGCGCTTGCTGATTTCTTCTTTAAATGAACTCATATATTTCTTCCCTTCGGAGGTTAAGTATATCCACAATTCTATATTTTACTATTTTTGGATGGTACATGTCAATAAAGAATGAAGAAAATGTGAGAAAAATAATTGCTACAAAAACTTGACAAATTTGTAAATATATTGTAATATATTGGTACAGAAGGACTTAATGTGATTTTTCCTATTTTTTCATATACCTTCCAAATCGAGGCAGAAACTTGTGTTTCTGCCTCAAAATCATTTATGAGGTTTTTTATGAGTAATTCTATCGGTCTTTATATTCACATACCGTTTTGTAAACATAAATGTCCGTATTGCGACTTTTTCAGCGGCAATGCAGATGAAAACGCTTTCGATAATTATGTGATTGAATTAAAAGATAAAATAAAATACTGGTCTGAAAAAGCCAAAAGAGATGTTGCAACCGTATATTTCGGCGGCGGTACGCCGAGTGTTTTGGGTGCAGACAGACTTTGTGATATTCTTGATTTTATCAAGTTTAATTTTAATATTCAAAATAATGCCGAGATTACGGTTGAAGTCAATCCCGACTCCGCCAAAACTATTGATTTTAAAAAAATGTATGCCTGCGGATTTAATCGAATTTCAATGGGAATGCAGACTGCTGTTGAAGATGAATTAAGGCTGCTTGGGAGAATTCACAGCCTTGATGATGCAAAGACTTCTGTTGAAAGGGCTAAAAGTGCGGGATTTAATAATATTTCACTTGATTTGATGATGGGAATTCCTAATCAGACAATTGAAAGCCTTGAAAAATCAATCAGTTTCTGTGCCGATTGCGAAGTTACTCATATTTCATCATACATTTTGAAAATCGAGGAGAATACTCCGTTTTATAAGGTGCAAAATAAACTTAAGCTTGCCGATGATGATATGCAGGCTGAAATGTATTTGAGAGCTGTTGAAATGCTTGATTCTCTCGGATACAAGCAATATGAAATTTCTAATTTTGCAAAACAGGGTTATGAAAGCCGACATAATACCAATTACTGGAGATGCGGTGAATATATCGGCATAGGTCCGTCTGCACACTCGTTTTTTGAGGGCAAAAGGTTTTTTTATTCGAGAAGCATGGACGATTTTAATAACAATAAGCTGTCTTTTGAAGGTACGGGCGGAGATGAGGAGGAATTTATTATGCTCTCTCTCAGGCTGAAAAGCGGTCTTAATTATTCTGAATTTGAGGAAAAATTCGGATACACCCTCCCCTCTTACATTATCAAAAAAGCTAAAGAGTATGAAAAATACGGCTATACAAATGTTACAGACAAGTCTATCAGCTTTACGCCGAAAGGTTTTCTTGTTTCAAATTCAATAATCAGTGAACTGATATAAAAAACGCTCCGAGAATAAATTCGGAGCGTTAATTTTATGTTATGAATTTGTATGTCAGATTAATACCATGAAGAGTATGAACCGCCGCCGATAAGCGATGTAAGAACACTTGTTGCAAATGTACTTGTGTTAAATGACCACATAGTAAGTTCTGCGCCGATGAAGAATACAATCATAAATGCAACGGCAACGATGAGTGTGAGAATTAAAGTGAATAATGCAGAGTTCTTTGCTTCGGGAACATTAGCTTTTACCTGATTTACAAGTGAAATAACAAGGTAAAGCATTACGATTACGAAGAAGAACAGGAACATATATACGCTGATTAATGCGCAAAGACCTGCCAAAATCCAACCGATTGATGCCGGAATAGATTCAATTGAAAATGTGATGAATGAATCAATAAATGCTTTGGCTGTGTTTTCTTCGGTTTTGTATTTCTTTACATATGCAAAGAGAATAACAGAATAGAAGCCGCCGATAAGGACAGCAGTAACAAGACTTACAAGAAGTGTTTTCGGAAAATCAAGTGCGCTCATAGAAAGCATAAGGAACATATTGCCAAGAATGAGTGCAATAAAGAAAATTGCCGAGAAAAGAGCGCCGAGAATGATGTCTTTTTCAGCCTTTGCTGTTTTGATAACAGTTTTGGAATCCTTAAAGAATGAAGTGAACACAACAGGAATGTTCTTTAAAGCCTTAACAAAAGCATTTTCCCCAATGGGTGCCGTGTTATTTACGGCATAAGGCGACTGCTGTGTCTGAGGGTTTTGCGGCTGTGCATACTGTTGCTGAACAGGGTTCTGATACTGTGGCTGTTGTGGTTGAACAGGCTGCTGATACTGAGGCTGTGCCTGTGCATTTGCCTGCTGAGCCTGTGATTGAGCGGCTCTTGACTTTTCGCAGTTGCAAACAGCATTGTCTTCAAGCTGTGCTCCGCAATATTTACAGAATTTCATGGTGATTCCTCCAAGATAAAATAATATGTAACAGGTCTTATATCTACCTGTTGTTTGTTTATTGAGAAGTGATAACATCAACGCTCACATTATATCACAAATTACAGCAATAATTCAATATTTCTTACAATTTTTTAATTTTTTACACTATAGAAAATTATATGTTAAAATAATGAAATGATGTACACATAGCAAATAATGACAATAAAACAGCGGCAAAAACTAATATTAAAAGCTTTTGCCGCTGTGGTTTAGTAATAATACCTTATAAATTTTATATTGTAGTAATCACAGGTTGTGATGTCGTTGGTGTCAATCTCATTTATAAGGATATAATCCTGAGCAACCCCTAAAAGATAGCCTGTTTTTTGAACAATTGTGTTTGCTCCCATGAGAAAATCAACGGTGATTCTTCTTCCGATTTGTGTTCGCATAAAACCGTTGTGATATCTCAGATTTTCGGCTGTTACAGGAAAAGGATATTGATAATCACTCATCGACATTCCGATATTCTGCATTATCGGCGTTGCAACAGTAGCTCCGGGGCTCGCCGTTGTGGCAGGGGTTGCAGGCAAAACAGGTATAGATGTATCTATTTTTTTTAAGTCCTTAATAAACGGTATATTTTGAAGACTTCCGCTGTATTTATTTATATTTTTAGGTTGCTCTTCCGATGTACTACCGCCCTCTTCATATGCTATTTCTGCCTGTTCAAGTGAGGGATTGTCATTTGATTTTTGAACTTTTTCTGTCATATCATTGTGTGCAATATCATTGTGTGCAACAGACGGTGCGCACGGATTGTGTCGCATAATTTCGTCAATCGCAGGAATATAATATCCGATATCCGCTGTGTTTGACGGACATGAATTGTTGATGCAGGCTTTGTTTTTATCAAGTCCGTAAAGATGTTCGGGATTAATCTGATTTGCCATAGGAGTTGTATTAACTGTCATATTTGAAGATTTATCCATTAAGCTATGCTCCTTTATGTTTTGGAATAAGCCTCGGTAGGCGAATAAAAGCAATGATCTCCTACCCTGTTGTAAATTACTCCGTTGTTTGACGGAAAAAATGTTGGGCAGGTATCTGAAAATGGATTAAAATAGAAAATTGAATTTCCGACAGATGAATCGGTATTGCCCGCCAATGCCCAATCGGCAATGTTATAATGAATTTCATCAGGGTGTATATTGTAAACATTCTGAGGATTATATTGTCCTCCGACAGTTGTTTTAAGACAGGTAAATTGATTTGGTTGTTCCATTATGGCACGGAAATCTCCGCCCTTGCTGATTCTTGCAAATTCCCCGTTTGGAACACGGGTTCGGTTTACAATTACCGATGCAACGGCACGCATTCCGTTTTCACCTTCCCCTCCTGCCTCACATTTTAAAAGCCTTGCAAGCAATTCTCTTGTACTCAATGCCACCTTTTTTCACCAACCGTTATTTTATTCAATGATATTTTATGCATAAAATAACTTGTTGTTACAAAGAAAAAGTTTGCGATAAATGTGTTATTCACGCAGACAGAAAATTCTGTTTTATAGTAGCAAATCAGTCAGATTAGCTGTTGCTGTCTACCGCTTTACTTGCTTTTGCAGGGCTATTTTGCCAATCCCAAAACTATCTGATAAATTGTTTGCTTTGCGTGATTTTGTTAATATTTTTGTTTACATTATTGTCAATACTGCGTATAATGGTGCTAATGCACGTCTACTATGAAAAGCTGCTGCGCAAATACCCGGATGTGGTCACGGTAAAGGATGTGGTGGCCCTGACCGGCTACACCCTGACCACCGTCCACAACTGGTGCAGCCGCGGGTCGCTGAAAGCCTTCCAGAAGGGGCTGAAGTTCTGCATCCCAAAGATCTTTCTCGTTGACTTCTTCTGCTCCCTGACATTTCGCTCCATTACCCGTAAAAGCCTTTGGCATATCCAGACGCTGAACGAGTTCAGCAGGAAGATGAAGAAATAATGTGCGATTCTGAAATTCGCACACTCGCACCCGCCTTTCGGTTTTGGTAGGCTGTAACCGAAAGGCGGGTGCATTTTGCATTGCAGACCTGCCGGGGAAATTTTGAGTGGGAGGATCACATATGAAATCGCTATTTGAGCAGCTGGGCGGCACTTACACAAGGCAGGGCGACCTGCTGACCGCTGGGATGCTGGACGGCCACCTTGCAGACATCGAGGAGCAGACGCAGGAACTCTTTCTTCGGCTGGTAGAACAATACGCAGACACCGAGGGCGTGACGGAGGCCTTGAAAGCCCATGACCCGATGGCGTGGGTGCGGAAGATGAACAGCATCCGAAACCAGGCAAACGAGGCCGTGATGCAGGAAATTGTATACGGGTAACGAACAAGCGGGGAGCCTATGCCCTCCGCTTGTTTTATATGCAAAAAGAACAATGCTGTTTTGAAACGACATTGTTCCAAACTTTGTTGACATTGTTCTTTTATTCAGGTATAATGTACTTGTGATTTTATACGTGGAGGTATCCCCTATGGCTGAAATGATCTCGGTAAGAGAGGCGGCAGTGCGCTGGAATATAACGGAGCGGAGAGTTGCGACGCTCTGCAAGAATGGGAGAATCGCCGGTGCGAAAAAGCAGGGCAATCGTTGGCTGATCCCCGCTGATACGCAGAAGCCGGCGGATCAGCGGCTCAAGACGGGCGCTTTCCGCAAGACGGAGCGTGCGCCGAAGTTGCCCCTGCCCATCGGCGTGTCCAACTACTGCCTTGCCTCGTCGGAATACTACTACATCGACAAGACGATGATGATCAAGGACTTTATCGACGAGCGTCCGATGGTGACGCTGTTCACCCGCCCCCGGCGTTTCGGCAAGACGCTGAATATGGATATGCTGCGCACTTACTTTGAAAAGAGCGACAAGGATACCTCCGTCTACTTCCGGGATAAGAAGATCTGGGCCTGCGGTCAGAAGTACCGGGATTATCAGGGCAAGTACCCCGTGATCTTCCTGACCTTCAAGGATGTGAAGTTCGACACTTGGGAGGAGACCTTTGCGGCCATCCGGGATATTTTCGCAAAGGAGACCCGGCGGCACAAGGAGTTGCTGGCCAGCGATAAGTGCGACGAGTACAGCCAAAAGACCTATGCAAAGCTGGCAGACGGCAAAGTCAGCGAGGTTGAGCTGGCTTCTGCACTGCTGGACCTGTCCGCTATGCTGCACAAGCACTATGCCGTTGCGCCTATTATCATCATCGACGAGTACGACACCCCCATCCAGCAGGGCTATCAGAAGGACTATTACGACAAGGTCATCCGGTTTATGCGGAATCTGTTTTCCGGCGGTTTCAAGGATAATCAGCATCTGTCCTTCGGCTTCCTCACCGGCATTCTGCGGGTGGCCAAGGAGAGCATCTTCAGTGGGATGAACAACCTGTCTATCAACTCCGTGCTGGACAACAAATACAGTGCCTACTTCGGCTTCACCGCCGACGAGGTGATGGATATGGCAGAATATTACGGCGCTGCCGATAAGTACGACGAAATTTGCCAATGGTACGACGGCTACCGCTTCGGCAAGACGGAAATTTTCAACCCGTGGTCGGTGGTCAACTACTTCAGCAACGAGTGTGAGCCGAGGCCCTTCTGGGTCTCCACCGGCAGCAACGATATTATCGGGGAAGTGCTTGCCCAGGCAGATGAGGAGATTTATAACCGTCTGACCTCCCTGGTCAACGGTGAGACCTTCACCACCTTCATCGACACCGGCGTGATTTATCCGCAGATCAAGAGCAATCCCTCCACCATTTACAGTTTCCTGCTGGTGACCGGCTATCTGAAGGCACTGAAAACCACGCCCTCCTTCAGCGGCGATTTTATGTGCGAAGTCTCCCTGCCCAACCGGGAGATTTCTCTGGTGTATAACAAGGAGATTTTGCAGAGGTTAGAGAATCTGATCCCGCCGTCCACGGCGATTTCCGTTCAGGAGGCCATCTTCTCCGGCGATAACGCACGGCTGAAAGCGCAGATTCAGACGCTGCTGACCCAGTCGGTCAGCTCCTTCGATACTGCTGGGGAGAATTTCTACCACGGCTTTATGCTGGGACTGTGCGCCCTGCTGGGCGGCGCTTTCGTGACCTCCAACCGGGAATCCGGCGACGGGCGCTATGACATTCAGCTGAAACCCACGCAAAAGGGGCTTCCGGGCATCCTGATTGAGCTGAAAGCGGAGAAAAATTGCAGCGGCGAGAAGCTGAAAAAGCTGTCCGAGACGGCCTTGCGGCAGATCAACGAAAAGAAATACGAAACCGAGCTGACGACCGCCGGGGTCAGGACGATTTATAAATACGGCGTGGCCTTCAGCGGTAAAAAGGTCGAAGTGGCAGTCGGATGAGGAGTGAGAATTCCAAAGTATCAAATTGATACTTTGGAGATGTGCTTATATCAAACGCTAAGGAGATTTGGATTATGGGAAACAAATTTCAAAAGCTTCTATACAATTTGTCAGCGGCAGCCCCAGTTTGCTTTGTATTCTCCATAGTATGGCTCATACAGAAGAAAACTTGGCAGTTACCAGTAGTTTGCGTTGCGATTGCTATAGCGATAATACTTTTATTTTATAAGTCGTTTGAATATGGCCTGAAAAATTTATCCCCTATTTCTATCAGAACTGCAGATATATCTCCGAATGACAACTGGATTGTTATTTACATTCTTACATATTTGCTTCCCTTTGCGAGCATTGTAATTGATGACTTTAATCTGATCGTGTGCTCAGCGATTGCGCTTTTAATTGCAATCGTCGCACCGTTTATCAATTCTGCTATCCCAAACCCATTGTTATTTATAAAAAAATATCATTTCTATCAGGTGAGCGGAGAGCACGGAATATCTGGGTATATCCTGATTACCAGGAAAAAATATCGCAGTAAGCAGGAACTTAAGACTGTAAACCGTATGTTTGACTTTTTGTTATTGGACGCAGAAAGGAAGTAAGAAATGTTTGAGAATTGCTCAGTAATGATCATCAAGGCTGGAACAAAGGATGGAGAAATTCTCCGTTTGGAGTTGGCCGCTAAAACCCAGAAAGCAATCTGTGAAGCCTTTGCTTCTGCAAAGTTGGACTTGATTAACGACAAAACAAGAGTTCCGTTTGACGGCAGCTACAAGCCTCATAATGACGAATTCCTAGCCATCGAGAGCTTTCAGCTTCCTGATGAAATTATTGACGCCATAAGAGATCCATTAGGCGTTGCAGCTTTTGACAAAGAAAATGACGAGTTTCCCGAAATCAAAGCTATTTTTGTAGGAGAACGCACTCAGACGGGCGAAACAGAAAAATTTAGTGTAGCCTTTCAGCGGTTCAGAAAAGAACAGTATATATCAACCAGATGGTACAATCTGTTCTTTGAAAACAATACTTTTTTCCAAGAGAAGCGTTTTGGAATTAGTATTTCGGATACAATTGATTGCTATTACACGGACGGAGAATTACAGTTTACATCCTTTTATTTTGCCCGTCAGGTATTTGATTTGAGTGACTACTACCGCTCGGCTACAGATGTTGAAGTCGATTCATTTGCAAAAAGCGAGAAGCTTTCCATTGAGGATTCTGTTGCGTTTAGGGGAATGGCGAATACTTGGATTAGACGCAAGATTGCAATGATAAACGATTCACAAGTCCTTGTCAATTATACAGCTTCGGAAATCAAAATGCTGGCAGCAGAATCCGGTATTGATATTGATATAAAAGAAGAGGCTATCGTTATTCCTGATGACAAAGAAAAAGTCAAAGTCATCATAGGTTTTCTTGATGAAGAGGCATATAAAGGGCCATTTTCTCAAAAAACATATTTGGCAAATTCTAAACGCATTATTAGGAAATAAAGGTATTGGATATTATCCCAGTCCGCTTTATCCTAGGGTATATTATTCTCAAACATTAACTATCAATAGGGCACCGATCGTTTGGTCGGTGCCCTATTTCTATATGAGCCATCTATAAGTCAATAGTGATTATCAGCCGTCCTCGCATCATCGGGATGGCGGCTTTTTTGCGTCTTGATAGAAAAATTGAGAAATTT
>OGKU01000533.1_pt1 | contig 28663 bp, 20 predicted proteins | sample 1572611 | NCBI WGS metagenome assembly OGKU01 (sample SAMEA2581886, study PRJEB24529) | metagenome | biome: Human gut stool | place: China | collected 2011 | reverse complement strand
TTCTGGCATCGTTGATGTATGCACACCTGCTTTTCTCATATATGCTGTCGTCCGTTCGTCACCAACTAATATTCAATCAAACAACGATTCATTGATGTATCCTAACCTATTACCTGCATCCACTTTCAACAGGTATGTCCTTCATACTGTTCATACTTATAAGTAATGTTGAAGTGTTATGTAAAAGTGCTGATGTCGTAGGAGGTATAATTCCCAGCACTCCAAGTGCAATAAGTACTGAATTAAACGATACAATAGTTCTATAATTACGGTTAATCTTCTTTATAAGATTATTGCTAAGATCCTTAAGGAACGCAATCTGTAAAAGGTTGTCTGCACTCACTGTGATATCTGCTATTTCTCGTGCTATCTGTGCACCATCGCTTATAGCTATTCCAACATCTGCTGCTGAAAGTGCAGGTGAATCGTTGATGCCATCGCCTATCATAACAACCTTCCTGCCAGCATTTTTTTCTTTCTCAACAAATGATGCCTTATCCTCTGGAAGTACTTCTGAATAATATTCATCAACTCCTACAATACCTGCTATAGCTTTTGCTGTACGTTCACTATCACCAGTCATCATAACTACCTTTGATATACCAAGTTCCTTTAATCTTGCTATAACCTCATAAGCCTCAGGTCTTACCGGGTCTTCTATGCATATAACTGCCGCAAGTTTATCTTCAATAGCAAGATACAGATGTGAATACTGCGTAGGAAGCTTATCAAACATTTCTTCCTTACCTTCTGGAATATGACAGCCTTCATCTTCAAACACAAAATGATAACTTCCAATTATAGTCTTCTTATTATTTATGGTAGTTGATATACCGTGTGCTACTATATACTCTACCTTTGTATGCATTTCCTCGTGACTAAGATTCTTTCTTGCTGCAGCATCAACAACTGCTTTTGCCATAGAATGTGGAAAATGTTCTTCCATACAAGCTGCCATTCTTAGCAGTTCATCCTCATTAGCACCATTAAATGAATATACACATTTAACTGTAGGCGCAGCCTTAGTAAGCGTACCTGTTTTATCAAATACGATTGTGTCTGCATCTGCAACTGCCTCAAGAAACTTACCACCCTTTACCGTTATATCGTTCTGTCCAGCCTGTCGGATAGCCGATAATACCGTTATAGGCATAGCAAGCTTTAAAGCACATGAGAAATCAACCATAAGTATAGAAAGGGCTTTTGTTACATTTCTCGTTAAAAGATACGTAAGTACTGTTCCACCAAGCGTATATGGAACAAGTGAATCTGCCAGATGTTCAGCCCTGCTTTCAAGACCAGACTTAAGTTTCTCTGACTCTTCTATCATATTAACTATCTTATCATACTTACTTTTTCCACCATTCTGCCTTACACGTATAGTAAGCCCACCTTCTTCTATCACGGTTCCTGCAAATACTGACATTCCTTCATTCTTTGCAACAGGAACGGATTCTCCTGTAAGTGAAGCCTGGTTAACCATAGCCTCTCCATGTGTTACTACACCATCAAAAGGTATTATATTACTTACTCGAACTATAATTTCATCATCATTTTTAATCGTATTTACAGGTACCAGCACTTCTGTGTCTGCTGTTTTTAACCATACTTTGCTTACATTAAGCGACATCGTTCTTGCAAGGTCCCCAACTGACTTCTTATGTGTCCATTCTTCCATAATCTCACCTATGCCAAGAAGGAACATTACGGAACCTGCTGTGTTAAAGTCATTTCTTAATATAGAAACGCCGATGGCTGTTGCATCAAGTACAGGAACCTCCATCCTGCCATTTGCAAGTGTCTTAACACCATTTGCAATATATTTGACAGATTTAAATGCTGTTACTGCATTTCTGAATGGTATAGGCAGAAATATCTTACTAGCCATTCTTAAAAATACTTTATTAACAAGCCTGTCCTGATAATACGCATTCATCTCTCTTCCAGAGCTTGTAAGTATATCTTCTGGAACATGAATCCTGTTATAGCTGAATTGGGCTATCTTTTTAATTATACAATTCTTATCATTCGTATAGCTTATTACTGCATCACACGTCTTTTCATATACCTTAACTTCATAGACAGAATCTATATTCTTAAGATAATATTCAAGAATATCAGCCTGCTTATAAGTCATACGTTTCATATCCATATGAACTCTTATGCGGCCTTTCATGCTATGTTTTATATAGAATTTCATACACTGGCCTCTTAAGTTTTACGCTTCTGTTTCTTCTTTCATATCAGATTCAACAACTTCATCCATATCATCTACTGCCTCAGCTGCAGCTTCTCTTTCTTCATTGATAGCCTTAGCTTCTGCATATATATCGCCTGCATTTTCCTGGATGTTTGTTGCTGTCTTCATAACGCACTTCTTTGCACGTAAAACAGCTGCTGTACAGTTTGCATATAACTTCTTTGCATCATCACTTGCTAAAACTTTAATTCCTGCTGTACCAAAAAGTACACCTGCTGCAAATAATCCTGTTTTTACTCCATCAATTTTTTTTAATACGTTTTTCATAATCGTTTACCTCGTTTTCTGTCTTTTATTTTTGGTATTATATACCCGGTTATTTTTAATTTCCACACATTTTTGCTTTAACGATAAACTTTATCATTTAGCAGTATTTTTTTATTTAAGACCTTTTATTAATGCTTAAAACCTTTTATTATCGTTCTCTGACCACATATTTTTTAATAATAAAAATCATCATATTTAACACTATCTTAAATGTCATATATGATGATTTTTATTGTTTTTTATTACTTTTTATTGGTTTTATTTATTGCTATTTTTAGAACTATCAGGAACAAAAGGGTATGGTTGTCACACTCTTTACCGTCTGGTTATCTATATACCCACAGGCCGCCAGACCCTTCTGTATTATCTGGTTCCACTTCTTGGCAGATAGGTTAATAACTGAATTGTCATCAAACTCAACTGTAAATGTATTATCATTTTCTTTACAATCTTTCCCACATGATACCTTATACATATTTTTTCTGCTTATAGCACCTATTTCTTCAAGTGTATTAATCATGCGGTAAACTGTCGCAGTTCCTATCTTAGGATCCAGCTTGCTTGCCTTATAGTATATTTCTTTGCAGCATGAGCAGTCTTCTTCAAGAATAATATCTAAAAGCATCATTCTCTGTTTAGTAATTCTGCATCCTCTTTTTTTTAACATTTGCAGAATCATATCCTTCTGCATTCTGCTTCTTTCATAACTGACTGTATTAGAAGCACTCTCATCAACCGAATTGTACATTTGCATCGATGCCTCCTATATCAGTGGCAACCTCCACAATGTCCGCAATCTCCGCCGCATGTGTGTTTACCATTCTTCTTGCCTTTAACCATGCTGAATACAATTGCTGCTACAATCACTATTAATATTACTGTAACTATTACTGTACCCATACTACTAACCTCCGTGACATTTTACTGCCTATAATTCTAAATTAGTTAACTCCAGCTGCTTTCTTGTATTCCTTAGCTTCCTTAGTTGGTCTGAATAACAGATATATAAATGCGATTACTAAAAGAAATGCTATAACTGTCCAGAAGCTGAAAGCTCCATCTGCGATAAGTCTTCCTATATTGTAAATGCAAAGCGATACTAAATATGCAAAACCACACTGATATCCAATAGCTGTCCATGTCCACTTAGCGCTATTCATTTCTCTCTTGATAGCACCGATTGCTGCAAAGCAAGGAGCGCAAAGAAGGTTGAATGTAAGGAATGAGAAGCCAGCTAACTTAGTAAACTCAAGTGCAAGTGCTGCATATGGTGAAAGCTCTCCACCACCATAAAGGATACCCATAGTACCAACAATATTTTCCTTAGCTACAAGTCCTGTGATAGAAGCTACAGCTGCCTGCCAGTTGCCCCATCCAAGTGGTGTGAATATCCAGCAGATTGCACTACCAATCTTAGCTAAGATACTCATATCAATCTCATCATCTGCTAACATTCTGAATCCATCATCAGTGAATCCAAAGTATGTTGTGAACCATACAACGATTGTAGAAAGAAGAATGATTGTACTGGCCTTCTTGATGAATGACCAGCCACGCTCCCACATGCTTCTAAGTACGTTGCCAACTGTTGGAATATGATATGCAGGAAGTTCCATAACAAATGGTGCTGGATCTCCGCTGAATAACTTAGTTTTCTTTAATATGATACCTGATACGATGATTGCTGCCATACCGATAAAGTAAGCTGATGTTGCAACCCAAGGTGAGCCACCAAAGATAGCACCTGCAATCATAGCTATAAATGGTGTTTTAGCACCACAAGGTATAAATGTTGTTGTCATAATTGTCATACGACGATCTCTTTCGTTCTCGATTGTACGTGAAGCCATGATACCAGGAACACCACAACCTGTACCGATAAGAATAGGAATAAATGACTTTCCTGAAAGACCGAATCTTCTAAAGATTCTGTCCATGATAAATGCGATACGTGCCATATATCCGCATGCCTCTAAGATTGCAAGTAATAAGAATAATACTAACATCTGAGGAACGAAGCCAAGTACGGCACCAACACCTGCTACAATACCATCAAGTATAAGACCCTCTAACCAGTCAGCACAGCCGATTGCATCAAGTCCATCACCAATAAGAGCTGGAATACCAGGAACCCATACACCGTAATCAGCTGGGTCCGGAGCCGCACCATCATACTTGATTGCAAGTTCTATAGCTTCCCTGATAGCTGCTGCATCAGCAGTATCTTCTGTTGTTTCAAGCGTTTCTTCATCTTCTACAGTATAATCAACTGAATCTGTTGACTTAACCATAGCCTTAAGACTTGTAAGAGCCTTTACAGCTTCTTCTGAATCATAGTCATCTGCTTCTGTGTCAATAGCATCTGCTATTTTTTCACCTGCAGCTCCAAGGCTTTCTACATATGCTGCAATGATTTCGTCTGAATCACCATATTCTTCTGATACTTCTTCGTAAGCTGAAGAACCTATGCCAAAAAGATGGAAACCATCACCAAACAAACCATCATTAGCCCAGTCTGTTGCTGCTGAACCAACTGTTACCATAGCTATATAATAAACAAGGAACATAACTGCTGCGAATATAGGAAGTGCTAATATTCTGTTAGTTACAATCTTATCAATCTTATCTGAAGTTGAGAGCTTATCTTTGCTATGGGCTTTCTTAACACACTCATCAATAATTGAAGAAATATATGTATATCTCTCATTTGTAATAATACTTTCTGTATCATCATCAAAATCTTTTTCAAGCTTAGCTATCTCTTCTGATACATCAGGAATGCTTGTCATAAGCTGTCCTATCTTATCATCCTTCTCAAGTAACTTGATAGCAAAGAATCTCTTCTGCTCATTAGCAACGTCAAGACCTATTCTGTCCTCAACTGCTTCTATAACAGATTCAACTTCATCACTGAATTTATGAACAAGCTTATTAACTTTCTTAGACTGTGCAAGCTTTACTGCTTTCTCAGCTGCTTCCTTAATACCTGTTCCCTTAAGTGCTGATATTTCAACAACCTCGCAGCCAAGTTTTTCAGATAACTTTGCTGTATTCAATGTAATACCATTCTTAGCTAAAAGATCAACCATATTAACAGCCATAATTACCGGAATACCAAGCTCCATAATCTGTGTTGAAAGATACAGGTTTCTTTCAATATTAGTACCATCAACAATATTGATAATAGCATCTGGTCTTTCGTTAATAAGATAATTTCTTGCTACTACTTCCTCTAATGTATATGGAGAAAGTGAATAAATACCTGGTAAGTCCATGATTGCAACATCTTTGTGTCCCTTTAACTTACCTTCTTTTTTCTCAACAGTAACACCTGGCCAGTTACCAACGAACTGGTTTGAGCCTGTGAGTGCATTGAACAATGTTGTTTTACCGCAGTTTGGGTTACCTGCTAATGCAATCTTAATTGACATCTTTCTACCTCTTTCTTTATTTAGTCTCAACTGTCTATGTTTAGCTTTTGCTTGCTAGAATTAGCTTTTTCTAACTCTTGCTTAAAAAAATATGCACCAAGCTAATTAGTTAACCTCAATCATAGCTGCATCTGCCTTGCGGATAGATAACTCATATCCTCTTACAGTTACCTCGATTGGATCACCTAAAGGTGCAACTTTTCTTACATAGACCTCAACGCCCTTTGTGATGCCCATATCCATGATTCTTCTCTTAACTGGACCTTCACCATCAAGCTTTACAACCTTAACAGTCTGACCTACAGAAACTTCCTTTAAAGTCATCTTCATCTCTCCTTCATAAATGATTATTATTAATCATCATTATTCCTATATGGTACCTATGAATTAGCTCTGCAAATATTGTATTTCAATACTCCAGTATCAGCTTAAATGCCATCTTATTATGTATATAATGATGAAATCTATATAGAGACCTGCTTATCAGATCTTTATAACAATATGAACTTATCATGCAGATAATTCCAAACAAGCCGATGATATATCAGGTTCTCAAATAATTTTCTGATAAGCTCCTGATAAATACTACACCATAATCTTTGTTGCCATATCTTTACCAATAGCCACACGAGATTCTTTAATATTAACTATAACATTACCGCCTGTCTTAGAAATCACTGTTACGATAGCTCCAACTACGAATCCGAGATTCTCAAGAAAACGTCTTGTTTCTTCTTTGCCTCCAACTCTTGTTATTGTAGCTGTCTCACCTTCACCTATCATTGATAATGGCATAATTATCACTCCTGTCTGTATATAATGATATGGGTGTTTTTAATTAACACCTCTCACTAATGTTGATAATGTTTTTCATTTATCACGGTGTTAGTATATACTAACACGTATTAGATGTCAATTACTTTTTTTAGATATTTTAAATTTTTGTTGTATTTACAAAACGTACGTAAGATATGTTGAATTTTTTTAAGTATAAACTAACCTTGTGTTTAGGCAGCTTATTGTTTATCACGGTCCAAATTGTTGTTTAGCAAACATTCGGTTGGCGAACTGACGACATAATATAAGTGAAAATCGGTGCTGCACATACATCATCGATGCCAGAAGTTTCAATTGGATATTTCTAAGACTTTTCATATACGTAATGGTAGTTTCCGCTACCGTTCGATACGGGACATCCATGTCCCATATCTCACTTCCACAGACATCCGTGTCTGTGGATAGCTGGGTAGTTAAGGAAAAGTCTAAGAACTATCACAATTGAACTTCAAGTGCATCTCACGATGTATGCGCAGCACCGATTTTCACTTATATTATGTCTGGTTGTGGCTTAATTTACGAAAAATGAATGTGTGGCTAAATCAAAGGGGAGAAGCATGAGGGGCGGAATTGTGCGCTTTACGCACAATTCCGCCCTGTTTCGTCACCTTGATTTAATTGAATATTCAGTATTACATTATGCCGTAACACAGACAAATATAAGCTACAGGCAGTTCTGCATACTATGTGAAATGCACTTGAAGTTCAATCGTGCTGAATCTTAGACTTTTCCTTCGTTCCCAGCTAGCTTCGTACATGGATGTACGAAGCAATGAGGCCGCGCCACGGACGGCGCGTCCGAATGGTAGCGTCACCTATAACTACCTATATGAAAAGTCTTAGAGACAGCCGATTGAAGCTTCTGGCATTGAACATAGTGTGCAGGACTGCCTGTAGCTTATATTTGTCGTCCGTTCGTCACCAACTAATATTCAATTAAACAACAAACTTCCTAAAGAAGCTCTTTAAGCAGCTTATTAACCATACCCGGATTAGCCTTACCCTGCATAGCCTTCATAGTCTGGCCTACAAGGAATCCGATAGCCTTCTCCTTACCTGCTCTATAATCAGCTACCGACTGTGGATTATCAGCTATAACCTTCTCAACTGTTGCCTTAAGTGCACCTTCGTCATTAACCTGCTTAAGTCCATTTTCCTCAATATACTTATCCGGATCAATATCCTCGTCAAATATCTTCTCGAATATTTCCTTAGCAACATTACTGTTAATAGAGCCCTCATCTGCAAGTTCAATAATTCTTGCAAGACTCTTAGGTGAGAATGTGATATCCTCAGGATCCATATTCTTTTCCTTTAAAATACGCATAGTCTCTGTAATAAGCCAGTTAGATACTTTCTTTGGCTTATTGCATAAAGCTGTTGTTTCTTCAAATATATCAGCAAGCTTCTTAGAATCAGTAATCATATTGATATCATAATCAGGAATTCCGAATTCTTCCTTATAACGAAGCATTTTCTCATCCTTAAACTCAGGCTGTGCTTCCTTAATAGTATCAAGCCATTCTTCGCTTATGTGGATTGGTACAAGGTCTGGGTCTGGGAAATATCTGTAATCCTGTGCATCCTCTTTAGAACGCATAGCATAAGAATATTCCTTATCATCATTCCATCTTCTTGTTTCCTGAACAACCTGTCCACCAGCTTCAATTATATCTATCTGTCTGGCTGTTTCAGCCTCAATAGCTCTCTGGATAGCTGAAAATGAGTTAAGATTCTTAGTTTCTGTTCTTGTACCGAATTCAGTGCTGCCTTTTTCTCTTACAGAAAGATTGACATCAGCTCTCATGGAACCTTCCTGTAACTTGCAGTCAGATGCTCCAAGATACTGGATAGTATTTCTTAACTTAGTAAGATAAGCAATAACCTCTTCTGCATTTCTCATATCTGGCTCAGATACGATTTCTATAAGAGGCACACCTGAACGGTTATAGTCAACATAGGATACATCCTCCCACTCATCGTGTATAAGCTTACCTGCATCCTCTTCCATATGAATCTCGTGAATTCTTATAGACTTCTCTGTTCCATCTTCAAGCTTTACATCTACATGTCCATCACGGCATATAGGCAGATAAAGCTGTGATATCTGATAATTCTGTGGATTATCAGGATAGAAATAATTCTTTCTATCAAACTTGCAGTCTCTTGTTATAGAGCAGTTAGTTGCAAGACCAACCGCCATAGCATACTCTACTACCTTCTTGTTAAGAACCGGAAGAGAACCTGGCATACCTGTACAAACAGGGCATGTATGTGTATTAGGTGCTCCACCAAATGCTGTTGAGCAGCCACAGAATATCTTAGTCTTTGTAGCAAGCTCAACGTGAACTTCAAGACCAATAACTACTTCATAATCTTTCATTGCCTGACCTCCTCCTTATTCAAATCTTCCTCGTGCCTGCTCATATGAGTATGCAGCACGTATTATATTATTTTCCTTAAAGCAGTCACCTATAAGCTGTACACCTATTGGAAGCCCCTTAGAGTCCTTTCCACAAGGTACACTTATTCCTGGAAGACCTGCAAGGTTAACTGATATTGTATATATATCGCCAAGATACATCTTGATAGGGTCTGCTAAAGATGAGCCTATCTTAGGTGCAGTCGTTGGTGCAACAGGTCCAAGGATTACATCATACTTTGCAAATGCTTCATCAAATGCTTTCTTAATAAGAGCCTTTACTCTTAATGCCTTTAAGTAGTAAGCATCATAATAACCTGAGCTGAGTACAAATGAACCAAGCATTATTCTTCTCTTAACTTCTGGTCCAAAGCCCTCTGAACGTGTCTTCTTATACATATTGTGAAGACCATCATACTCACTTGTCCTGTAACCATACTTAACACCATCGAATCTCTCAAGGTTAGAGCTTGCCTCAGCGGCAGCTATTGTATAATAAGTAGGTATAGCGTACTCTACAAGGCTTAAGTCGAATTCTTCAACTATGGCACCCTTTTCTTCAAGCACCTTAGCTGCCGACATAACAGCTTCCTTAACCTCAGGATCAAGTCCATCTCCAAAGTAATCTCTTGGAATACCTATCTTAAGTCCCTTAACATCATCTACTAAAGCCTTTGTAAATGCTGTATCTTCTCTCTTTACTGATGTAGAATCCTTATCATCCTTTGCTGCTATTACCTCCATAATAGTAGCACAGTCTGTTACATCCTTACATAATGGTCCTATCTGATCAAGTGATGAACCATAAGCTATAAGTCCATATCTTGAGACAGTACCATAAGTAGGCTTCATACCTACAACACCACAGTAAGATGCAGGTTGTCTTATAGAACCACCTGTATCTGAACCAAGTGCCGCAAAGCATTCATTTGCTGCAACTGCTGCAGCTGAACCACCTGATGAACCACCAGGAACGTGCTCTGTATTTCTTGGATTCTTAGTTGCTCCGAATGCACTTGTTTCTGTTGTTGAGCCCATGGCGAACTCATCCATATTAGTCTTACCGATAATAACTGCACCTGCCTCCTGAAGTTTTATAACTGCTTCAGAAGAAAATGTTGGAACAAAGTTACCGAGTATTTTAGAAGAACATGTTGTAAGCATGCCTTCTGTACACATATTATCCTTAATAGCAAAAGGTACACCAGCTAAAGGTCCCGTAAGCTTTCCAGCCTTGATATCATCATCAGCCTTAGCTGCTGCCTGTAATGCTCTTTCCTTGTCAAATGTCACATAGCAGTTAAGCTTGTCTTCAGACTTTTCAATCTGAGCAACAACAGCCTGCATAGCTTCTACCGCTGTCACTTCACCTGCCTTAATCTTTGCAGCAAGTTCAACGGCTGTACAATCTAATAAACTCATAGCATTTCCCTTTCTTATTCAACAGTCTTTGGAACTATAAATCCATATTCGTTAGCTTCTGGTGCATTGGCAAGTGTAGCCTTGCTTCCATCGCCGTTAGTAACAACATCTTCCCTCATAACATTATTAACAGGGAATACGTGTGACATAGGCTCAACGCCTGTTGTATCAAGCTCGCCAAGCTTATCTATATAATCAAGCATACTTGCCATATCCTTCTTGGCATCCTCTTTTTCCGACTCAGAAAGCTCAAGCTTAGCAAGAATACCTACATATTCGATAGTTTCATCACTAATCACATTAGCCATAACATACCATCCTTTCTTTCATATTAATCTCTGACCTTAATATGAACCTCTCTTAACTGCTGTTCTGTTACCTCATTAGGTGCTCCACACATAAGATCCTGTGCTGTACCACTCATTGGGAATGGAATAACCTCACGGATATTCTCTTCATTTCTAAGAAGCATAATCATACGGTCAACACCTGGTGCCATACCTGCATGTGGTGGTGCACCGAACTGGAATGCGTTGTAAAGTGCTCCAAACTTAGCCTTAAGTACTTCTTCATCATATCCGGCAATTTCAAATGCCTTAACCATAATCTGCATATCATGGTTACGCACAGCACCTGATGATAATTCAACACCATTACATACGATATCATACTGATAAGCAAGAATATCAAGTGGATCCATAGTATTAAGTGCTTCAAGACCACCCTGTGGCATAGAGAATGGATTGTGTGTGAAACCAATCTTCTTAGTTTCTGGGTCTCTTTCAAACATAGGGAAGTCATTTACATAACAGAATCTGTATGCATTTTTCTCTATTAAATCAAGACGTGTGCCAAGTTCGTTACGAATCTGTCCTGCAAAGAATGCAGCCTTATCTTCCTTATCAGCGATAAAGAAAATAGTATCTCCTGCCTGAAGTCCTGCAAGTTCCCTAATTTCGCCTTTAAGTTCTTCTGGAATGAACTTATCAATTGGTCCCTTATATGAAAGGTCTTCAAGAACCTCAAGGTAACCAAGTCCGCCCATACCGATTCCTGTAGCGAACTTAAGAAGCTTCTCATGCTGTCCCTTTGAAAGCTTAGCATGAACATTGATAGCTCTTACAGTCTTGTTCTGGAATGGCTTAAATGTACATTTATTGAAGAAATCGGACAAATCTATAATTCTAAGTGGGTTTCTAAGATCTGGCTTATCTGAACCAAACTCAAGCATAGCCTGCTTATAGCTTATGATTGGGTAAGGAGCCTGTGTTACAACTGAACCTTCTGGTGCAAACTTTGCAAATGTTTCTGTAAGCACTTCTTCACCAACTGCAAATACTTCTTCCTGAGTAGCAAAGCTCATCTCAAAGTCTAACTGATAGAACTCTCCTGGTGAACGGTCAGCTCTTGCATCTTCATCTCTGAAGCAAGGTGCTATCTGGAAATACTTATCAAAACCAGATACCATAAGAAGCTGCTTGTACTGCTGTGGTGCCTGTGGAAGTGCATAAAACTTACCCTTATACTTTCTTGATGGAACGATATAATCTCTAGCGCCTTCTGGTGATGAAGCACAAAGAATAGGTGTCTGGATTTCAAGGAAGCCCATATCTGTCATCTTCTGACGAAGGAATGATATAACCTTTGAACGGAATACCATATTATCCTTAACCTTAGGATTTCTTAAGTCTAAATATCTGTACTTAAGTCTTACATCTTCTCTTACTTCCTTAGATGTCTGGATTTCAAATGGAACCTGCTGGTAAACCTGTCCTAATACTGTAATCTTCTTAGCTTCAAGTTCAATAGTTCCTGATGGAATCTTAGGATTATATGTTTCCTCATCTCTCTGTTCCATAACACCATCGATACTGATACACTCTTCCTTCTTGATACCCTTTAAGAGTTCTGGTTCACGGATAACTACCTGTAATACTCCGTACATATCTCTTAAATCGATAAATGAAACTCCACCGTGGTCACGGATGTTCTCAACCCATCCTGATACCTTCATCTGCTTTCCAATGTCGTTTTCACTTACATTCTGTAATGTGACATCTCTGTAAATGTTTGCCATCTTATTAATAGCTCCTCTCTTATAGTTTTATATTGTTAATGTGTGTCTTGTTGCAGCTGATAAATATATTGCTCCTGCTTTCTGCAAAGGCTGTAACGATATAACTTAGCAGCAATCGTTATCTGCACGCAAAAAACCCGGAATGCCTTACCAGCATTCCGGGACGAATAATACATAATTATCCGCGGTACCACCCGCATTGAACGAAATCTGCTTCTGAATAGCTGTCATCTAGAATCTTGTCATCAATAACTTAACCACTCAGGCTTCTTCTCATTCCTCTTTAATTACTTAACGCGTACAACGTAATAACCTACATATATCACTTACCTGTCTATAACAGCTGCGTACATTCAGCATTATAAACATATTCCAGGGACATTGATATAATTCAGATATTCAACTCCAGAGTGTTCCTCTTGACAATTCCCTGTGTATGCTTTCAGTCGGTGGCATCACTTTCCTGTCAGGTTCCATGAAAAGAAGTCTCTTTCCCAGTCTTTAATATATTCATATAGATGAATAATAGCATATCCTTATGAATCATGTCAATCTATAACACAATTTTCTTTTGCAATTTTCTTTTATTAATTTTCTTTTGCGGGATTTAATCCTATACCTCATAATCAAGGCAGGATCTTACCGCTGTATATGGACGAACCTTTCCATCTGCTACAGCAACGTGGAGTGGATTAGTACTGTATGCCTTAAGTGCATCTGCATCTGTAAATGTTGTATCAAGCATAACATCAACTGTTGATGTTGGTAAGCCGTTAATATTAACCTTAACTTCTACCAGACCAGGAATCTTACCTGCAAGTCCTTCAAGGCCTTCCTTAATACCTTTCTTTACTTCTTCCTTTTCTGTATCTGTAAGCTCTTCCTTTAATTTCCACAATATAACATGTTTAACCATTCTTATTTGCTCCTTCTTTATCATTTATCTTCACTTTAGTTCACAGCCTTCTATATGCCTTGTTGTATCCAAGGCATATGTATATAACTGATTTATACAGCATTACACTCTATACACCCAGTTATCCTTTCTTGGCTTGCACTGTGGCTTATCTCCATCTGCATATCCAAGTATGCAATGTCCGATTCCTTCATAATCGCCTTCTATGCCAAGTGATTTAAGTATCTCTTTACCCTCTGCACTTTCAAACTCTTCCTTAGCTCTATGTATCCAGCAGCTATCTATGCCAAGTGCATGTGCTTCAAGCATAAGATTACCCATAACTAAAGAACCATCATATACGTATGTAGGCACACTCTTATCAGCCAGAACAACAAGTACAACCGGTGCACCATAAAATGGATCAAAGTCTTCTGGTTTACCCATAAATGCTGCATTCATCTTAGAAAGCTTATCTCTAAGTTCCTTATCGGTAACAGCGAGTATAACAGGTGACTGCCTGTTCTTACCTGTAGCTGCATAAGTTCCAGCTTCAACTATCTTATCTATTACATCTGCAGGAACCATGTCACTTTTATACTTTCTTACGCTTCTTCTTGTCTTAATCATTTCCAACATATCACTCATAGTAATCTTCCTTTCCTTAGCTTCTATAGCTGCTATTCTAATTTCTTCTTAATTATATACCATCATTCACATATCTGTTACAAATATTTACAAACTTAATTGCATTTAACGATATAGACGGCATTAGTTTAAGAGGTTATTATCCCGTTATATGCAGCATTCCTATAAGCACAACTGCAGCCAGTCCATAATATGTAACAACTGCAACAAGGTCATTGATAGTTGTTATAAGTGGTCCTGAAGCTACTGCAGGATCTATCTTTATCTTATGGAAAAACATAGGTGTAAGCACTCCTATAAGGCTGGATATGAGCATAGCCAGCAGTAGTGATACTCCAACACAGCCTGATATAGCGAATGCGTAGTGCCATGGCTTGCCTTTTACAACCATAATATATATGCCAAGCAATACGAATGCCATAGAGCCTAACAACAGACCATTAGCAAAGCCTATACGCATTTCCTTTAAGACGAACTCTAACTTCTGTTTAGCTGATATATTTTCATCCATAAGCACCCTGATTGTAACAGCAAGTGACTGTGTTCCTACATTACCTGCCATATCAAGTATAAGTGACTGGAAGCATACTATAATTGCAAGCTGTGCTACTACATTTTCAAATATACCTACTACTGAGGATACTCCCATACCTAAGAACAGCAGCAATATAAGCCATGGAAGTCTTTTCTTCATGCTCTCAAAAAGTCCCTCTGTAAGATCATTCTCTTCTGTCAGACCGGCAAGCTTTGCATAGTCATCGCTCATCTCTTCATCTACTGCTTCTACAATATCTGAAGATGTAATAACACCTATTATTTCCTTATTCTCATTTAATACCGGGATTGAATCCTCACTGTAATCCTTTAATGCTTCTATACATTCACTCATCTTTTCATGAGCATATACATATGGATAAGATGTACTTATTATATCTTCGAGTTTCTGATACTCTCTTGCAACAATAAGATCCTTCAAATCTATTGCTCCATAATATATATTATTGTCATCAACCACATATATTGTATTTACGTTATCATTCTCTTCTGCCTGCGATACAAGCTCCTTCATTGCGCCCTTTATAGTCTGTCTGTTGCTTATACATATAAAGTTGGTAGTCATCTTGCTACCAATCTCATCATCATCATATGAATAAATCAGACATACGTCTTCCTTAGCATCCTTCTCCATATGAGCTATAAGGGCGTGTCTTTCTTCCTCAGACACATTATCAAGAATATCTACGGCATCATCTGCATCCATCTTTTCCAGAACATCTGCCGCCTCATCCACAGACAGTTCTTCTATGTACTCTGGTGTATCCTCCAGATATGAGAATACCTCTGCGGTCCACTCAACACCAAGAATCTTATAAAGACGAATTCTGGTATCTTTATCAAGCAGTTTTACTGCATCAGCAATATCATTCTCATGATATTTCGACAATTTTTTACGGATTACCTCATCAGATCTGTTACTTTTAAGGATTCTTACTATATCTTTGCTATAATCCTTATGAATAACTACATTAGATAGAATCTTATTCATCATTATTCTCCTTTCACTATTAAAATGTTAAAAGAACAATGACAAAGATTAGAAAACAGGTAACTTTAACAGACTATTGCACACGTCCCTTTTAGAAACGCAGACAATAGCTTTGTCGGCTTATAATCTATGTCATTGCTTCCTATTTGAGGACTATCATGCCCGTCCATTATCGTCACCTCACTTTTTAATTTTATATAAACATTTTCATGCTTATTCAACTTTTTCATTTTATAATCTGGTCATTTATATGTCAACTTAAATCAACGTAAAATTTCCGGCTTTTGACCCTGGTATCATATATCGAAACTAAGGCATTAAAAAAGATGGCAGTTCATATCATTTTCAATAAACCGCCATCTTTTAAGCTCCTATAACATCATACTTATCTTATTGTATTTTTTTATATATTCTTTTTTCTTCTTCGTGATAAAACACATATCATTCCTGAGCTTATAGCAAACAATAACCACACTGTGCCTGCTGCATGCATTGTATCTGATGTAGCAACGCTGTTATCTTTCGAATCTACAGATGTGTTATTATCAGGGATTACTGACTGGTTATTATCTTCAGTATTCTTTATTATATCCTTGTAGACAATCGCATATGTTGAAAATCTGTCTGTTTCAAATATGATAGTATTATCATTTGCATTATAATCAACAGGTATATTTTCTGATTCTCCATTATGAATTCTTATTACACTATACTCTCTTTTTATAGATGCATCCTTATTGATAATATTTTCTGGAATTGCAACTTTAAGTTTTATAGCTGAATTCAATTCATGAACACTATTTTTATTACCATCTACATTCTTGTTAAGTACGATATCAAGTATGGTACCTATCTTTTCATCAGCTTTAAGCTTATTATCAATTAATTTCTTATCACTGTCAGTCACTTTATTTTCGATATTGTTTATATCTATTGTAACTTCTACTTTAACACCATTCTTGAATGCCTTAATTTCTTCTTCTGTAAAAACACTGTTAATTATTTCATTATTTGAACCCTCAATGATCGTATCTGGTGTATCTTCTTTCTTTACAACTTCAACATTAATGCTGACATCTGCCTTAATCATAGGAATTATTGTAACATCTGTCTTATCTCCACATACTTTGCAATGATGCGACTTGCTTCCAGTTTCTGTAGTTGTAGCTTCCTTATCAACTGTCCATTCTTCACTATAAGCATGACCTAATGCTTCGATTGCTTCTGTCTTTGTTGCACTACATCTTGTACATGTGTATGTCTTCTCGCCAGCTTCAGTACATGTTGGTGCTTTTGTTTCTTTTCCTTCGCCCCATTCATGGCCTAATGCTTCGATAACAGTTACATCTGTCTTGCTATCACAGCCTGGTCTTGTACAGTGATGTGATTTGCTTCCGGCTTCCTCACAGGTTGCTTCCTTATCTACTGTCCATTCATCACTATATGAGTGACCTAATGCTTCGATTGCTTCTGTCTTTGTCGCATTACATCTTGTACATGTGTATGTCTTTTCTCCAACTTCAGTACATGTTGGTGCTTTGGTTTCTTTTCCTTTGCCCCACTCATGGCCTAATGCTTCGATAACAGTTACATCTTTCTTGCTATCACAGCCTGGTCTTGTACAGTGATGTGACTTGCTTCCTGCTTCTTCACAGGTTGCTTCCTTATCTACTGTCCATTCATCACTATAATCATGTCCAAGGGCTTCTACTGCTTCTGTCTTTGTTTCTCCACACACCTTACATGTATATACCTTTTCACCTGCTTCGGTGCATGTAGAATCTTTTGATATTTCTCCATCATTCCATACATGTTCTTTATGCACAAGTGGCGAATCATTATAAGATGTTCTTTCCCACTGTAATGTTGTAAGGTCTTTTAACTTTCCAGCACCTGTATATGGCTGAACCTCTGTACTCAGTCTGTCTGCTGCATATAATACATAATCACTATATGGCAGTGCATTCTTGAATTCTTCTCTATCCTGAACAAGTGCTACCTCACCTGCCTTATCTGTGTTAAGTGCTACCTTTAACTCTGCCTGCTTGCCATCAAGCATATATATAGAATTAAATGCATTGATATATCCGGCTGCACTGCTTCCATTACCACTTATAAGTGCATTAGTCATACCTGACATATAGCAGTTCTCAAGCAGCATATGTGCTCCACAGTTAGATGAAGCACCATTACTTACTATTTTCTGTGCATACTCTGAACCTGCTGTTTTTTCTATATCCTGACGATAATTCCTAAGATTCTGTGCATCCATAATACAATTATACACATGTGCTGTACCGAATCTTAATCTAGGCATTCTGTCCATAGAATCCTTATAGTAGTTATTAGCAAATGTTACTGTTATATTCTTAGCTGATGTATCCTCATCGCTCTGTCCAAGAAGATGTGTTTTCTTCTGTCCATATGCATAATTACGTATCTGTTCATGTGTCATTCCAGATTCAAGCAAATGCTTATAATATGCATATCTATCCGGATTAGCCTTCATAGCATTCATCATATTATCAAAGAATGTTCCACCATCACTTGCTGGAAGGAATTCACACCATGATATTGTTATATTACTATAAGCTGATGGAGTCTTGATATCTATAACACCATCATATGCCTTATAAAAAGTGCAATGGTCAATCCATATATTAGAACTGCCCTTTTCTATAGTCATATAATCCCAGTCATTACGGTCATATCCACCATTTGATTCATCGTCCCATTCCCAGAGTTCATCAAACTTAATATTTCTTATAATTATGTTATCAGAACCTGTTATATCTATACATGTATGTGTAATCTTAGCACCATTCTTAGAATAGATTGTAAGATTGCTCATACCTGCAAGCTTTAACATAGATACTCCTGAGCTGATAAGATCCGGATGTGTAATAGGATACTTCTGATGTGCAGTTATAAATGACTTATATTCTGAATACCCCTCAACTTCTTTATCGCCAAGTGCTATATCCGCTGTAAGCTCTATAACTGATGCACGTCCGCTTGCTTTGACACTCTTTATCGCATCTAAGAATTCTTTGGCACTTCCTGCCTTATAATAATTCTTTGACTCTTCAAGAAGATTACCACCGCCAGTTACACCAGCACTTGCTGCATAACCTTCAACATTATACTTGTAAAGACCAGTATCATTACCATCATTTTCATTATATGTATCTGATACATACTGTGTTATAACATATTTCTGTTCTGCTTTAGTTGTTACATTTCCTGCATAGTTAATACCAACTGCACTAAATACTGAATAAGGATCCCATCCAAGATAATTAATCTTAATCATCTCATCTGCCTTTTTCTTAGATATCTGTGGTCTGTTAGCATTAATAGCATATCCTGGTCCATAGCTTCCGTATTCATAAAATCTTGCAGCCTTGGCTGAATTACCACTCATATCTGCATATGGATTAGCTGCATTTGCACGTAGAATTTTTCCCATATAACAGTCTATCCATGTTATATACGCATCTGCACCCCAAGGTCGTGCAAGATAATACTTGCTACCTGAGCATCCATCCTCTGAAAGAACCTGACACTTATAGAATGTAAGTCCATAAGCTGCATCTGCTGAAGTCCTAGGGGCACATACATAACCTGAATTCTTATTGGCATTATATCGGAATACAAGCTTACAATCGTTAAATAACGCTCTAGGTTCATTACCATATATAAAGTCTACATTACCTGCTATATAACACTTGTAGTAATACTGTGTACCCTTATTGGCACATAATGTATCCTGATAACCAAGTATTCTTACATTAATATAAGAAGCATTATCAGCATCACTGCTTAATGCATCTGCTGACTCATTGCTCTTAGTTCCATCTCCAAGATAGTTATATGTATTCTCGAACGTAAGATTCTCTGCCGTAAAGTTGTGTGCTGTGCTTTCAATACGTACTGCACAACGCTTATCCATGTCACCTCCGGCAAGTTCTTTAACATCATAATATATTCTTGTCTTTTCACTATCCTCTCCTATAAGAGAAATATATGGTGATGATACAACAAGATGTTCATTATAATCGCCTTCCTTAACAAGGATAACAACTCTTTTTGTATTAGCTTTATCAACTGAATTTACAGCTGCCTGAACTGTCTTATATGTAGGGATGCCATTAACTTGCTCTCCATCTGTTCCATCATATGCAGAATCTACCACTTTATCATAATTTGTCAGATATACATAATTAAAAGTTTCCCTGGTTACACTGCCATCTTTAGCCTTTATAAGCAGTTCAACATCATTTCTTCCTGCTGAAAGTGAAGCATCTGTAAATGCAAATGTGCCCTTTACAGCTACAGACTTTTCATCTACAACTGTTCCATTAATCTTTAATGTAACTGTTGACTGTTTTTCAACAACTCCTTCAAGTGTAAGCTTTCCGTCATATACTGTGTTGTATGATCTTCTTGTTATAGTAAGTCCTGCCGAAGAATCTTCATATGCATATTCTCCTGTATGTCCTGCACTTGGTACTGCCCATACAGAATCTGATGGATTACTATAATTATCAATCCTGCCATCTATGTGTGAGTATGCTATGACATAGTAATAATATGGCATCTCTGCTTCAACATCACTGTCTTCATAAGCACATTCGCTTATTGTTGCTATGAGCTTGGCATTATCACTTGTTTCATCATATGAATAACGATACAACTCATATGTATCTGCTCCATTAACCTTATCCCATGCAACATTAATCTTATCACTTGTTGATAATGTACTAAGCACTGGTTTATCAAGTGCTGGTCTTATATATACTTTATCTGACTCAACGTATGAATTAATCTCACCGTCAACGCCAAGCTTTCCGCTTACCCTGAACTTGTAATCGCCAGCTTCTTTTAATATATATCTGTATGAAGTATCTGTAAGTGCAGACTCAACCTTACTCCATGTACTTCCATTATCCTGTGACACTTCAAGTACATATAAGCCATCTCCGTCTGCCTCTACTTTATTAGTCCAGCTTACATCTATATATTCTCTTGTGTCTGAACCTATAGCTGTAACTGTATCTATTTCCGGTGCTGTTCCTTTTGCCTTGTAGCATTTATTCTGGTCATAAAGAACTTTTCCATCAGCGGCTTCATACTTCATATTCTTAATAGTCGCCTCAACTCCGGCTAATACAAAACCATAAGATACTGCTGTAGCAGCTTTATCAGTCTTAAACAGCTCTGTACTTGTATACTTGTACACTAACTGTCGTTCTGTCTGTCCTTTTGGTGTAACAGATATAGCCAGACCCTCGTCTGTCTTTACCATCTCAAAATGCACCATTGTACCAACAGCTACAGTTCCTGATAATGCACTTCCTGCACCAACTGGTTCACTTGTTCCTTTGTAATATATCTGCTTTAATTCTGTTGACTTTCTTATACCAGCTGTAGCTATCATGCTGCCATCATAAGCACCAAAGAATAAGCCGTTGCTTGAGCTGTTTCCACATGAATTAATAATTATATCTGCTGATAATTTATTAATATCTGCTGTTTCTTCAAAACCATAGTAACTTACTGTTGAACTTATATTAGTTTTATCTGCTGAAAGTGTACCACCTGTCTGTGTCAGCTTAAGCCTCTGTCCTTCCGGCTGTACTACAAGACTATCTGTGCTGCCTGTTATAACTGGCATCTTTGGCTGCTCAACATATTCAACTTCCTTGGCATCGTATACTACTGATATTGACTTGATATAGGCATCTCCTCCTGTAGATACTATCTCTACTGTACCTGCCTCCTTAGAATCATATCTGTAAGATGAAACTGCTGTTGTTGTACTCGCTGCTTCTCCACCTATTGTATACAAAGCATACATACCACTATATGCTTCTACAGATACCGTACATCTTCCAGTTACAGGAACTACTATCTTCGTCCCACCATTAAACTGCGCTTTATCACCAGATGCAGCCAGCTTTCCTGTACTTGCATCAATATAAAGTCCATTATAATATCCGGTATTATTTTGTATTGTCTTATTAAAATAATCACCAGAACCAGACACGAAAGACCAGCTTGTTATCTGCTCGAATATAACTTTCTGTGTCACTTCACCTGATTTAACTGTTATATCTGCTCCTGACTTAAGCTTATATGGCTGTGCTATGAAATCACCACCAATAGTAAGTGTATAAGAGCCTTCTCTAAGCCTTATATTATCCTTTGAATCAAAGCTATATGTATATCTGCTGTTATCTTTGTTAGTATATGTATATATTATATTCTTTCCTGTAAGATCCGGTTTATCTGGAAGATTAAGTGTAACAGCATATGTTGGCTTAAGACCTGCTGTTATGTCTAATACTCCGTCTTCTGTATAGCTTACTCCACTATGTGCTGATGTTATCTCATAATCATCCGCTCCTGTGAGTACTACATTATATGTCACTCCCTTTTCAACTCTTGCAGAATATGACTTCTTATCAGCTGCCATAACGACCTCTGGTACATATTCTGTATCAGCATCTGTTAAAAATGATACTCCAAGCTGTGACACATCGTATTCATCTGCAATACCTGTTATATTACCAGTTACCATCTTAGTTGAAAGCTTCATGATTGTAATATCTGCTGTCACCTGACCTGAAGCTTCCTTGCTAACCTTTACCGATGTTATACCACTAGTTATAATATAAGCAGGATTACTTATAGAAAGCTCATATTCCATCTCTTCATCTTCTACTGGAACCTCAACTGAGTACATGTTATCTGATATAATACCAGAATACTGCAGACCTGTAGTCTTATTAACTGCAACTACACTTGTTCCATCAGGAATAGCTGATGAGGATGTGATAGTTCCTTTGATTGATGTCTTTTCAAGCTCCATACATTCAACTGAAACAGACTGAATATATGTTGAAGAATTATAAACTGATTCTAATTCTATATCACCTTCATCACCTGTAAGATAACACTCTATTGTAACTGTATTATATGAACCATCTAATTTTGTATTAGATATGCATTCTGCTTTCCTGACTGTTCTTCCACTCACCTTCCAGTATGAAGACAGTATATCTTTTGTATTATCAACTGCACTTATATTATTCTTATTAACTATAAGTGTTATAACTGCTTTATCTCCTATAACTGGAACATACAGTTTAGTGCCAGTATTAATCTGGATTCTTTTATTAGATGCATCAGGATAAAACTTTCCTTTAGATGCATCAATATATAATACATCACCATCAGCATTAGTATATGTTCCTTTACCTGATTGTATCACAGTCGCTGTAGTATTATTAGCTGCGGCTGTCATTGTATTATTGGTACTATAATCCCATACTGCAGAAATCTTTTTATCTGTACTTGTCTTAAAATCATTAAGCTTGTTATCAGAAAATGCTGCTGATGTTGTTGCAGTACTTGTAGATGAATCTATCTGGATAGAATATAAATATGTATTAACACCTACTTTAAGTGCTACATTCTCTGCACCATTATTCACATATCCTGTTATCTCGTATATCTTGTTTCCTTTAGCCTGTACAGTAGTATCCTGCATACCATCTAATTCAATATCAGAGGCAGTTAATGTACTTTCTGACTTTAAAGTAATTGTACATCTGCCAGCTCCCTTAACTATAGGAAATGTAAATAACGTACCTGCATTAGTCTGATATGCATTACTTCCATTGCTTGCAAACTTACCTGATGTGGCATCCACTGTTAATTCGTTATTATCAGAATTAAGCAGTTTTCCACTATTTTTTTGCAACTGGGTAACTTTATTCCCATTACTGTCAAACATTTTATCGTTCGTATCTGCATATGTCCATATAGCAGACATACTCTCAGCTGCCTTTGCCTTAACAGCAAACAGCCCATCTGGTATAGAAATTCCCGACAAGATTAAAGCAACAGCCATAATCACAGCCGATATTCTCTTAAACCATCCTTTCTTCATTACTGATTTCTTCATGTTTTCTCCCTTTCCCGGCATAAAATACTATGATGTACACTATTAACAAGAGATAGTGTGAAAAATAAGATTTTTGATTGTTCTAATACATGTCATACTCTATGTTAATCTTACACAAAAAAATGCCTCATATTTTTATTTAAGAATACAACCTGCACTATTTTTACACCACCAAATTTTTTTTATTTTATATATCAACTACAGATTTTTTCATCTTTTATTTGTCTTTTTTTTAGTACATAAGTACTATATTATATAACTATCTACACATCATAATCAATTACATGAAAATCAATCCAACTACAAAAACACCATGAAAGCCTTTAAACTTTCATGGTGTTTTATATTAGGAAAAAAGTTTATATAAATGTGATGTGATTCACATTTGTACCAGTCCAATAAATCAATCTTATCTGATAATCATTAAACATTATCCAGCACTATACAAGACCAAGTATATGTGGAAGGAACATTGATATCTGAGGAATATATGTTACAAGTAACAATGCTATAAGGATTACTCCGAAGTAAGGAAGCAGTGTCTTTATAACGCTCTCGATTGTCGTTCCACCAACACGGCAGCCTGTAAAGAGGATTGTACCTACAGGAGGTGTTATTGTACCAATAGATAAGTTGAAGCATAGTAATATACCAAAGTGGATAGCATCCATGCCAAGTGACTTACAGATTGGTAAAAGGATAGGCGTAAATATCAGTATCGCTGGTGTTACATCCATAAATGTACCTACTACAAGTAATAATACATTTATAAGAAGTAATATAAGGAACTTATTAGTTGTAAGACCAAGTATTGCCTTAGCTATCATATCTGGAATTCCTGTAAATGCCATAGCCCATGACATAATAGATGAAAGACCTATCATGAATGTGATAATACCTGTTGTCTTAGCTGCTTCAAGGACAATTCTAGGAATATCCTTAATCTTAAATGCTCTGTATATAAGTGATAATACCGTTGCATACACTACTGCAATAGCAGAACCCTCTGTTGCTGTAAAGATACCTCCAAGGATACCTCCGATTACGATTACGATAAGTAAAAGGCTTGGTATTGCCTGCCAGAAAGTCTTAAGAGCTATCTTAAGCGGTACTCTTGACTCTGCCTGATAACCACGTTTCTTAGCCATAATACCTGCAAGCACCATAACTGCACCACCCCAGAGAATACCTGGAATATAACCTGCCATAAAAAGTGCTGCTATAGAAACACTGCCTGCAACGCTTGAATAAACGATCATAGTGTTACTTGGTGGGATAAGCATACCTACTGGAGCAGATGCTACGTTAACTGCTGTACTATAGTTCTTATCATATCCTTCCTTTTCTTCAAGTGGTCCGATTGTACCACCCATGGCAGCGGCTGCTGCTGCACCTGAGCCTGAGATTGCTCCGAATAACATATTAGCTACTACATTTGACTGTGCAAGTGCACCAGGCATACGTCCACTAATTACCTTTGCACAGTTTACAAGTCTCTGTGCTATGCCACCATTATTCATTATGTTACCTGCAAGAATGAAAAATGGAATAGCTATAAGTGAAAACGAGTTAGAACCCGCGAATATTCTCTGTGCTGATGTTGCGAAAGAAACATCTGCTGGAATCATACATATCATTGAAACTGCTGATGACATACCTATGGCTACACCGATTGGAGCACCGATAACAAGCAGTACTACCAGTATTGTAACCATTACTAAAGCTACCTGTAATGCTATACTCATATTTACCTCCTATTCTGCCTTCTTCTTAAGCTCAAGACCGATATTATATATGCTGTAGAATATAATAATCACGCCACATATTGGAATTATAGAATATATAATACCTGTTGGGATATGTAATATTGAATCGTACTGTACAAAATTCATCTGTGTAATCTTGAAGCCGCCGAATACCATTATAAGTCCTGCAAACACTATAGTTACACACTCAATTATAATGTTTACCACTGTCTTTGCTTTTCCTGGAAGCTTATCCTTTAAAACTGCTATATTGATATGCTCTCTCTGGCCAAACATATAAGTTGCTGATATGATTATCAACCATACGAATGAATATCTTGTAAGAATCTCTGTCACACTGCTTGGTGAAGAGAAGATATATCTTGCAACTACCTGGTAAGTTACCATAAGCACCATCATAATAAATATGAATACGCTTGCATACGAAGTTATCTTATCTAGTATATTCTTAACTATTTTCATATAAGTACACCTCCTCATTAATCCTGATTACGTAGAGCTTCTACCTTATTATATATATCCTTTGTCATATCTGACTGATTAGCGATACTATCAAGTAATGGCTGACATTTTTCCCTGAATTCGTTAGTATCAGGATATACAAAGATTGCTCCATGGGCTTCTGCTTCTTCCTTGCCCTTTTCGACAGCATCCTTAAATGTATCAAACTCATAATCTGTTGATTCCATGACAAGCTGGTCGAATATCTTTCTATCCTCTGCTGATAAACTGTCAAGGAAGTTAGTACTTGCTACTACTACATCTGGATGTACAATATGTCTTGTATATGAATAATACTTAGCCACTTCATAATGCTTGAAATCTGAATATACAAGTTCACTGTTTTCACCTGCATCTATAACACCCTGCTGAAGTGCTGTATATACCTCTGACTGAGACATTGCTGTACCTGTACCACCCATATACTTAACCATGTTAAGATATGTTGTACTATCATTAACTCTGACGATCATACCCTTAAGATCCTCTGCTGAGTTAATAGGCTTGGCTGCATATATATTTCTCTCACCAGCTGTATATATTGTAAGAACCTCAAAATTATACTTTCTTGTTGACTTAAAAAGATCTGTAAACACACCAGTTTCTGTTGCTCTTCTTAAGTGATCCATATCCTTATAAAGATAAGGGGCACCTACGATAGCAAAATCAGAATCATATCCTTCTGGAACTGAACAGGGTACGATAGCCATATCAAGAGCTCCTGTTCTTATAAACTCTGCCATGGAACCCTGCTCGCCAAGTACACCATTGGCATATATAGTCATCTTGTATCTTCCATTAGTCGCCTTTTCGAACTTTTCACCAAGTTCCTTCATAGCTTTATACTGTGGATGATTCTCATTCTGGTTAAATGCTACTCTTATAATCTTTACTTCCTGACCGTCTGCACTGTCAGTTGAACATCCTGTAAGTGTAAGACTAGCCAGCATTGTTATGCATAATACTAATGCTATTATTTTCTTGCCCATAAATTCCTCCATATCTGATACATTTCAACCGTCAGTCATAAACCCTGATAAACAACTGACAGCTTTGCTCTTATGCATCTGCCTGATTACTTTAAAAGCTCTAAGCTTACCTTGACTACAACCTTTCTTACTTCCATAGGTTCTCCATCTGCAACCTGTGGTCTGTGTACATCTGTTGGAAAGAATACACAGAAACATCCTGGTGTTGAGGTGATAAAGCCTTCATTTTCTACCTTCTTGTAGAATATAAGATCTCTTTCATCGAATCTTTCATCCACCTCATAATTTCCTGTATCTGGTGTAAAGCCTAACTTTTCTCTTCCTGTTACAAGGAACTGGACATCTAAGTACTTTTCGTGAACCTCTGGTTTTCTATCACTTACTGGTTCTGTCATAGCATCGAATACCTGTGCATATAACAGTTTACCTTCTATTTCATATACACCTGTTTGCATTTTAGTAAAATCATTGCTCTTTAAATATTCTATAGCTCTCTGTACTGCCTTTGGATAATTAGAATAATCATCATGTGTGTGAATTGATGAAAATATCATCTCTGCTCCCTTCTGTCTGCCTTTCACCTGCAGACATTTCGTATTTAATTCAGTATTCAATCCAGTAATGACTCTTTAAATGCTTATTTACTGGACATTGTTTTTACTTTTATTCTCCATAGCATGAACCATATTAACTATCATTTTATGCGAAGGAACCGGAATTCCAAGTCTGTCTCCTGCCTTCACAACTGCACCACTTATTGTATTAACCTCTGTAAGCCTTCCTGCCTTTAAGTCTGCATATATAGAAGTCTTTCCTTCTGGCGAGTTGATAGATGTATTTCTTACTCTCTCAATCATCTCATCTTCATCAAACTCAAGTCCCATAGCCTTTGCTACCTGCATTGCTTCTTTTATAAGTGTAACTGTCATATTCCATGCATATTCATCCTCTGCGATAAAACCGATAGGCACCTGAAGCACTCCTGTTAATGCACTAAGTGAGACATTCGTAAAAAGCTTATCCCATATAAGCTGCTGTATGTTACTGTAAATGTGTGTATCAAAACCACATCCATCAAAACATTCCTTTACTTTATCAAGCATACTGTTTTTATCTTCAACAAGCATGCCAATGTTAGTCTTACCCTTGCCGCCTCTTCTTACATATCCGTTATCAAGAATAGCTCCATTATCTTCTGTTGTTCCTATAATAATTCTTTCCTTAGGAACAAACTCTTCAATAATATCTTCGTGTCCGGCACCATTCTGAAGAGTTAAAACATAAGTATTATCGCCGATTATAGCCTTATTTTCCATAAGAGCAGCTCTAGAATATAATGCCTTGACAAATATAATAACAAGATCAACCTCACCTATTCCTTCGCTGCTAAGTAATGCCTTTGGATGGTATATGACATCTTTATCATTCTCATATAGCTTCAATCCATCTGCATTAATCTTTTCAACAAGTTCTTCCTTCTTATCTATCATATAAACATCATTGTTTATTGAAAGATGGCCTCCATATATAGAACCCATAGCACCAGCTCCAAGTACTGCTATCTTCATAGTGATCCTCCATTCTTGCGCTGCTTCTTTGCGCATCTCAAGTTTGTGCGAAGTACAAATCT
>OGKU01000495.1_pt1 | contig 29978 bp, 27 predicted proteins | sample 1572611 | NCBI WGS metagenome assembly OGKU01 (sample SAMEA2581886, study PRJEB24529) | metagenome | biome: Human gut stool | place: China | collected 2011 | reverse complement strand
TCATGGGCAGGACCTTTTCGTCCTTGTCGATGATGCACTCGATCCAGGTGGGGCCTTTGCGCTGGAGCGCCTCGGCAAATGCCTGCTGGAACTCCGGCAGGTTGGTGCAGCGGTAGCCCTTCAGGCCAAAGCCCTCGGCCAGCTTGACGAAGTCGGTGTGACGGTGGGGATCGGTCTGGCTGTAGCGCTTGCCGTAGAAGGTGGTCTGCCACTGGCGCACCATACCCAGCACGGAATTGTTGAAGATGACCGTGATGATGGGCAGGTCGTAGCTGACGGCGGTGCAGGCCTCGTTCAGGTTCATATGGAAGGAACCGTCACCGGTGAACATGACCACACGCTGGTCCCGGCCAAGGGCCATCTGGGCACCGATTGCGGCACCGTAGCCAAAGCCCATGGTGCCCAGGCCGCCGCTGGTGATGAAACCGCGGCTCTTGGCGTGGCGCAGGTACTGGGCCGCCCACATCTGGTGCTGGCCCACATCGGTGACGTATACGGCCTCCGGGCCGCACTGGTTGCACACCTCACCGATGACCTGATGGGGCATCAGGCGGGTGGGGTCGGACACCGGGTGGTAATCCTGTGCCTGCCACTCGTGGATCATCTTCATCCAGTCGGGGTGCTTTGCCTCTTTGATCTGCGGCAGCATGGCCTGCAGCACATAGGCGGCATCGCCCACGATGGACAGGTCCACTTCCACATTCTTGCCCAGCTCGCTGGGGTCGATGTCGATCTGGATGATGGTGGCATTCTTGGCAAAGGTCTTGGGTTTCAGCGCCACACGGTCCGAGAAGCGGGTACCCACCGCGATCAGCACGTCACAGTCGGCCACGGCCCGGTTGGAGGTGTAACAGCCGTGCATGCCCAGCATGCCGATGTTCATGGGGTCGCCGTAAGGCACCACACCGGCCGCCATCAGGGTGTAGGTGGCCGGAATCTCGGCCTTGTGCAGCAGATCCCGCAGCGGCTGGCAGGAGGCCGCGCTGCGCACGCCGCCGCCAAAGTACACCAGCGGGCGCTGTGCCGCGTTGATCAGGTCGGCTGCCCAGCGCACCTGTTCCGCATCAAAGGTGGTCACCGTGCGGATGGGCTCCGGCTGCTTGGCTTCAAATTCGCACACGGCAGCGGTCACATCCTTGGGGATGTCCACCAGCACCGGGCCCTTGCGGCCGCTCTGTGCAATGCGGAAAGCTGCGCGCATGGTGTCGGCCAGATCCTCGACCCGGCGCACCGTGAAGTTGTGCTTGGTGATGGGCATCGTGATGCCCTCAATGTAGGCTTCCTGAAAGCAGTCCTTGCCGATGCCCGGGGTGGCTACGTTGCCGGTAAAGGCCACCAGAGGCACCGAGTCCATATAAGCGGTGGCGATGCCGGTGACCAGGTTGGTGGCACCCGGGCCGCTGGTGGCCAGCACCACGCCGGTGCGGCCGGTGGCCCGGGCGTAACCGTCTGCTGCATGGGAGGCTCCCTGCTCGTGAGCGGTGAGCACATGGGTGATGCGGTGGGCGTTTTTATACAGCTCATCGTAAAGATTCAGCACTGCACCGCCGGGATAACCAAAAATGGTATCCACGCCCTGCTCACAAAGAACCTCCACAAAAATCTGAGAACCGTTCAACTGCATGGTGAGTTACTCCTGTTTCCTAAACCTTTTTCATGTACGCTCTGCAGGGGGCGGGGGTAAAAGAAAAGGCCCTTGTCCCCTGTTCATTCCAAGAGACAAAGACCTTGTGATCATCAAGCTCTCTGCGGTACCACTCTCGTTGGTGCGCTGTGCACCCTCTCATGGGCTTCCAACAAAGCCCTGCCTCATAACGGCGGCTGCCGGCGCTGCTTACAAGGGTCTGACACCCGTTGGGCAGGCTGCTCCGGGAGGATTTCTCCCACGAAACACTGACTGCCTTGCACCAAACGGCAGCTCTCTGAACAGGGGGGATCGTGTGGTACTTTTTCCCATCCACGCATTTGATGATGTAAATTATACTATAAACCGGGCTGATGTCAATCGACAATTTGTAACTTGAGTCACATAAAAAGTGAAGAAAATTGAACACGTCTGCGTGTACTCTTGCAACCCTACTCAAACCGCTGTATACTTTTATTGCCTGTGTGTCACCGTGACACGCTCTTTTTTGCACAACAAAAGAGAAACGAAAAACAGGGCAGAGGGATGGGACTATGAAACTGCATGAATGGAACGCCCGGCTCCACGGGCTGGTAATCTTCCGCACCCTGCTGGAGGACCCGGTGCTGGCTAAACTGCTGGACCTGACCGACCGTATGGAGGCCGGGGGCCGGGGCATGGGTCCGGTGTGTGACGCCGTGGCCCAGTTTGAAGCAGCACTGTTTGAGCGCACCACAGATTGGAGCCAGTACCTGAGCACCGCTGTGCTGGAGGCCGAGACGGTCTGCGTGCGGCAGGCCGCTGCCGGTACCCTGCCCCCTGTTCTGCAGACTGCACTGGACAACGAGCTGGCCTTCCTGCAGCAGCTGTGCGGCCTGACACTGGATGCCCTGCTGGACGCGGCAGAGGTCCCGGCCGAAGAGCTGGCCTTCCTGCCCCGGTGGGAGACGGCCGACCTTGACCTGCCCGCCGCCTATGCCCAGCGCATGAGCGAGGTGGGCAAGAAGGGCTACGGCATGTTTGCCAAGCACCATGTATTTACCGTAGAAAACGGCAAGCTGGTGCCGGTGAAGTACCCCGACCCCCAGCGTCTTTCCGAGCTGCCGGGCTACGAAAAGGAGCGGGAAAAGGTGATCGCCAACACCCGTGCCCTGCTGGCCGGGATGCCCGCCAACAATGTGCTGCTGTACGGCGACGCCGGCACCGGCAAGTCCAGCTCGGTCAAGGCCATCGCCAACGAGTTTGCCCCGGAGGGCCTGCGGCTGGTGGAAGTGAAAAAGAACCAGCTGTACCAGATCCCCGACCTGATGGACAAGCTGGCCGCCAACCCCCTCAAGTTTATCCTGTTCATCGACGACCTGAGCTTTACCGCCAACGACGACAACTTTGCCGCCCTCAAGGCCATTCTGGAGGGCAGCGTGGGCGGCCGTGCCCGCAACATCGCGGTGTACGCCACCTCCAACCGCCGCCACCTCATCAAGGAGACCCTGACCGACCGCACCGGCGACGACATCCACGAAGCCGACACCCGGCAGGAGCTCATGAGCCTTTCGGCCCGGTTCGGCCTGACCGTGACCTTCCAGCGGCCGGAGAAGGCCCGGTTCGAGACCATCCTGGAGGAGCTGGCCCGGCAGCACCGTATCCAGATGCCCATGGACCAGCTGCTGGTCAAGGCCGAGGCTTTTGCCATCCGCGCCGGCGGCCGCAGCCCCCGCGTGGCCAAGCAGTTCATCGAGCAGTGTGAGGCCGGTGTGCAGAAGTAACACTTCTGCCCGGCACGCAGCAAAGCACCCGCAGACGTTTTCCGCGTTTCCAGCGCCGGAAAACGCCCTTGCGGGTGCCTTTTTTCTGCCGCAGTTTCCCGCAAAAAAGTCGCATGAACGCCGCAATTAGTTTGTCGTTATTTTAACGACAAGCTCCCGTCAAAAGTTTCACAAAAGCGCCGTGAATTCGTGAAAATTTTGACTTTTCAAGAATCTTTGTCTATTTTTTATTTATCGGCAAAAAGGCTTGATTTCCGGCAAACAGCGGACTATAATATGGCCAAAATCAGCCCGGCGGGGCGCAGCTCCTCCGGGCACATTCTGGAGGATAACTATGGGCTTTTTAACGGGTAAGACCGCACTCATCACCGGTGCAGGGCGCGCAGTCCTGCAGGATGGCAGCTGCGGTTCCATTGGATACGGCATTGCTACGGCCTACGCAAAAGAGGGTGCAAACCTTGTGATCACCGGCCGCAATGTGAAAAAACTGGAAGAGGCCAAGCAGGAGCTGGAGAGCAAGTACGGCATCAAGGTGCTGCCGGTGCAGGCCGATGTGTGCGCCGACGGCGACAACGAAGCCACCGTGCAGAATGTAGTGAAGCAGGCCGTTGACGCCTTTGGCGGCATTCAGGTTCTGATCAACAACGCACAGGCCTCGGCTTCCGGCGTCTCACTGGCCGAGCACACCACCGAGCAGTTCGACCTGGCCCTGTATTCGGGCCTGTACGCAGCCTTTTATTATATGAAGGCCTGCTACCCCTACCTGAAGGAGTCCCACGGCAGCGTGATCAACTTTGCCTCCGGTGCCGGCCTGTTCGGCAACTACGGCCAGTGCGCCTACGCTGCCGCCAAGGAGGGCATCCGCGGCCTGTCCCGCGTGGCCGCCACCGAGTGGGGCCCGGATGACATCAACGTCAACGTTGTCTGCCCGCTGGCCTGGACCGCCAAGCTGGAGCAGTTCCAGCAGGCTTACCCGGAGGCCTTCAAGGCCAACGTCAAAATGCCGCCCATGGGCCACTACGGCAACGCCGAACTGGAGATCGGCCGCGTGTGCGTCCAGCTGGCCATGCCGGACTTCAAGTTCATGTCCGGCGAGACCCTCACGCTGGAGGGCGGCATGGGTCAGCGCCCGTAACTTTGCGTTTTTCTTCCTTCTTCTCAATAGACAAAAGAGGCTGTGCCGGTGGGCACAGCCTCTTTTGTCTATCTGTTGCTTTTGGGATCAGCCCCGCACCGCGATGCACTCGATCTCGAGCTTTGCACCCTTGGGGATGGCTGCCACCTGCACGCAGCTGCGGGCCGGGAACGGCTCTGCAAAGGCCTTGGCATACTCTGCGTTCACAGCCGCAAAGTCGTTGATGTCGGCCAGAAAGATCACGGTCTTGACCACATTGGCCATGGTCAGGCCGGCCTCGGCCAGAATAGCCTTGAGGTTTGCCAGGCTCTGTGCGGCCTGCTCTTCCACGGTATCGGCCATCTTGCCGGTGGCTGGGTCTACCGGGATCTGACCGGACACGAATACCATATTGCCCAGGTCCAGTGCCTGGCTGTAGGGGCCGATGGCGGCAGGTGCGTTGGGGGTAGATACGACTTTCATCGTGGTTCTCCTTTGTTTGTAGATTCATGATTTGAAACAGCCGTTGTTTCAAGCGGGCTGACTTATATTATAGCAAATCTTCAATGATACTTCCAATAGGATCCGGTATACTCTTTTGCTGCGGTCAGTGCATCCGGATGCTCAAACAGCAACACATACTGCGCATAGCTTACATCCGGCGCAGAACTATTCATATAAAATTTGTTCATCTTATGAATCGGAGGTCCGGCACGGGTAGTATTGTAAAGCGTTGCTTTGTTCACATCCGATTTTCCCAAATCACCGATTTCAAACGTCAGACAGCCATCTATAACGGTCAGTTTTCCATTCAACGGCGTGTCAGTCTCCGCAAGGCGGGTCACAAAAGAGTTCTGTACACGGTACAGCTTTCCCGAATAGTCGGACATCAAAACGTGCGCTCCGCCAAACTGCCCATAATATTTTGCGTCCGGTCTCTGCTGATATTCCCACATGAAATGCTCATACAGGCAATTTTCCCGGTACGAACCATCGGGGCCACCCAGTTGCTCCGTTTCCCCTTTGAGGCGCTGTTGTTCCTGTGCTTCTTCCCAGCCCAGAAGAGCACGTTCCAGATAAACCGTCTGTGTCCCCAGCACAGTTTCAAGCTGTTTCGGTTTTGTCTGATACAGTTCAGCCAGCTGTGGCAGAAACTTCTCCTGAAAGGTCTGGAGTTGCAAAGAACTGAACGGGTTCTGTTCCCGAATCGCAGTTAGAAGCCACTGCGTTTGAGTATCTGCACTGGTAAAGTCATGGTTTTTCAGCAAATACTGACAAAGCGTCTGTATGTTACCGACATCATCTGTAATGTCGATCCCGATGATTGAAATTTTTTCTGCAGCATCCCTGCCGCTGTTCCAGTCGGCAATCCATGAATACAGCTCATAGTCCTCTTTGGAGAGCGTGCACCGATCAAGCCAATCCGAAAAGGAAAGTCTCCCCTGCACGGTTTCATTTTCAAGAAATGCCGTGGCATATCCACCTTCCTCTACAAGAACACGAACCCCCTTTTCTTTTACAAGGTATTGGAACAGAGCATTGCGGAATTGCTGATATTCTGTGCAGCGATGGGTTTCTCCCAAGAGATAGACCTGCGCGTTCTCATAGCGGAGCATTTTAGAAATGCCCGCACCCGTGGAGAGATTGATCTCCTGAGAATTTCCCGGATAAAACGCAAAAATAAGTGCCAAAAGAACAGCCAGCAAAACCACACCGGCGAGAACCCGTTTTTGCATGCTGCATCCTCCCCGTGAAAAAAACATCGTTCAAACTCTGCCAATACGTTTTATTTTTCTTTATAGTTTTTCCAATACCGGCCTGGCTGCTCCTCACTGGCCGTGACCTGAGACGGATGCTCGAACAGCAACGCATACTGTGCGATTTTTTCATCCGGGGTGTCGGGAGCTTCGGCATAGAACTTTCCGCTTTCGGAACCAGGGTTCTTTGCAAGGGCGGTATTGTATAAGGTAAGGTGATTGGTATCAGCCTCCCCCAACTCCCCGATCTCACGAGTGATTGCACCGTCAATCACGGTCAGCCTGCCATCAAGAAAGCTGTTTTTTCCAGCCATCCGGGACACAAAGCTATTGTTGATCCGGGACGATCCTTCTTTTTGCACATAGTTTTCCATCTGAACGTGTGCTGCACCGAACGAACCAAAATACTTTGCGATCGGGTTTTCCTCATAGACCCTCCGGAGGTTTGCATACAGGGCATCCTCCCGATACGCCACGGCGGGGCCATCCAGCTGGAGATCCGGCTGATAGCCGTTCAGCTTGTAGCACTCCTGTCCCTGCTGCCAACCCTGAAGCACGCGTTCCAGATGGATTGCCTGATCTCCCAGCGCCAGTTCAAGCTGTTCCGGGTTTGTCTGGTACAGTTCGATCAGCTGCGGCAACAAACTGTTCTCAAAGCGCTGCTGAAACTGGCATTTCTGGGTGCTGATCAAAAGCATCTGCGTCTTTGTATCTGCCGCAGAAAAATCACAGTCTCTCAGCAAATACCGGCAGAAGGCATAGACCATCCCAATCGAATCGGTGATATCGATACCGACAATGGATATCTTATCCCTATCCGGTCTGTTCTGATTGAATTCTGACATCCACCGGAACAACTCATAGTCCTCTTTGGATACGACAAACTGATCGTATCCGTATTCGTCGGCAAAGGACAACCGGTTCTGTACCGTTTCGTTTTCGAGAAAGCCGCTTGCATAGCCGTGCTCCATCAAAAGAACACGCACGCCCTTTTTCTCTACAAGGTACTTGAACAGTGCATTGCGGAACTGCTGATATTCCACCTTGCGATGGACCTCGCCAAGCATATAGACCTGAGCATTCTCATAGCGGAGCATTTTAGAAATGCCCGCACCGGTGGAGAGGTCGATCTCCTGAGAGCTTCTCGGATAAAGTTCAAAGACAAGGGCACAAAGGATGACGAGCGACAATGCAAAAGCGAGAAATTTCCTGCGCAAAATAACCCCTCCCGTAAAAAGAGAATCCACAAAACGTCGTGTCATTATTTTTACGCAGGGGGATCGGATTGTCCACATTCCGGGAATGAACACGGGTTTTCTTGTCATGAAACCGGCAATTGCAGCTTTCACGCCACAGACTGCAAGTTCAGCGCAGCCCTATTATCAGCAGCCCTCTGCTGAAATTGCATTGACTTGAAGGGAGCACTGCGTTATTATGAGTAACAAAACCGGTCTGTGTTATCCGGAAGGAGGTTGCCGATTGAATTTACTGATTTGTGATGATGAGCCCGCTGTCGTGGAGCAGGTTTCTGCATTGCTCCGAGACCATTGCGAAAAAAGCGGCATCTCTGCGCACTTTTATCCTTTCAGCGATCCCGGCGCGATCAAAGACCTTTCTTCCTATGATCTTGCATTCCTGGACATCGACATGGGCGATTCCAGCGGCATTGACCTCGCACGGACTCTTCGCAGGGAAAACCCCGGAGTCGTGATCATCTTTCTCACAAACTTTATCCAATACGCTCCGGAAGGGTTTGAGGTACAGGCATTCCGGTATCTTTTGAAACGTGATATGACCGAAAAGCTGATTCCTTATTTTGAAGCCGCAAGCAAAGAAGTCGTTCAACGAAAGAGGATCCTCACCATTTCGGTCCATTCCGAACCGATCGACATTCCTGTAAATCACATTCTCTATCTGGAGGCCAATCTGCGGGTCATCATCGTGCACCTGATCCATGACGAGCGAACGGAGTATCATTTCTACAGCAATCTGTCGGATCTGTCAAAAAAGTTGGAGGACCTCGGTTTCCTGCGCGTTCAACGCTCATTTTTGGTAAACATGGAGTACATCGTGCAGCTGCAATACGAAAAGGTGAGCCTGATCGGCGGGATCGTTTTGCCTTCAAGCGCTAAGAACCACAAGGAACTGAAGCAGCACTATCTGCTGTGGCGGGGGAAAAACCGATGGGCGATTTCTTGAGTTTTCTTTATACCGTGGTCGATTCCCTTTCGCTGATCCTCTTTTTGGATGCATTTGCTGAACGACGCTGGAGTGACCGGAAATTCACCATCGGTGTCGTCAGCTTCATCATGCTAAACTTCTGGATTCTGAAAGTTCCGCTGATCTTCTTTCACCGCAATCAGGCCATAAAAATCGGGATGATCCTTTTATCCTATACCTTCAGCACACGGGTGTTGTACACCAAAATTTCCAGTAAACTGCTTTTGCTTCTTGTCGGTGTAGAGTATCTGATCACTTATTCCCTGTCTTTCGGGCTGGGCATGCTGGGTGCTTTTGTCTGTGGGATGGACGGTGAATCGTTCCGGTCGAGTTTTCCGCTCATGATCGTCTACGGGGTCATCAACTATTCCACAGAATTGTTTCTGGCCTATCTATTCCGAAAGCTCATGAAGCAGAAAAATCTTCCGCGCGCGCGAAATCGTCTGAAGGAGCCACAATTGAGCCTTTACTTTTTATTCCCGTGCACATCCTTTTTCATGCTGGGGATCCTGCTGTATATCACAACAGGGAAACCGGTAGGCGAAGGTGTAATTGCCTTTACATGTGGCTTGATCCTTGCGGCGAATGCTGCTCTCCTGTACCTCTTGGATCGGATGGAACGAGCCATCGAAACCAAGGAAAATCTTTTGGCGCTGGGGCAGCAGCTCCAGCTCCAGGCCAAAAGCATGGAAGCAGCAAGCAGACTTTATGCAGAACAGCGTCACAAGGTCCACGATTTCAGAGCACACCTCAACACAGTTCAAAGCCTTTTGCTGAACCAGGAATACAAAGCTGCCGAACAGTATTTAAGTTCCCTGACAAAGATGCAGACCGACCGGCTGTTTCTGGTCAACTCGCACCACGCGATCCTCGACGCGCTGTTCAATACCAAAGCGACCGAAGCAATCAAAAAAGGGATCAGCATCGACTTTGAGGTGAACGATCTTTCCGCATTGCCATTGGATGTATCGGATATGGTCGTGCTCTTTGCCAATCTGCTGGACAATGCAACGGAAGCCTGTGAAAAACTCGAGAGCGAAAAGACGATTCATGTTTCCGCCGTACTGAGACAGAGCTTCTTTTTTTCCGTCCGGAACACATCCGCTCCGGTAAAGATCCATGACGGGAACATCCGAACGACAAAATCCAATCCCGCTCTCCACGGTTTTGGTCTCTCCAACATCAAACTCATTCTGAACAAATACGCAGCAGACTTTATTATGGACTATGCCGATGGATGGTTTCAGTTTACCGGGGAAATCGAGCTGTAACCGTTCAAACTTCCCATGAAAAAATGGCCCGCGTTTTCATGCAGGCCATTTTTTATCGGATCATACGCGCTCACTCACGAGCTGGAAGCCCTCTTTGGTCAGTTCGGCACGGATCTGTTCGATCTGGGCCGCGTCGCGGGTCTCCAGCGTCAGCTTGAGGAAGCAGCTGGAAATGGGCATGTTGGGGTCGGAACCGTCGTGCAGCACCGACACCACGTTGCTGCCGCAGCGGGAGACGATCTCGGCCACACGCTGGAGCTGGCCAGGCTTGTCCTCCAGAGCAATGGTCAGGTTGGCCTTGCGGCCGCTCATGACCAGGCCGCGGGTGATCACGCGGCTGAGGATGTTCACGTCGATGTTGCCGCCGGAGATGACACACACCACCTTCTTGCCCTCGATGGGCAGCTTGTGGAACAGGGCCGCAGCCACGGGCACCGCACCGGCACCCTCGGCCACCAGCTTCTGGTTCTCCATCAGGGAGAGGATGGCGGCGGCGGTCTCGTCCTCGCTCACCGTCACGACGTCGTCCACATACTGCTCGCAGAGCTGGTAGGTCAGCTCGCCGGGAGTCTTGACCTGAATGCCATCGGCAAAGGTGGAAACAGCCTTCAGGGTCTGGTACTTGTGCTCGTGCAGGCTGCGGTACATGCTGGGGGCACCCTCGGCCTGTACGCCGTACACCTTCACTTCCGGGCGCAGGCTCTTGATGGCAAAGGCCACGCCGGAGATCAGGCCGCCGCCGCCCACCGGCACGATGACCGCATCCAGATCCGGCAGCTGATCCAAAATCTCCAGACCGATGGTGCCCTGGCCTGCAATGACCTGCTCGTCATCATAGGGGTGGATGAAGGTCATGCCGGTCTCTTCCTGCAGCTCCACGGCCTTGTCGTGGGCGTCATCGTAGGTGCCGGGCACAAGGCAGACCTCTGCACCCAAGTTCTTGGTGTTTTCCACCTTCATGATGGGGGCACCGTCCGGCATGCAGACGATGCTCTTGATGCCGCGGCGGGTGGCGGCCAGCGCCACACCCTGCGCATGGTTGCCGGCCGAGCAGGCAATGACGCCCTTGGCGCTTTCTTCGGGCGAAAGCTGGCTGATCTTATAGTAAGCACCGCGCACCTTGAAGCTGCCGGTGGCCTGCAGGTTCTCGGTTTTCAGGTAGAGCTGGCAGTCCTTGGACAGCTTGGGGGCCTCGATGAGGTCGGTCTTGCGGGCAACGTCCTTGAGCACAAAGGCGGCGTGGTAGATTTTATCCAGAGTCAACATGACGATTCCTTCCCTTTTTCGTTTCCGTGATGGCATCCAGTATATGTTACCAAAATTGTTTTGTCAAATGAATTTCGTTCACGATAGAAGCACATAAAAAGAGAACTGCCGCAGACGTTTCGTCCACAGCAGTTCTCTGCCTTGTTTTTTATGCGGTTATGTTGTTGGCATCAACGGCCGCGTCCGCCGCCGCCGCCATGGCTGGAGCCGCCGCCCATGCCGCCAAAACCGCCGCCGCCGAAGCTGCCGCCGCCGAAGGAACCACCACCGAAGCCGCCGCTGCGGGGCGGAGCGCTGCGGGGCGGGGTACGGCGCGGCGGCGGAGAGCTGCGCGGGCCGCGGCCGCCGTAAGGGCCGGGACCGCCAAAGCCGCCATAGGGGCCGCCCGGCGGGGGCGGGGGCGGGTTGCGGCGTCCGCGCGGCGGACGGGGTCCTCTGTGCCAGGGGCCGCCAAAGCACCAGAACAGGCCGCTCAGCGGACCGGAGAAGGTGTAAAGGATCACCGACACGATGATGAGCAGCAGGATGATCGTGAACAGGATGGTGACAAAGCCCAGCAGAATGTCGCCAAAACCGCCGCTGCTGCTGTTGTCATCATAAGCAGGCTCGTTATAGGAGCCGTTGTTCGTGTTCCCGCCCGAAAGGCTCACGCCGTAGATGTCCGCGATGGTCTGGGCCACGTTCCGGGCGCAGGTGGTCACGGCGTCGTCATAGTCCTGCCGGACGAAGTCGTCCTCCATGGTCTGGGCAAGGGCACTGGCCTGACTTTCCAGCGTGGTGTTGCGGAAACCGTCGCCGTAGGTCAGGTAGTAGTCGCCGTCCTCATACTCCTGCGACTCTATCACCAGCAGGATCAGCACACCGTTGTTCTCCGACGACGAGCCGATGCCCCAGGTGTTGAAGGCCTGCAGGGCGTAGTCCTCGGTGGTCAGATTTCCGGTGTAATCCACCGTCAGCACGCCGATCTGCGCCCCGCTGCAGCTGCTTTCCAGCTGGGCGTTCAGGTCGGTGATGGTCTGCACGGTGCTGCTGCTCAGGACATTGGCATCGTCCACCACACACTGGCCGCTGGGCAGCGAGGGCAGGCTGGCCGAGGCCGCAAAGGCCGGGCACAGGGCCGCCATGCTGACCACGAACACCAGCAGCAGTGCGCTGAGTTTTCTTGCAATGTTTTTCATGCGAAGGGCTCAACCTCCTTCACGCCGGCAAGGCCGCCCAGCACATTGGCCGGGAACCCGCCGACTTCGTTCTGATAGTTGTAGACTGCTTCGTTGTATTTCAATGTGCCGATGATGGTGCCTGCGCTGTTGAACTGGCCATACTGGCCCTGCACAGCGCCCATCTTCATGGGGTCGGCGGCCTGCTCCTGCAATTTGGCATAGAGCTGGTCGATGGCCTTGCCCAGCGTCTCGTTGGCCTGATACAGCGCGTGCATGGAACTGCCGTTGTAGTAGCTCAGGGAGGTCAACGCCTGACTCTTTCCGCCAGACTGCACGGCGTCCAGACAGGCCGAAAAGTCATCCAGCGCCGCCTGCGCGGTCTGTACTTCCGCATTGTCGGCCCCCAGCGTATTGCCGGCGGTGGTGATGACGTTTGCCGCCGTATTGGCCCGGGCGGTCAGTTCCTCGCTGAGGTTGTAGCCGTTGTCGGCAGACACGCCCACCGTGAACCACTGCCGGGCCGCGTTGTATTTGCTGCGCACCTTGGCGCTGCCAAAGCCTGCAAAGGCCGCCAGCATCACCACGATGCTCAACGCCAGGGCCACGGCCTGCCGGGTGAGGGCGGCGGGCAGTTTTGCTTCCAGCCCGGCCAGCTTCTGCTGCAGCGGGGTCAGCTGCACGGCCTGCTCCGGGCTGGCCTTTTCGCGGTAGCTGCCCGCGTCAAAGCCGCCGGGGGTGCCGGTCTGCTTGGGGTTAAAATCTGCGTTTGCCATTTCAGCTCCGGATCTCCATCATTTTGGATTTCAGTTCGTCCTCGATACGGGTCAGTTCCTGCTCGGCGGCAGCGCGCTTTGCGCGGCCCTCGGTCTGGATCTTGTTCAGCTCGTCCAGCGTCTCGATCAGGCTCTTGTTGGTCTGCTGCAGGGTCTCGATGTCCACCACGCCGCGCTGGGACTCCTTGGCCGTCTCGATGGTGCCCAGCTTGAGCGCCTCGGCGTTCTTCTTGAGCAGGTCGTTGGTCATGTCGGTGACGGCACGCTCGGCCTGCATGGCCTGCTGGCTGTGGGCCAGGCCCAGGGCCAGCACCATCTGGTTCTTCCACAGGGGGATGGTGTTCACGATGGTGGACTGGATCTTCTCGGCCATCATGGTGTTGTTGTTCTGCAGCAGGCGGATCTGGGGGCCCATCTGCAGGCTGATGTTGCGGGTAAGCTCCAGATCGTACAGCTTCTTTTCAAAGCGCTCGCACTGGTCGGCCAGGTCGCGGGCCGCCTGGGCGTCCTCCGGCAGGCCGGAGGCCTTGGCCTTGTCCATGGCCTGTTGCAGCTCCCCTGCACGCACCTCGGCCAGCTTCTTTTTCCCGGCCAGAATGTACATGCTGAGCTCCTTGAAGTAGGCCATGTTCAGGTCATACATCTTGTCCAGCATGGCGATGTCCTTGAGCAGCTGCACCTGATGGGCCTCCAGCATGCCCTGGATATTCTCCACGTTGGTCTCGGCCTTGTTGTACTTGGTCTTGAGGGCGTCGATCTGGTCGCCCTTTTTCTTGAAGAAGCCCAGAATGCCCTTCTGCTGCTCTTCGCCTGCGTCAAAGCTCTTCAGCTCGCCGATCAGGTCGGTGATCATATTGCCCACTTCGCCCAGGTCCTTGGTGGACACCTTGGAAAGAGCTGCTTCGGAGAAGTCACCGATCTTCTTCTGGCAGGCGGAGCCGTACTGCAGCACCTGCTGGCTGTTGGTGATGTCGATCTTCTCCGCGAACTGATCCACCATGGCCTGCTCTTCCGGGCTGAGCTTGACCTGTGCCTCGGGGGCAGCGGCGGGTTCCGGCTGTTTGGGCTGGGCCTGCTCCTGTGCCGGAGCCGGGTCCAGCGTCAGGGTAGGCACAGCGGGTGCGTCGAGGTCAAAGTTGAACGTGTTGTCTGCCATAGGAGATTCCTTCCTTTCCAGTATATCCGTTTATTTACTCAGTCCCTGCCCTTTGAGCATGTTCTGCAGCACGGTCAGGTCTGCCGACAGGTCCATGCTTTCTGCGGCGTACAGTGCATCCAGCTGGTTTTCAAAGGCCGTGGCAATGGAGGACGCATTGTGCTCCACCTCGGCACGGATGGCGGCGGCGTTCTCGCCGCGCACCCCCTGCCGGGCCAGCTGCGCATACTGCTGCAGCACATTCACGGCGTCCGGCAGATAGTAGTTGGCAAAGCGGCGCACCTGCTTTGCCTTGGCGGGGTTGGCCTCCACCACTTCCACAATGGAGCGTCCGGCCTTTTCCATGCGGGTCATGGCGGCGGACAGCTGCGGGTCGGGCAGGGATTCGTTCAGGCTGTGCAGAGTGTCCAGCTTCTGCTGGATGTCTGCCAGCATGGCGTCCACGTCCTCCACACCCGTGTGGAAGGGCACCTCGGTTTCCACCACACGGGGCGGGCAGACCTTTTTGGCCGCCAGGAATGCCGCCGCAGCGGCCGCCAGCGCCGCCGCAAGGGCCCACAGCCGGTACACCGGCAGCACCGCGCACAGCACCACGAACACCAGCGCCGCCGCGTAGTACGGCAGGACACTGGGCTTCCGGGTGCGGATGATCTTGCTCATGGTCGTTCTCCTTTTCCGGGGCAGGTGCCCCTTATAGTACCCATAATACAACCCTTTGCGAAAAACGCAAGCGGATTCATGAAGAATTTACAGCTTGGCAATTATTTGGCGATCCAGTCTGTCAGCGCCGTGCCCCACACCTGCCGCAGCATCTCCGGGCGGCAGGCCGCATTGGCCGGGCTGGTGCTGGGCAGTTTGACCGCCGCAAGGCCGGTGACCGGCTGCAGATACTTTGTATAAATGCGATAGGCCGTGGCCCCGTTGCAGAACACCGCCTCAATGGGCACCTTCTGCAGCAGAGCGGCGATGTCGTTGGGCACCACGTCCCGGATGGAGGCATCCGACGCCCCGGTGATGGTGCAGCTTTCCAGCGTGTCCCACAGGGCCAACCCATGGCGCAGGATGATCTGCTTTTTTGCTTCGATGTCCTCCCGCTTCGGCACCGGCTCCCCAGTCAGAGCGGCCATCATCGGCCAGAAGCGGTTCTGCGGGTGGCCGTAATAAAAGGCCATCTCCCGGCTTTTGGGGCTGGGCCAGGTGCCCAGGATCAGCGCCCGGCTATGCTCATCGTACACCGGCGCAAAGCTCATTGGCCGCCTGCGCTTTCGATCTGTGCCCAGGCCGAGCCCAGGTCCCGGCCGGAGGGCTCCGCTTTCGGGCCATCAAACCAGAGTTCCTCGATCAGCGCCGCCAGGCCGTCCTCCCGCACATCACCGATGACCCGGTCAGCAGCGGCCTTTGCATCCTCGGTTCCATTGTCCATGCACACGCCCAAGCCGACCGTGCGCAGCATGCTCAGGTCGTTGGCCGAGTCACCCGCTGCCACCGCCTCTTCCGGCGACAGACCCAGCCGGGCGCACAGGTCAGTCAGGCCCACACCCTTGTCCATGCCGCCGCGCACGATGTCGTAGAAGCCATAGCCGTCGGCGTTTTTCGCGCCTACCTGCATCCAGTTCAGGTTCAAGTGACCATATTTTTTCATGAAGTCCGCCACATGCTCCGGCGGTACGGCAGCAAAGGCCGCGTGGGGCATATCGATGAGGTGCCGGTCCTGGTCCTCGCCGTCCACGCAGGTCAGGCCGCTGCTGCCCATCTTTGCGTAGTTGTTGCGCAGGGCCTCGTACTCGCAGTACACATAGCAGGCATCCCGGAAATTGAACTGCAGTGGGTAGTTGTAATCCTCGCAGAAATCCACCAACGCGTACATTTCCTCGTTGGTGAGGGGGTGTTCCGCCACCACGGTGCCCTTGCTGTCGGTCACACAGGCACCGTTGCAGGTAACGATGTAATCCGGCCGGATGCCGCCCAGCTGCTCCCTGTGCACGCAAGGATAGGCGCGGCCGGTGCTCAGCGCAAATTTCACCCCGGCGGCCTGCAGTTTTTTCACGGCCTTTACCACCGCCGGGCGGGGCTTCGGCTCCCCAAAGGGCACCAGCGTATTATCAAAATCGCTTACCAGAAGTTTGTATTGCATTCTTTTCTCCTTCGCGGGTCACTGTTTTCTACCAGTATACCACAAATCGGCCCGCCGTGGGGACTTTTGGCATACAAAAAACGGGAGCCGTCTCTCCCATGAGACAGCTCCCGCTTTTTGTGTTACAGTACCTCGCCCCGGAACAGCCCTTCCAGGGTGGGCATCCAGCCGTCGGCCGTGCGCTGGGCCAGGCCGTTTTCCACCGCCTTATCCAGCAGGGTGGAAAATTCCTGCGGCAGTTCCTGCCCGAACCGCTCCCGGAACAGCGGCTCCACCACGCCGTCGTTCAGCTTCATGCGGCCCCGCAGGTAGCGCAGCATCCGCGCGTTCTCGTCCAGCTGCGCGGCCTGCGCCGTGAGCTTTTCAAAGTCACCGGCATTTTTGATGTAAAGCTTGAGGCTGTTGGTGTTGCGCACGGCATAGCCGTCGTACACCGAACCGCCGTTGACGCCCATGCCGATGACGTCATCCCCGTTCCACTCCATGGCACGGGCGCGGTACTCGTAGCCGGGGCGGGCAAAGCACCCGGCAGCATACATCTTGTAGCCGTTCTCCGGCAGGTACTCGCAGGCATAGCGGAACATCTCGAACCGCTCCGCCGCGTTGGGCATGCCCTCGGCGTCGGTCACGGCCAGCGGCTCTGCCGTGATGTGCCCGGCCTGCATGATGACCGCCGCGTGCAGGCTGTTGTGCCAGCTCTGCATCGTCTGCCCCGGGATGCCGTAGTTCAGGGTCAGGCCCACATTGTTCAAGTGGAACTTTGCCAGAAACAGCATGGCGTTGCGGATATGCTGCGCGTTGTGGGTGCAGCCCAGCGCCTTCAGCTCGGCGTCGTTGTCCGAGCGCATCATCAGTTCGGTGCGGTTGGGGTGGCCGGACGCGATGCCCGTGAGGGACGGCGTGCCGATGGTGACGGGCAGCGAGTCGTAGCTGACCTCTGCCCCCTGCGCCACCGGCAGATGGGTGCGCACCGTGCGCAGCACATCGCCCAGCAAGTCCGGGGCCATCACGCTGGCGCTGCCGCCGCTGAGGTGCACGGCCCGGATCTCGTAACCGTCCAGTTCTCCCTCATAGGAGAGCACCTCCCGCTTGAGGGCGTCCATATAGGCGTTTTTTTCCGCATTGGAGCCCACCGCGTTGAAGTGCGCGAGGTAGTTTTCCGGGCGGATGCAGTAAGGGATGTGCAGGTCAAGCACGAGCGGTTTTGCCATGGTGATGCTCCTTGTCGTTTTTTATAAAGTATACACGCATTCATGCAAAAGGGGAAGCCCTGTAACGGGGCTTCCCCAGAGAAGAAGAAAAAGAAACGCGTCAGAAGAGATCAGTGGTGACCGCCGGGACCGCCGGGGCCGCCGGGGCCGCCTGCGGGTGCCTCCATGGCCTCCACGGGCTCACCCAGGAACTTCTTGTCGGAAGCCACCTGATGGCCTGCGGTCCAGCCGTGGGTCATGGCCATACCGACCGAGTTGCCGGCGAACGGAGTGCTGTAGCCGAAGCCGTAACGGCCGCCCAGGCAGTTGCCAGCCACATACAGGCCCTCGATGGGCTCCCAGTCCTTGTTCAGGACGTTCTGGGTCTCGTCGGTGATGACACCGCTCATGGTGACCATCATCGGGTTGGAGGAGTGGCCGGTGGAGCTGGTGCCGCCGAAGAACGGAGCGGTGTCGATGGGCACCATGTACGGTGCATCCTTGCCGTAGTCGCTGTCCACGCCTGCATAGCACAGCTCGTTGTAGTGTGCGATGCTGTCCAGGAAGTTCTGCTTGGCAGCGCCCTTGTAGCCCAGCAGATCTGCCAGCTCATCCAGGGTGTCGGCACGGTAGATGGTACCGGCCATCTGGGTGCGCTCGGCCAGGTTTGCAATGGTGATGGTGTTGGCCTGACCGGACACGGTGTTGTTCATGTCCTGCTCGATCTTATCCCAGTAGTCCTGCATGCCAAAGTTGGGTGCGCCGTGGTCCAGCGGAGCAGCCTTCAGGGTCTTGGCCCAGTTGGCGTCGGTGACGTAGCAGGCCAGACCGGCGGGCTGACGCAGGCAGGTGGCCTGCATCTGAGCAATGGCGCCCTCGTTCATGAAGCGCTTGCCGCGGCTGTTCAGCATCAGCATGGGAGCGGTGCCCCAGGGGCCGGAAGCGCCGCCGCCGATGGCCATCCAGCCACGGGGGGTGGGCTCGATCATGCCGCCTGCCCAGCAGGCCATCTTGTGGCCCTGGCCGTTGCGGGTGCCTGCAGAGGCCCAGCTGTCAGCGGTCGCGCCGCTGCGCTCAGCCCACTCCATGCCCTCGTTCAGCAGCGCCCAGCACATCTCGGGGTTGCCGATGAAGTCGCCTGCGCACAGGATGACGCCCTTGTTGCAGTTGTAGCGGTAGTAGGTGCCGTCTGCGCCCTTAGCGTACACGCCGGTGACCTTGCCGCTGTCGTCCTGGATGAGCTTGATGCCCTCGCGCTCAAAGTCCCAGGCACAGTTGGGGGTCTCCTGCACATACTTGACGATGTACTTGTGGATGTACTCGATGTTGTTGCCCTGATAGCCGTAGAACTGGGCATTGCAGGGCCAGGTCTGGTAGCCGCCGCAGCTGATGGGGTAGCTGGCCTTCTGCTGGCCGTAGGCTGCCTGGGTGTTGCACAGCGGGTACTGGAACATATCGCTCATGTCGTAGTGACCGGCACCGCCTGCGGGCTCGCCGTCCACCCACTGGTCGCCGGTCTTGCCGTCGCCGGTGGCCTTGGGCACGATGACAGCGGTATCGGCCAGATACACATCGCTGTCGTTGGCCTTGCGCTCTTCCTCATAGGAGTCGTAGATCTCCTCATAGCGGTCGAACATCTGGCCGGAATACTGCACGAAGTTCTTGATGATCTCGGGGTTCACACGGCCTGCGGCACGCTTGCAGAACTCGGAGGTGATGGCACCGGTGTCATAGGGGCCATAGCCGCGCTCGATCAGCAGCTTGGAGTTGACGTGGCCGATGTCCTCGCCGTACCAGCCGCCCATGTTGGTGCCGGTGCCGTCCAGGTCCACAAAGTTGCCCCAGGGCTGCTTTTCAATGACCGCCACGGTAGCGCCCTCATCCACAGCACCAAAGGCTGCGCCGACGCCGGCATGGCCGCCGCCCACGATGACCACATCATAGGTGCCTGCATCCTCGTACTTGTCGGGGTCAGCCGGAGCCTCACCCAGCCAGTCGCCGGGGCCGCAGTAGCCGGGCACACGGCCGGTCACTTCGGTCGTCTCAGGCTTTTCCACCTCAGTGCCGGTAGCCTGTGCGATACAGTCGGCTACGCACTCCTGGATGGCACCCACGGAGGCCACCAGCGTGCAGCTGGTCACAGCGTCCACATCGGCGCTCTGGCCCTCCACGATGGCCTTGGCCATGGCAGTCTTTTTGTCGTCGGTCAGCAGGTCCTGCTCACCGGAGGAAGTGATCTCGCAGGCGGTGATGCTGTTGGCATCAAAGGTCATGGAGACACCGATCTCGGAGTAGGAGATGGTCTTGGAGGCAGAATAGGTGCCCGGGGTGTACTTGTCCTCGGCGGCTGCGGTGCTGCCGGAGGATGCGGCGGTGCTGCTGGAGCTGCAGCCTGCCAGCAGACCCAGCGCAGCGGCACCGCTGCCAGCGGCAGCAATGTTGCGCAGGAAGCTGCGGCGAGAGATCTTGCTCTTCATTTGGTTACCTCTTTTCTTCTTTTGCACCGGTCTTGTGTAGGCCCGGCGCTCTTGTTACAAGTTTAACAGGTTTCGGCAAAGATTTGAAACACCAATAATTTGCCCGCTTATAACTTAGACGCATAAGGTGGTTGAGTTTGCACAAGAAATTTGTTATACTCTTGGCAAGGTTTCACAATTTTTGATGCAGGCAGGAGAAAAAGCGTATGACATTGCAGCAGATCATGTACTTTCAGCAGGTAGCCCGTTCCGGCAGCTTTACCAAGGCGGCGCGGGCCTGCTTTGTGTCCCAGACAGCCATCAGCCGCCAGATCAGCGCCCTGGAAGAGGAACTGCACGTCACCCTGCTGGAGCGCGACACAGCCCATGTCAAGCTGACGCTGGCCGGAGAGTATTTCTTCCAGCAGGTCAACGAGCTCACGGCCCGGCTGGAAGAGGTCGTGACCCGAACCCAGACCATCGCCCAGGAGCAGCAGACCCACCTGACCCTGGGCATCCCCACCATTCTGGAGCAGCACGCCATCTCCCAATTGCTCCGTCAGTACCACAGCCTGCACCCGGAAGTGCAGCTTGCCACCGTGACCGGCTCCCGGCAGCAGCTGGTCAGCCAGCTGGTGGACCGGAAGATTGACCTGCTGGTCGCCATGGATTTTGACCTGCCCGATCTGGAGGGGCTGGACAGCATCATCCTGCAGCAGGTGCACGCCACCTGGCTGCTGCCGACCGGCCACCCCCTTGCCGGAGCGGAAAAGATCGCGCCGCAGCAGCTGCAGGGCGAAACGCTGATCCTGACTCAAGAGGACCCCCAGGGCAACACCGAGGAGCTGCTGCGCCAGTACTACAATCAGCTGGGTCTGAAAGGAAACCCGGTCCTTCACACCCGGACGCTGGAGGAGCTGTTCCTGCTGGCCAGCGCCGGGGTGGGCATCGGCCTGCTGCCCTCTTCCGTGCCCGGCTACCTGCGCCCGGACCTGTGCAGCGTGCCCATCGACGGCCCGCAGTGGAACTTCAGCTTCCTGCTCATTTCCCGCCAGGAGCGCAGCCGCGCCAGCGTGCGCGCCATGTTTGAACTGGCAGAACATTTATAAGGTAAAACTTCCCCGGTCCGCCTGCAGCGTGGACCGGGGGATCCTTTTGCCGTAAAACACAACAAAAAAGCGTTCTGAGAAATCTCAGAACGCTTGGTGGTTGCGGGGGCCGGATTTGAACCAACGACCTTCGGGTTATGAGCCCGACGAGCTACCAGACTGCTCCACCCCGCGATATTTACTTTTCGCTCATCAGCTGTTCGCTGACTGCTCAAGTATAATACCACAGGGTGGGAACAATGTCAACCCCTTTTTCCAAAAATTTTGAATTTTGTGCAGGAGGGGCTTACCGCCCTTACTTCTTCCGCTTTTTGCGCCAGACGGCAAAGCCTGCGGCGGCGGCCACAACCACCAGCACCACCGGCCAGGCACCGGCCAGCCAGACGGCCAGCTGCTGCAGACCGTTTACAAAATTGGACCAGCCCTGTGCAAAGGCTGCACCGACGCTGCCCAGGAAGCTCTCATCGGTGGGGGTGTAGTTCTGCACCTCGCTCAGGTTGACGTACACGGTGCACTGCTGCACCTGATTGCTGTACCAGTCCAGCTGGCTCTGCCAGCTCTCGATCTGGGACTGCACGTCGGTCAGGCTGGTCTCGATCTGCAGCAGGTCGGACAGATTGTCGGCCTGGGCCTGCAGCTCCTGCAGACGGGTGCGCTGGGCTTCCAGATTGGCCAGCCGCGTTTCCACGTCCATGTACTGGGTGGTCACATCGTCGGCCTGCTGGCTCTTGTAGGTCACATTGCCCGCCTGCGCCACAGCATCCAGAAAGCTCTGGTAATTTTCTTCCGGCACACGGAAGGTCAGGTTGACGCTGCGGCTGGACCCGACGTCTGAATATTCACTGCTGGATTCCAGATACCCGCCTGCGTCATTCAGGGCAGCATCCAGTGCCGCGCGGGCCGTGTCGTAGTCCTTGCTTTCCAGGGTCAGGTTGGCGGTGTAGATAATCTTGGGGCTGGTGCTGGCCTGCCGGTCCTCGGCGGCAGCAGCGTCGTTCTCCGAAAGGACATCTGTACCCACATTCATGCGGTCCGTCGCACCGGCGTCCAGACTGTAGGTAGCCGCTTCCGGGGCGTCCAGCATGGCCTGCTGGGTGGTAAAGCCACCTGCGGTGGAAGCTGCAGAACTATTGGCTGAATACAGAGCCATGTTGCTGCTCTTTGCACCGATGTCCAGCATTCCGGTGCCCAGCACGTTGTAGCCCACCACGCACACGGCCAGACAGGCGGCCAGCGCGCCCACCTGCTTTGCAGGGAAATGGATGAGCTTTGCCTTTTTGGGCGGTTTCTGCGGGCGCACGACAGCCGTGTTGTCTGCCTGCGCCGGCATCATCGGGCGGTTCTTTTCCTCTTCGGGCAGGGTGTCGGCCATGGCCAGCAGCTTTGCCTTTAGATCTTCCGGGGCGTGGAGGTCATCCGCCTCCATCTTGTACTCATACCACCTCATCTTCGATCTCCTCCTTCAGCATCGTCTGTAACTGCGCCCTTGCCCGCCGCAGCCAGCTCAGCACCGTGTTGGTGGGCACCTTCAGCATCCGGCCGATCTCCGCCGTGGTGTACCCTTCATAATAGTGTAAGTAAATGGCGTTGCGGTAATTCTCCGGCAGGGCCTTCACTGCATCCAGCACACTGCCGTCCTCCATCTGTTCCGGTGCGGGCAGGTTCTCGTCCAGTTCGGTATCCTTCTGGTGCGCCGCACGGGTCAGGTCCCGGCAGCGGTTGATGGCCACCCGCAGCAGCCACGCCTTGAGATGCTCCTCACTCTCAAAGCAGCCCTCGTAATGCAGGAGCTTTTCAAATACATCCTGCACCACATCCTCGGCATCGGCCGTGCATCGGCAATTGTGCACGGCCGCGCGGTAAACGGCGTCGCTGTATCGCTGCACCGCCAGCGCGAACACTTCGTTTTTGGTCAGCTGTCCCATTGTTCAAACTCTCCTTTGACGCCCTCAACGGGCACAGTGGAAATACTTTCCACGGGGACATTTCACTCAAGAAACGGTTGAGCAGTCCCGATTATTGCGTATCATTCACAAACGTGCAACAAAACTTTTTTTCACCCCGCCGCAGCGGCGTATCGGTTTTAGTATACCATGAACCCCTGCAAAACAAAAGAGGGAGCCGCCGCGTCTGCGGCAGTTCCATCGCTGCTTCATTCTTTTTTTCGGCCGGTCAGCGGCGGTAGACCCGCTGCAGCAGCGCCACCCGCTCTGCCAGAAAGGTCTCGGCCTTGGGGTGGGTCAGCCAGCACTTACCCGCCGGGCTGCCCACCAGCCGCCGCCCCAGGGCTGCCGGGTCAGCGTCGATGGCCTCCACATCCTGCACGGTCAGCTGCAAAGTGAGTGCCGCCGGAACATCCGGCAGCGGCGGCAGCGGATCCTCCCACACAAAGGGCGGCAGCAATTGCAGCGCCGTCACGCTGCGGGTGCACTCCTCGGTGAGCAGCAGCGCCGCCGGGGCACCGTCGGCTGCCACCTGCAGGCTGCTGTACAGCACCTGCATCTGCACCGCCGCCTGCAGGTGGACAAAGCTCTCCCCTGCCTGCGGCGCAAGGCGCAGATACTCTCGCGCTTCTTCCGGGTAGATCCGGCGCGCCGGGGCCTGCAGGCTGGCATACAGGGCAGGCAGCGCAAAGCAGCCTGCCTTGTCCAAAGCCTGCTGCACCAGCAGATAGAATTCGGTCAGCGGATGTGCCGGGTCCGGCTGTGCCATGCCGAAATCCGGCCGTGAAACGTGTCCTCCGCCCATACAGTCTCCCTTCCGTTCTCTCCCCTCTCCAGTCAATTGTAAACCCTGCGCAAACTTTTCTGTTGACCATTTGTCCGTTCACAGGCTATACTCTTGCACAGAACTGCCTTGCAAATTTTTACAGAGGGGAATTTTACTATGAAAAATCAAAAAATCACCACTTACCAGATGGCCGTTACTGCGGTGATGGCCGCCGTGCTGTGCGTGCTCGGCCCGCTGACCGTGCCCATCGGAGCCATTCCCATCTCGCTGGCAAACTTTGTCATCTGCCTGACCGCCTGGCTGCTGGGTCCCAAGTTCGGCACCCTGAGTGTCGTCATCTATCTGGCCATCGGCCTGATCGGCGTTCCGGTGTTCTCCGGCTACGGTGCCGGTCTGACCAAGGTGGCAGGCCCCACCGGCGGCTATCTGGTGGGTTACCTGCTGCTGGCTTTCATCGGCGGCCTGTTCATTGAAAAAAGCAATGGCCAGCCGGTGGTCTCCGCCGTGGGTCTGGTGCTGGGCGATGCCGCCTGCTACGTCCTGGGCACCGCCTGGTTCGTGTTCCAGATGCAGTGCGAGCTGGGCTATGCACTGGCTGTGTGCGTGTATCCCTTCATCGTGCTGGATCTGGCCAAGATCGTGGTGTCCTGCATTGTGGGTGCCCTGCTGCGCAAGCGTCTGGTGCAGGCCGGTGTGCTGCATCTGAAAGAAGCCTGAGCCCAAACCTAGCCCCCATCCTTTAAAAGCCGTGCTCCCTGCCGATCTGTCGGCGTGGGAACACGGCTTTTTTCCTTATTTCTGAGGCAGTTCCTGCACCACCGGTTCTGCCGGGGGCGGGGTCAGGGTGGAATGCTCCAGCACAAAGGCCGTCGCCTTTGCACGCATCAGGCGCTGGCGCACCTTGCGGGCATCGTTGGCCGGGAAGGTGCGTTTCCCGTCCAGTTTCTCATTCCAGTCGGTCAGGGCGGCCGTCACCTCGGTTTCCGTGGGCTGCAGGCCCTCTGCCTCCGCTACCAGCAGCAGCCCCAGCCAGCTGCGCAGCTTGCGTTCCGCCTGGGTGTGCATCCAGGTGCGGAACTCTTCCACCGTCTGGCCCCGCACCTTGAGGAACTGATCAAAGTTGATGCCGTTGGCCTGCAGGCTCAGGTTGAACTGCCGCTGCTCGGCGAAGTAGTTGCCGCCCACCAGCTGTTTGGGCAGAGGACCGGTCACCTCGTCCCCCAGCTGCCAGATGACTTCTTTTTCCGCGCGGGCCTTTGCCTGCACGCAGCGCTGGGCGTAGAGTTCCCGGGCCACCTGCTGACGCAGGGCGGCCTTTCCAGCAGCATCTGCCGCACGCTCCTCATCGCCATGATGACGGTTGATCTCCATTTCAATGGTAAGCTGCCGGATGAGGTGCGGCTCTACCGCCTGCACAAAACCGGTGTACCGGCCCAGCGTCAGCGGCGGCAGGGCATAGAACTGCGCCCCGGCCCGGAACCCTTCGGCCCGGTTCACGGCCAGCAATTCAAAGTCCGGGTCGGTCACCGGCGTAACGCCGTACTCCGCCGCGATCTGCTCATACAGGGCCGAAAAGCCCTCCAGGATGGTGCGGTTCACCGCCGCCGTCAGCAAGTCCTCTTCGGCCTGCGGGGCGTCCGGCGCAGCCTGCTCGGCCGTGATGGCCCGTTCAAGCTCTTCGGCATCCGCCGTAAATACCAGCCGGCAGTCCCCCGGCTCTGCCATACCAAAATGTTCCAGTTTCATCTTATGGTTCCTCCTCTCACAGCAGTGCGAACATCAGCACCAGCAATGCCACTCCGATGCCTGCGTACAGCGCCTCGGCGCCCAGCACCGACTTATCGCCCTCCACATACATTTTCTCCGGGGCTTCCGGGTCGTAGTACAGGGTCACCACGCTGCCCTCGGCAAAATCCTTACTGCGGGAGGGTTTGGGGTACTGCAGCCGGTGGCTGCCGCCCGCCGTGGTGAACTCCAGCACATAGGCCGTGCCGTCCCGGCTCTGCACTGTGCCAGTGATGCGTGCCTGTACTTTTTCGCCGTTCGTGCAGAGACTGCGCCGCTGCCGCACACTGCGCAGCGCCATGTAAAACATGATCAGTGCACCCACCAGAAAGATGATTCCGTTTGCCATATGCATTCCCTCGTTTTTATCATTGTACGGGAAGCGCCCCGCCGCGTAGCTTTTATTGTACCACACTTTCATGAATTTTTCGCCCCACAGCCGCTGTACGGACTGCATCAATTTCCATGCAAAAATTTGTCAGAAAAATTTGAAAATAGGTGTTGACATTTCTGTTGCATCTGGTATAATAATTATCGTTCCGAGCGACACGGCTCACGAACAAAACAGAATATGCGGATATGGCGGAATTGGCAGACGCGTTAGATTCAGGTTCTAATCGGGGCAACTCGGTGGAGGTTCAAGTCCTCTTATCCGCACCAAACCATGAAAAACCGAACCTTTTCTCGAAAGAGAAGGGTTCGGATTTTTTTTCCTTGCGCTGGGATTTTCTGATTTACAAACCTGAAGTGCTGTATTATAATAAAGTAATCACACAACAGGAGGCTCCTCAGAATGTCCCATTTGATCGAAACGGTATACAACCTGCTCTGGGGTGATTTGTTCACCCTGCCGGTGGGCGGCGGCATCGGCATTTCGCTGATGGCGGTGCTGCTGCTCACGGCGGGCGTGTTCTTCACCCTGCGCACCCGGCTGCTGCCCGTGCGGCTGTTCCGGGATATGATCGCTGCTGTCTGCGAAAAGAACCAGAGCATGGACAGCCTTTCCTCTTTTCAGACGCTCATCGTCTCCACGGCCACCCGGGTAGGCATGGGCAATCTGGTGGGCGTGGTGGCGGCAGTGTCTGCCGGTGGTGCCGGTGCGGTGTTCTGGATGTGGGTCACGGCCCTGTTGGGGGCCTCCACCTCCTTTGTGGAATCCACACTGGCCCAGAAGTACCGGCAGCCTGACCCGCTCTATGGCGGGCAGCGCGGCGGCCCGGCCTACTACATCCATGTGCTGGCCGAGCGCAAGCGGGGCAAAAAGCTGCGTCATTCTATCATCGCGGTGTTGTTTGCCATTTCGGGCCTCATCTGCTGGTGCGGCATCAGCCAGGTCATCAGCAACTCGGTCAGCTCTGCCTTTGCCAATGCGTTCTCCATCCCGCCCATGGTGACCACGGTGGTGCTGGTGGTGCTCTCGGCGGTCATTGTCCTGCGCAGGGATGCCACCGTGAAAAGCCTGGATGTTATCGTGCCGATCATGGCGGTCTGCTATTTCGTGATGACGGTCATCATCATCGCGGTGAATTTCCGCCAGCTGCCCGCTGTGCTGGGCCGCATCTTCTCGGAAGCCTTCGGTCTGCGGCAGGTGGCCGCGGGCGGCTTTGGCGCGGTGCTGATGAACGGTGTCAAGCGCGGCCTGTTCTCCAATGAGGCAGGCAGCGGTTCGGCCCCCTGTGCGGCAGCGGCTGCCTCCTGCGATGATCCCGTGAAGATGGGCTTTGTGCAGGCACTGGGTGTCCTGATCGACACGGTGGTCATCTGCAGCTGCACTGCCTTTATGATGCTGCTGGCTCCCGCAAATGTCACCACTGGGCTGACCGGCATGGACCTGCTGCAGGCAGCGGCGCAGTACCATCTGGGCAGCTTTGGCGTGGTGTTCATTGCCGTCACGCTGGCGCTGTTCAGTTTCTCCACCTTCATCGGCATCCTGTTCTATGCCCGCTCCAATGTGGCGTACCTCTTTGGCGACCGCTGGGGCTGGCAGACAGCCTATAAAGTGCTGGCCCTTGTCATGCTGATGGTGGGCGGCCTGGAAGCTTATACCGTGGTGTGGGACCTGGGCGACGTGGGCATCGGCCTGATGACCATATTCAATCTCATTGCCCTCTACCCCATGTCCGGCGAAGCCATTGCCGCCTTGCGGGATTACGAGCGCCGGAAACATCTGACCCAAAACTGATCCTGCCGACAGCTTCCGCAGAAAAGCTGCAAAAATCCGAAAAAAGTAGTTGACAAATCGCCCGCAGTCTGATAAAATAAACAAGTCCTCCGGCAACGGATGTGAACAGAATCTGGGCGTGTTCCCGAGTGGCCAATGGGGACAGACTGTAAATCTGCTGCTTTTCAGCTTCGGTGGTTCGAATCCACCCGCGCCCACCAAACAAGAAAAATCCGAACCTGTTTCCGATTGGAGAAGGGTTCGGATTTTTCGTTTTCTTCGGGTACGATAACGAAGGCTCCCGTGGAAGATACAAAACTCCGATACCTTGTCATAGACCGTAACCACACAACAAGAGTTTGGAGGACACAATGATGAAATACGATGCAAGAGCCTGTTCGTTCAATATGGATACCGGGTGTGTGGAGCTGCTGCTCCAAGATGGGCGTAAAATCTCCATCGACTGCACCGGGGTCGAGGATGCGCTGGATGTGACCGTGGCGCAGAGGTCGGAGTTGGATTATCTCATCTACAATGACCCGCTGGCGTATGCCGATTTGATTCTGAACGGTGACCCGGAGGAATATTTGAAGAATGTGGCCGGGAGCCATGGGTTAGAAGATTAAGAGGACGGAACCTGATTTGATGTTGATGTTCAACCTATAATATGATATAGTTGACGAAAGAGGTGAAAAAGCATGGAAAATGTCGGAAATAAATATAATTTAAAAGCTATAATTGCAGGGCTTCTATTCATACTATTTGGTATCGTTTTTGTTTTGGCTGACATATTTGTTATAAAAACCGAAAAAGCTATTTGGATTAGCATCGGTTGTTCACTTTTGGCCTCTGGTATTGTTGTTTTAATTCAAGCTGTCTTAGTGGATGCTAAACAGCCTAATGTTGCGGAAGAATGGGGGTTGGAAAAAATTTATTCAACTCGTGCAGAAAAGAACAAGGATTCTGATCCAAAATTGAACAAAGCTAGGCATCAGTTGGATGTTGTTGCGTTCGGTTTAAAATCTTTTCGTTCTATGCACAGCAAAAAAGTGGAAAGACTTTTGAAAAAGGGCATTGACGTTCGGATGCTGACCATGAACCCCGCTGAAGATAATCCGTTCCTAAAGCAAAGAGAATTGGAGGAAGGTGAGCCAGAGGGGCAAATTAGAAAGAGCATTGAGGCTTTAGTAACATGGGCTAATAAACTTAACGCTCAATCATCCAGTAAGGGAAAAATTATAGTTCGTGGATACAAGTGTATGACACTGGATTTCTACTGGCGTGTTGATGACGAAATGTATATTGGTCCGTATTGGTATGGTATTGGAAGTCAGCAGACCATAACTTATAAATTTAAGAAAGGCAAAAGAGCCTTTGAATTGTACGAAGATTACTTTGAAAAGCTATGGGCAGATGAAGAAAATACGATCTTGTTAACTAAATGATTGAATCACGATAGGAGTGGAAATATGCGCCTTAAAGAAATTCAGGTCGGTGATATCGTAAAGCACTTTAAGAGAGAATGGGTAGATGGTCACTCCTCTATGTATCTTTACAAGGTTTTAGCATTTGCTCAGCATAGCGAAACCGGAGAAATGTTAGTGATTTATCAGGCTATGTATGAACCATTTAAAGTTTGCGCTAGGCCGTATGATATGTTTATGAGCAAAGTAGATAAAACCAAGTATCCAGAAGTCGTTCAAGAATATCGATTCGAGGTGTGGAATAAGAACGAATAGTTATATGTAAAGCAGGGCGTTCCTTTACCGGGAACGTCCTGCTGTTTTTATGCTGCAACAGGCAAGGCTTGTAGAGCTTCTTGCTCTTTCAGCCATTCCTCATATTCACGCTGGCCTTCCTCGCTGTTGAAAAACTCAACCATGGAGGGATAAAAGCAACGTGCCAGCGCCTTGATTGCTTCATCCGGGTAGCCGGATTTGTTCGACTTCTTCTTTTTGTTCAAATGGTATCCTCCGAAAATCAAAGTTCCATATCCTGCCCACGCCTGCGGTTTCGCTGCTGCACATTCATGGTGAGCTCCTGCTTGGGGGCAAGAATCTTTTCCAAAAAGCTGTGCACCAGTTCAGGCGCACGGTGGAGCGCATCCAGATAGGGCTTTACATCGTACCACAGGTCGTGGTACTTGTTGCTCCAATGAATGGCTTCCTTCTTGGCGGTGGAAAGTTCTTCTTTCAGGCGGCGGTTCTCCACGTCCATCATATAGCCGTGGTCAGCCTGTTTTTTCAGTTTGGAAAATTCTTCTTCGGTCAGCGAGTAGTTACCGAGAAAGGTGCGCTTGCCGATATAAT
>OGKU01000464.1_pt1 | contig 31188 bp, 29 predicted proteins | sample 1572611 | NCBI WGS metagenome assembly OGKU01 (sample SAMEA2581886, study PRJEB24529) | metagenome | biome: Human gut stool | place: China | collected 2011 | reverse complement strand
TAACACCCATTAACCAACTTTGGCTTTCGTGATTCCGGGTGCAAAGGTAAAAGAATACTTATGTAGAAGGTGAACTATTTGCTTCTTATACCATCATTGCTGCGACTTCTACAGTTTCAGAAATGAAGATGTCCATAGGTGACGAATCCATTTGGGTAAAATGTAAAAAGCAATAAAACTGCTAAATACGTTTAGGTGAATTATTGTAAGGGTGCGTGGGAAATACCCTGGCATCCTTACTTTACCATCTGTAGGTTGTACACTATTTATATTATTATAAGGAAATAAGTTATGAACAGAATATATTTACTGATTATTACATTGTTTATGATGCTGGCCTCTTGCAGCAATAGCAATGATGATGTGGAACAGGGTGAAAACGGCAATACTAACAAAGAAAGTATTGTTGCATTATGGCAAGATTCAGACAAAGAACCTGATAACGTTGTTTCTTTTGCAAAGGATGGCACTTATAAAATTATCCTAAAGAAATCTGCCTATAGTTATTTCTTCAGTACAGGAAGATATTCAGTCAAAGAAGGAAAAGTCTCCTGCAAAGATAACTTTGTCGAAAGTTCATCCAAGGAGTACACTTTTAGTATTGATACAAACGGAACTCTTCGATTTGAAAGCATTGTATTCAAAAAAGTAGGTATTGAAGAAAATGCATTAGAAAACAAACTAAATGGTAGAAATCAAAAATATGGCGGCTATACAATGGGTGGTATAGGCTACACATCAGGTGAGGCGAATTATTATGTAAAGTTTACAAACGACTATACTGCCTATAAAGTGTTTGAAAAGGTTTATTATAAGGAACCTTCTAAAAATAGTTCTAAACAGACTTTAATGCATTATGTTTATTTTGACAACCATCTATACTTGGCCGAAGAAGACCATTCATATTCACCTAAATATGTAGTTGATTTGAATGAGTCCAATTGTTTCTACTATATTAACGAGAAGGGAGAAAAAGTTTTGCCTTAGGGATTCTTTAATCTTGTCAGTATATAAAAGTGAAGAGTAGTGAAGAACAAAATATAAAGATTATGAAGAAGTTTATCTTAGGTTTCTGCTTAATTGCAATGCTCGCTTCTTGTGGTAGCAAGAATGAGCAATGGGAATACAAAGTAGTAAAGGTTGCAGGACACGATGCAGAAATTGCTGCAGATTTCGGCACCCTGGTGTTTGCAGATCAGACTGCAATGTTGAACAAAATGGGTAAGGAAGGATGGGAACTGGTCAGTGCTTACACAGAAACAGGTACGGCCTTTCCAAACTTCGGTAACTCTGAATACGTCACAGGTATCAGAGACAATACAAGAACTGCTGTCGTCAACTTCGTTTTCAAAAGAATCAGCGATGGCAAGGAAGAGGTAAAAAAGCCAGCAAAGAAAAAATAACAAGAAGAAATGAGATACACTGTAGTATTCATATTAACAGCATTGGTTCTGTCGTCTTGTTCCCATAAGAACGAGGCGATGGAACTTTCTCGTAATTTCTTCACATCGTTGTCAGATACCGCTTATGGAAAGCCAAATGATTTCTATCCACTATATGACAGCTTGCATATAGAGGCAAAATCAGATGCTGTGGACATAGAAGAGTCTGACATCACTGTGAAGAATGATACAATAGCTGTTCGCTGCTATAACAATTATACTGATGCAACAGGCATATTCAAGCAGGACAGTATAACTTTGTTTATCGCTAAAGACAAAGAATCCTCCTGGTATATCTATGAATCAAAGGGGCTGATCACAATGGATGAAGATCAGGAATGGTTCGGCAGAGCGACTGGAGCACTTGGAAAGAAGCAACTCAATGATGTAGCATTGGCACAAAGATTGAGCAAACTAAGTGATTTGATAAGTACAAAGTACTGGGACACGTGGGCAGAACTGAGGACTAAAGTCAAGATAGTCAACTGGTCATGGGAAACAAGTTATGATGGAACCGCTAATGGAGATGCTCGCATAGTGAATACACTTCCCTACTCTATCTCCGGTATCAAGTATCTTGTTACATATTATGACAGGAGAGGGAATTTCATGGCAGAGGATGATGGTAGAGTCAGCAAAACACTGAATCCGAGTGAGAAATACAACTTCACTTTCTGGAGTTCAAATGTCAAATATCCAACGACTGCCAATCTCAGGCTCGATTTCTCGGATAAAACAGTTCTTGAACTGATGAAAGAGAAAACATATACAGGCAAAGAATTTGCCGAGTTTATCAAAAAGAAATAAGTTTAATCAAAGACAGACAATGAAAAAGATAATCGTTTTATTCATGCTGGTGATGGCATCCATCGGTGTACATGCCCAGTTTTCTATAAGCAATTCTACTCAGCGAAGAGTAATTGTTGCTTATGAACTTGGAAGCGATGGTTATTACAAAAGAGTAACCAAGAAGTCGGTTGAGCGTGTTGACAATATTGTGGGCAGCTATGCTTATGACAAGAAAGCTCAAAATCTGTATGTCATGACCCCAAACAGCAATATTGTGATCACCCTAACCAAGGACTACGCCAAGATTATCAAGAAGAACAAGTCCATCCCCCAAGTAACAGGGGATGAACTTGATGTACTTGTTCAAAAATACTCCAAGCAGCTGGATGATAAATATACTGCACTAAATGAGGCACGAACAAGGCATATTCAAGACTCCATAGCTAAAGCAAAGGCTGACTCCATTGAAATAGAGACGCTCAAAGCTAAAAGATTGGCCAAACTGAAGAAAGAACGTTCTGACTATATGGAAACTCACAACTGGAGAATGGTGCCTACAGGAAATAAGTCTCTGTATTGTGATGAATGCGAGAAATCATTTTCAGAGGATTCATTATTCACTATTGGAATCAAAAATGATACCATTTATTACTTCACAAAAACTGATGGCAGATTGGGCTACACATATATAACAGGACATAAAAGTGAACTAAGCCAAAGTCTGAAAGAATACAGTCCTTTCAGGTATCACTATGAAATATTCAAAGATAGCCTTACAGATGAGTCAGAGGATTATGACATGATTACAAGTGAGCTGTCATACCATTATCTTGACGAGTATGTCAAACGTCTCAAAAAGAGAGCACCTTACGGCTTCTTTACTGATTGGGGATGGGATTCAGAATATTCATGTATATCATTCAATTTCAACTACATGAATACCAACAGAAATACGATCAAGTACATCGATGTATATTTCAAGGTAACCAACGATGTAGGCGATTTGAGGAAGACCGGCCATTTCCAGGGCACTGGACCACTTCGAGAGTTTGAATCAGCAAGCTGGGAATGGGACACTTCCTATTATTATGTGTCTGGAGACGCTTCTAATATGAATATCACCAAGGTGATACTGACATATATGAACGGCACCAAAAAAGTATTAACAGGCAAATTGCTTGTGTTTGAATAAACTATAGGGAGTTTTTGAGCAATTCACGAACATACTTCAGAAGGATGACAGGGTCAAACACCTTGCCATCCTTTTTTGTTGTCAAGTGCAGATGGGGGCCAGTTGACATTCCGGAACTTCCAGATACCCCAAGCACCTCTCCTGCATTGACGAACATCCCCTTTGAAACCCAGAAAGCAGAAAGATGGCAATAGCTGATGGTATAGGCAGCAGTTCTGACTGTGACATACTTACCTGAGCGATTGTCATGGCCAACGTCAGTCACTTCCCCTGGAAACATGGAAAACACTTTCTCGTAATGAGCTGCCAGATCCACGCCGTTGTGCATGATTGTCTTGTGCTTCACCGGGTGATTACGCATACCAAATCTTGAATTGATCTGAATGTTTTTCAACGGAAATGAAGCCCGAAGATAAGGAAGAACATCTTGGGAAGAATCCGGAGGCAGAGAATCAGCCTTCATCACAGAGTCCACAGAAGCAACATGAGTTGTTTCTTGTGGACTCTTCTTTTTAGATATACTATGCTTCTTCACATACCCAATCGTATTGAATTGGGCATGTGAAGGAGTCTTTGTAAGCATCATTGTCAGTATCAATATGAGTGTCTTTATTGCTTTCATGTTGCAAAGGTAATCAGACTCAACCTAACAACACGAAAGAAGTTACCTCTTCCCTATTATATCTAACTTTATTTATGTTTATAGTATGATAATTGAAGAATAATCATACTACTTTCATAACTATCTATAAAACTTTTACTATACTAACATACATGTTTATCTTCTTCTATATATACGATGTAACTTTGTTGTCGGTTTGGCTTTAGGCGCAGTCTGAATAAGACCTGTCATTAGGTCAGCCACCAAATATAAAACGAATAAAACAGAAGCAAATGAATTACAATTTCGATGAGAACGAGATGCCTTATGGCATCCTTGAACGTTTCGGACTCACCCAGACAATGATTGACGACTTACCCACCGATGTCCTCCAGAACATCTACAATGGCCGCAAGTCGCCAGTCCTGCCAGTTCATATCACAGCCGATGATGGTGAGGAAGTCAAGGCACGAACCAGATTCAGCCTGGTAAGAACAGCCGAAGGTGGCGTTGACGTGCTTTTCTATCCTCAGCTCGATGAGTTAGACTTGAAACTCTTCAACGAGCAGCAGGAGAAGAACCTTGTTGCAGGAAAGCCTATCGTCGGCCATTTGGAGAGCAACGAGGTTGGCAAGGAACTCGGCAGTAAGTGTTTCTTCCAGCTTGATCCAGAAAGCAAGCAGGTACTCAGTGTTCCAACCCCGGTCATCGGCAGAAACATCCAGTATGTAGCAGACCGCTACCACCTTACTGGTGCAGAGATGCAGAAGTTGCAGAATGGTGACATCCTTACCATCGTAGAGGATGACGAGGAACAATCCATCGGTATCGACCTTAACTCCAACACCGGCATCCGTTTCGCAGCAGGCAACGAACTTGTCTGGAAGAGAGAAGCCAAGCGTGACTGGGATAAGTTCAACTTTGGCATCTTCGGCTGTTGGGCTATGGATGAAGACGGCAATCTCGACTACATCCCAGAAGAGAACTATACCGAAGAGATGTGGAACGAACAGAAGAAACTGGGTATGCGCATGATGCAGCGATAACCCAAAGTATTAACCCATAAAACAAGATTTCATGGCAAATGTAAAGTACTATCCAGAAGACGTGCTCGTGGAGAAAGTCCAGAGCGGAGAATATGGCTGGCTTGACTACATCAACCACCACTCCCCTGAATGGCAGGAGGAATACACAGCCTTCTGCAAAGAGAAGGATCTCATTGTCAATGAGGAGTCGGCAGAGGAATTTGTCGATTGGAAGGGCGAGCAGATTGAAGCTGGCGAATAATCACACAGTACAGAATCAATAAACAGCATTAGAATATGTCAATCAGATCAAATGCATTACCAGTAGGCAGAGACCTGGCACCAGAACTTCAGGAGATTCTCAGAAAGAATGGTATGCAAGCACATATCATCAGACAAGGAGAAGGTTATCAGTTGGCCGTTCAAGGTCACGACTCCCCTCTGCTGACCTATGCCATCACAGCACAACAGCACAGAGCCTTGGTTGACTGGGGAGCAAACTCAGCCAACAAGCAAGCCTACAACACCGTGGCAGAACTCGTGAAGAATGATTTCTACATGCCACGTGACTTCGTACATGCCCGAAATGCCAATGGCCGTGTTGCCATGGGACTTCACGGCTACCGCATAGGCGTTGGCGAATACGGCAGACTTCCCTGGAACAAACGCCATGCCCACATGATGATGGATCCATATCACGGAAGATTCCTCGGTTGGACTCCACGTTGTCAGGAAGGATTCCACATGCGCAGAGTTGGAGGTGCCATGTTCATGCAGGGTGCTCCGATCGTACCAGAACGTCCTGACGGCAGAATGAAGCCGGGCGAGTTGCAGAATGGCGGTTATGGCTTCTATTATAAAGGTGGTCAGCAAAACATGGTACAACAACCATCGCAGGATGTGTTGGCAGACCTGCAATCTGTCATTACCCCTGTAGTGGTTCGTCCACGTCCCCAGGAACCAGCCAAACCATACAACGAGCTCATCACCTCCAAGGTTTATTTCAGCAATGACAAATGGCAGGAGTGTCTTTCATCTCATGGCATTATCGTAGATGCAGCCAATAAGACACTGACTATCCAGTCCACTGCTGCTAAGCAGGACTTTGTCTATGACCTCACAGAGGACGAGGTGAAGAAGTTGACCAACAATTCCATCAAGCAGGTACCAGTCCAGAACCGCATCGACATCATCAACAATGCCATCAGAAACGATTTCCAGGACAAACTGACGATGGATATGCTCAATTCTAAAGAGCAAATCAGCCTGAAGCTCAAACCAGAGATAGAGGCAGAACTCAACAACCGCCAGCAGATGGTGATTGACCAGTCGCTCCCAGCTAATGGCGACCAGATTACTATCGTGCCAGAAGACCGCAGTGTTGCTCATGTAGATGGCAACAGCCTGTATGAGCAGAACGAAAGTAAGGGATGGTTCCGTGAAGGCAAGCATGGCAGAGAGGTTCAGGTTGATGACATCAAGGTTGAACCAGTGCGTAATGAGCAGGGAGAAATCCAAAAAGATGAGAAAGGCAACGCCAAGTATCGCATGACAGCCGTCATCAATGGAGAGAGCATCAGCCATGAGATTACCCAAAAGCAGTATGACAAGTTCATGGCTATCGATGACTACCACCGCATGAAACTCTTCTCCCACATCTTCAAGGAGGTGGATATGAAAACCATCCCTGGAGAAGGCAAGAATATCGGGGCTCAGATTGGAGGAGCTCTCCTTGCAGGACTTGCCGTGATGAGTGAACTGAGCAGAGACCGTCCAGCACCGGCAGTATTTGTAGAACACCATCATGACCATGCCCATGGGCCACATGTATATTTCAAGGGCAGCGTGGATTCACCGCAAGACCTCGCTTCACGAGCCTTCGATGCAGGACTCAATGCAGGAGAACACGGTGTAGGCATAGGTCATGGCAGATAAACAACAATTCACATTCAAGAGATGACAGACGAACAGACATTTGCAGACTACAGAAACCGTCTTAACATCAAGGACGTATTGGAGGACGCAGGCTACACGTTTTACAAGCGTGATGGCTTGCGCTATCCTGCGTATGTACGCCTGGGCAGCGACGGAAAAAGAATCAGTGGTGACAAGTACATTGTCATGCCCAACAAGAACTGCTGTTTCCAGCCGCCAACCATCAAGCTCTACTCTGTTACCTCCTTTATTTGGGAGCATCCTGACCTTTTCAAGGAGTACAAGTATGGCATGAAGGAATCAGCCCTTGTCCATAAGGTCTGCCAACGCCTGCTAAACATCCCGGTAGAACATCGGAGTCAGGACGTGCATAATCCAACAGTCAACAGCAAGCCATTTGATATCAATGACTACAAGATTGACCGTTTCAATCCTAAAGACTTCGAGTCACAGAAGCCGTTCTACGCCTTCTTCAAGTCAAGGGGAATTGATTTCGCCACCCGTTGTGCCTTCCATCACAGCTTCTTCCTGGCTTCGAAAACGGCAAAAGATGGCAGCACGTATAAGAATCTCTCCTTCCCCATGTACATCCCTGGGCAACCAGACAAATGTGTAGGCTTAGAGGAAAGAGGCTATCCACGAAAGGACGGTTCGGCCCGGAAAGGCATGGCTACCGGCACCAACGCCAGCGAAGGACTATGGATGGCAAGTCCCAAGAATACGGCACTCCAGAATGCCCGTATCGTACTTGTCTTTGAAAGTGCATACGATGCCATGGCATTTTACCAGCTACAGATGCGCAAGGAATCAGGATTAGACCAGCGTGGACGGCAGGATCTGAAAGCCGGAGTCTATGTCTCTACTGGAGGTAACCCAAGCTATGGGCAGATACAGGGATTGCTGAAAGCAGCACCCCAAGCCACCTTCCACCTTGGCTTTGACAAAGATGTGGCAGGAAAGCAGTTTGTGGCAAACTTCGAGGATATAGCAAGCAAACAGAGTCCGGTTGCACCGGAAAATGTACCTGCTGACATGAGAGAGTTCATGGAAAGCTTTGACAAACAGCCGAAGACCATCAAGGAACTGTTAAGTTTCAACGATGAGAACTACAGCCTACTTCCCCATGAGCTCAAACAGCTATACCTGGTTTACGATTCAGCAAAAGAAGAGGCATTGGAGTATCACTACTCTCCCTTTTTGTGTAAAGAAGACAAGCAGGAAGCCGCTGACAAGATGAACAAAGCGTTCAAGGACTTTAAGGATGCACTGCTACAGAAGCTCAACCTGCACGAAGACCAAGACCTCACTCCCGTGAAGATTATTCGGGAAGAGCCATCGGAAGGCTACAAGGACTTCAATGACGAGCTTTTGGATAAGAAACAGTTCTCTATGACCGACGTAGTAGAGACCGCATTTGACGAGAACGGTGTGGACTTGACCTTTGAACGGCAAGAAGAGAACGAGGAAACCAAACATCATGGATTTAAACGATAATGAATATGGCAGACCCAATCAGACGATACAACATCATCACCCTACGCCCTCACTGGGCGCAGTATATCATCTCGCAAGGGATGTCGTTCATCATCAGCTGTGCCCTGTTTCTTGTCGCCGGTCATGACAGCATCACCTACAAGATGCCTTTCGTGGTACTTGGAGGTGTGATGACCTGCATCATGCTCTATAGATGCTTATATCTCTACAAACTCAGATACATCATCACCTCTGAACAGCTCATCATCCAGCATGGAGTACTGACAAGAACCAGTGACTATATAGAGCTGTACCGAGTGGTGGATTTCAGCGAGAACCGTGACATTCTGGAACAGTTATTCGGCTTGAAGACAGTATGGATATTCAGCGGCGACCGCTCCAATCCCAAACTGGACATCTACGGTGTGAAGGAAAGGTTGGACGTTGTGAGAATCATCCGTGAACGTGTAGAATACAACAAAAAGAGAAAAGGCATATATGAAATTACCAACAGATAAAAGAAGAAGCAGGGTTGTTGCAGCCATTACCTTGGCGTTAATGCTACTGCCAGCTATAGGTTATGCTCAGGTTGCCTCTAGCAATCCATTGGAGTATGTTGCCTTGGCTGAGGGAAATGAGCTTATCAACGGTCAGATTAAAAGCCAGATAGAAGACCAGCAGAAGACAGCATTCCTGCAGAACACCATCGCAGCCGAGTTCTCGCAGATTCACAAATGGGAAAAGAAGTACAACAGCTATCTGAAAACGGCATCGGGTTATGCTTCCACATTGAAAGCCTGCACCTCGCTCTATGACGACGGTGTGAGAATCTTCATCAACTTGTGCAATCTGAAGAAGGCCATAGCAAGCAACCCACAAGGCATTGTGGCGACAGCGAGCATGAACAATCTCTATATCGAGACTGCCACAGAACTCGTAACGGTATATACCACTTTAAAGGATGCCATAGCCAAAGGTGGCAATGAGAATATGCTCACTGGTGCAGAACGAAGCAAAACCCTCTGGGAACTGAACGACCGTCTGGCACAGTTCAACAAGAAGCTGTCAAGGCTATGTCTCAGCATCAGATACTACACCATGGCCGATGTCTGGAACAATGTCACGGCAGGAATGCTCGACCGGAGCAATGCCGAAATAGCCAGTCAAGCCCTTGGCAGATGGCGCAGATGCGCCAGAGTTGTAACACCATAAGAAAGATTATTTGAGGATAACATTTATGAAACGTCTCTATGCTCTCATATTACTTCTCTTTTCTCTCATCCTTCCCTTTGATGGGCAGGATGGGAGTTTTCTCCGTGCCCAGGGCAATGACCCTGTCCTGGCAGGTATGATATTCCAATATACCGACAAAGCCAAGAAAGAGTTGAAGCAGCAGGAACAGATGATGCAACTTGTATCTACAGGTCATATATGGATCAAGGAAGAGGTAGAAGGTACAACCAACCTGCAGAAGGAGTTCAACACCTATCTTGACCGATTCAACAGCATCATCAGCTATGCAGCGCAGATTTATGGTTTCTATCATGAGATAGACCGACTCGTCGGACAGCTCGGCACTTACAGCCACCAGCTCAGCCATCAGACGACCAATGCTCTTGCCGTGGCTCTGTCGGCAAATAGAAATAAGCTCTATCGGGAACTTGTCATGAGCAGTGTCGAGATAGTCAATGACGTTAGGCAGGTATGTCTCTCTAATAACAAGATGACAGAGAAGCAGCGACTGGAGATAGTCTTTGGCATACGACCGAAACTCAAACTGATGAACCAGAAACTCAAACGGTTGATACGGGCAGTGAAGTACACCAGACTGTCAGACGTATGGGCAGAAATAGACTATGGAGCCAGGAGTGAAGTTGACAAACCTACCATTGTACAGCGATGTAAAGAACGATGGCGAAGGAATGCAAGACCTTGAAGTAAAGGTTCAACATAATCAGATAACAAATAACAGTACAATAATTTAGAAATACACAACATTATGGGTTGGGGTTCATTTTTAAAATCAACTCTCCGATTGGGAGGAAGGATGACCAGTGCAACAGCACACACAGTGGGCAGTGCTGTGCTTCATCCTCAGCAGACCTTGAAAGGCGTAGGTTCTGCCACTAAAAGCGCAGTTGTCGGAGGAAGTCTTGGTTACATTGGTTGGGAGAAACTCACCACGGACAAAAGCGTAGTTGGTATAGTCAGCGATGCCGTCATAGGAGAAGACACCACCAAGAAGATTGGCGACACTGTATCAGGGATTGGCGATGGCGTGAAGGACTTGAAAGATTCCGTTACAGGGCTTTCAGACAACGTAAATGGGGCTATCAGCAGCGTGGATTCCAAGTGGAGCGGTATGTCTGGCTTCCTTAGAGCCATGTTCTCTGGTCATGGCGGTGACATGTTCGGAAACTTCTTCAGCAACATAGGCAAAGGTAACGTTTCAGGTCTCAGCCTTATAGGACTTGTAGTCTCTGCCCTCCTCGTCTTCGGTCGCTTCGGATGGTTAGGCAAGATAGCTGGAGCCGTACTTGGAATGATGATGATAGGCAATAATGCCAATCTAAGCAGCCTACTTGGTGGCAACAGTGACCGCAAGGCAAGCAACCACAAGGAAGAAGAAAAGCAGCAAGAAGTAGAGCAAACCAATACTGTAAGCAGACGAAGATAACAAACACTATAACAAAGTATTATACAATGCACTATACACAAGAAATGATACTGCATTCCGACAGTGGCTATTGCATGCCATTCGAGGAAAGAAACGGAGAAGTGACCATGTCCCTGGGCTACGGCAAACAGAAGCATCCGCACACTGGAGAGTCATTTTTCCATCATGGAGTTGACTTCAAGGTCAAGAACTACCTGCTGTCTGCCGTAGCTACCGGCAAGGTGACAGGTCTGGGCAACGATGCTATTCACGGCATCTACCAGATTACCCGATACGGTGACTATGAAGTGACCTATGCCCATCTGAGCAACGTGTTTGCCAACTACGGCAAAGAGGTAAAGGCAGGGCAAGTCATCGCTGTCAGTGCCGACTCCCTCCATGTAGAAGTCAAATACAAGGGGGAAGAACTCAATCCACTGGAGTTCCTCACCATGATCTATAGCAATCTGAAAGTGATGGAACAGAACGGCAAGCCAGGCGCAGCACCTCAGTTCGTCACTCTTGATATGGATGTTCATACCATGTATGACAAAGACCAGAAGGAGATTGAAGACCTCATGATGCGCTTCTTCCCCGACTACATGAGCGACATGAGTCAAGGCATCTATGCCCTACCAGAGCATACGGAACTGGCACTTCGCAACATCTTCACCATGTCGGCCATGAAGAATTACTTCTATGAAACCCTGCCTTCCATGGCGAATCCATTGGGAATGGGAACAAGAAGCATTCCAATAGCCGAGCGAGTACAGAACCTCCTCATTGGAGATTTCCTCAACTATCTCGCCTTGCGCCATCAGATCTTTCTGTCGAGCATGAGCGCCATCGAAAAAAAAAAGCACAAGACCGGGCAATAGCGACAAGCGGCATAGTTGACCCACTGGCAGAACTGGACATCGATGTTCAAAGCTTCGACATTCCACGCCTGGTTAGTGTCTATCCCGACAAATCAGGAATCAGATGGTGGACTAAGGCTTGGTTCAACAACAGCGAGAAAGGCGAAGCTGCCATTGAGATAGAAAGAAATCTGGCCATCAAGTTCATCAACGACAACATCGAGAAGGACGAATGGCTGGAGGAATATTTCCCGAAACAGATGGAAGTCTATCACAATGCCATCGAACAGACCAGGGAGCAAATCCTCAACCAATTAAACTTGTAAACATAAAGCTATGGTAGAGTCAAAACAGGATAAAATATTCAATACTAAGGTCATACCGATTATGAATAAAGTTCGGAATGACCTACAGAACAAGCTTGCAGACGAGTTGCGGTCAAACTCCAATTCGTTTGCAGGTCTGATGGCAGCAGCAGCTGGACCTGACGGTGGTATGGCATCCATGCAGGCGCAAAATGACACCCTCAAATACACAGGCAAATGGACATCCAAGACCACGGAAGACTATATTTCGATGGTCAAGAAAGAGTTGAAGCGACAGCATATCACGGTCAATGCCTCCATGGAACAGAAGATGATCGACAAGATGATAAAGGACAAAATACCGAAATCATCCATCGACTACATCATGCGAAAGGCTGCCACCAGTACCATCTTCTATCTACCGCAGGAAGTCGCAAAATCGCCATTGGAGCACAAGATAGACTCAGAGGCAGAGAAGCGGTATAAGCCATCGGTCTGGGAAAAGAACGCTGGTATAGCCCTTGGCTCTGTAACCGACCTTGCCTGTATGGGAGGATTGGGAGGTGGCTTGAAGACTGCTGCCACCTGGATAGGAAGCGACATGCTCGTCACTCATGTTGGTGACAAACTCAATGACCGTTCCGATGTTCCCATGATCATTGCACCGGGAAAGGAGGATGAATACAGACGAACGCAGCAGGAAAAGAAGAAACAAGCGGAGCAAAAACCGCAGAACAAGCCACAATCTGAGGAAGGAGCACGGCAGACTGAACCATCAGAAGAAGGGAACCAATCTGAAGGTGAAGCCAACAATACGCAGCCCGAACAGACTAACATGAACGGTTGGCAAGGGCTTCTCACGTCATTCGGCCTCAACGGTATCAGCGATATAGGCCATAATCTTGGTTATGTATTGGCCATGCTTCCAGATATGCTCGTCGGCATGTTCACCGGTAAGACCAAGTCCATCAATATCAAGGATAACATGATGCCTATTGCAAGCATTGTTGCAGGTATGTTTGTCAAGAACCCGATTCTCAAAATGGTGCTCATAGGCATGGGAGGCATGAATCTTCTCAATAAGGCAGGACATGAAGCCTTGGACAACTTCAAGACACAGGATCATCCGCAACAAGCTGGTGGCAGAGTCAACTATCGCATCTATCCCAAAGAGCCTCTGAATGCACGCATCCAGAATCCGGAGATAAGAGCCAACTGCCTGATCGCAACCATTGACAGAGTGCCATGTACCATAGCCCTTCCAGAAAAAGTTGTGGATGCCTACCGTCAAGGAGCGCTGCCTCTCAACACCCTTGCCAATGCTGTGCTGGCAAAGAATGACCAGATGCGACAGATAGCATCCGAGAAATACGAGGCTGGCGAACGACAGACAGTCATCGAGAGACCACTTGCTCAAAGATAACATAGAACAAAGATGAAAAGATACTGGTATAAATTCCGTGTCAAATACGGCAAAGCCCTTGACACAGGAAAGAACAAAAAAGTCAGTGAAGAATACCTGGTAGATGCCGAGAGCTTCACCGAGACAGAGAAACGTGCCACCAAAGCTGCTACTGAGCTTATCGGAACCAGAGACTTCGACATCACAGCCATCTCACGTGAACCTATCACGGAGATCCTGAAAGAAGATGAGAAAGAAGGCAACCACTGGTACAAGACCGTCGTCTCCCTTGTCACTGAGGATGAAGAAACTGGCGTAAAGAAGTTCTCACCACAGACCATCTACGTCAATGCTCCTTCGACAAAGGAAGCAGACCACATGCTACGTCAGCACATGAGCAGCAGTGTGACAGAGTGGGAAATCAAATCCATAGCCGAGACCAAGGTTCTTGGTGTTCTTGGCTATAAGCAATGATCACAAAAACATCATATCCATGACAGAAAAGAATCAGCAAGAAAAGATGGCTGCAGAACGTCAGGTGGAACTGTTCACCAAGGCGTTCGGGAAAGCCAAGGAAGATAATGGCATTTGGCTGGACAACAACGGTCGCAAGGCTCCTGGACTCTACCAGAAGCATTTGCAGGTATCAGCCTTCAATGCCATCATCTTAGGAATGCACGCCGCACAAAACGGCTACAAGACCAACCAATATACGCTTTTTTCGGAAGCGAAGAAACGTGGCGAGTCTGTTCAATCAAAAGAGAAAGGAGTACCGTTCCTCTGGTACAACTGGAACGAGTATGTCAACAAGCACAACCCTGAGGACAAAATCAGCCGTGCAGACTACCAGGCTCTCCCTTCAGACAAGCAAGCTGACTACAAAGGCATCAGAAGCCGTGAAGTAAGAGCCTTGTTCAATATTGAGCAGACTACCCTACCCATGGTTGACAAGACCGCCTTTGAAGCTACTGTCCAGGAATACGGCAGGTTGAACGACCGAAAAGATGTTGAGTCTGTCTCCACAGGCATTCGCCAAGGTGTAGAAAAGCTTCTGGAAAAAGCACGTGAGAACATGCTCGAAATCCGCAGTGACTCTACCGGCGTAGCACATTACGACAGTAAGAAAGACATTGTCTTCCTGCCCAAAGCATCTTCATACGAACACTATGAGGATTATGCCCGTGATGCAGTATCGCTACTTGTTACAGCCACTGGGCATGGGCAGCGACTGGCTCGTGAAGGTATGGTAACGAAGAACGGAAAGGTATCTGCAGAGGATGCCATGAAGCAGGAGCGTCTGGTCACAGAGGTTGCTACAGCCGTAAAACTTCAGGAATTGGGAATCTCAGCCAAGCTCTCCCCGGAAAGCATGGCGATGACTGACTATTGGTCAAGAGAACTGAAAGAGAACCCTTGTCTCATTGATATACTGGAGAGGGATGTCAACAATGCCGTGGATATGCTCCACAAGGCAGAACGTGGCGAAAAGGTTGAATTGAACAGCAAGACTGCCAGAAACCAGGCAGATGCCATCAAGAGCATCCTTCCAAAGCACTACTATGTGGCTGACGAGATCAAGACCCTTCCCAACAAGTCCACCAAGGAGTTTGTCCTTGTAAAGGACGCAGAGGGTAAGATGGCTGACGTAGTCCTTCCGGAAGGTGCATCCTTAGGTATGGATAACGACATCCCTGGCATGAAAAAAGGACGTATCGAGCATGCCCTACAGAAGGAAGGATATGAAACTGTCACCTTCTACAATGTTGATGGTTCCATGGGCTACCGTCCTGACGACAGTTTCTTTGACGGCAAGGCAGTCTCTGTTGCCAGACTCAACAACTGGAGCCTGGAGACCATCACCCTGCTCGATGTTTCGGATGCCGTAAAACGCTCAGGAGCCGTGGACTTCGACAAGATCCTGATGCTGCGTGACGATGAAGGAAAGTGGGCACTCTATCTGAAACCTGAGAATGAAAAGGCTTTCAGCGTATATCCAGACAAGGCCGATGTCAACCTGTTCTTCACCACAGTAAAGCAAGGAGACGATGAGCTTTCAGACACTATGCGTCAGGACATGGCACAGAAATACTACATGGAAGCTTCCAATAAGCCGGAAATGAAGGTTGACCTCTTCAAGAGCAACGTTCCTGCCGAAGAAGTGGACAAAATCCAACGTGTCAACATCTTCAAGACCAAAGAGACGGACAATCAGCCGAGTGTCATCCTCTGTATGCCTACAGTGAATGGTGAAAAGCTCAAACCTCGTGAGATCTCACCATCCCAGTGGCAACGTATGTGGCTCGCCGAGAACATGCAGGACTACAAGAAACACCTTGCTGCCAGTCTTTTTGCCGATGTACTGCGCAAAGACCGGACCGATGCGGTAGCTGTAGGCACTGAAAAATCGGAGCAGGAAGCCCAGAGCAATGAGGTAAAGCAGAACACCGCTCAGCAAGAGGAAGACAAGGCTACGGAGGAACAGAAAGAGGAAACTCCAGAAAAGAAAGAGCAGAAGCAGAAGGAAGAAAAGGCAAAGGAAGAGAAGACGAAGGCTGAGAAAAAGGCTGCCGTTGTAGCAATGACTCCGATGTTAAAGCAATTCTACGAGCTAAAAGGCAAACATCCTGAAGCAGTGTTACTTTTCCGTTGTGGAGACTTCTACGAGACCTATAGCCAGGATGCAGAGAAAGCTTCAAAAATTCTGGGCATCACACTCACCAAGAGTTCCCATACCAAGGATGCTGACGGTAAGCCTCTGGCCATGGCTGGTTTCCCATATCATGCTCTCGACACCTATCTGCCGAAACTCATCCGTGCAGGAGAACGGGTTGCCATCTGCGACCAGTTGGAAGCCCCCAAACGTGCCACTGAGGAAATTTCTCCCTCCAAGGTAGAGAGTCCTCAGCAGGAACAGAACAATTCTTCAGGAATACACAGATAATATGTAATCATCATGTCAAGGAATCAAGAATATGTAGAACAATATGCAGAGTATGCCATGGAGCAGATGCGACGATATGGCATACCTGCTTCTGTCACCCTTGCACAAGGCATCTGCGAGAGTGCAAGCGGACAAAGCGAGTTATCCCGAAAGGGAAACAATCATTTCGGCATCAAGGCTACTTCCGGTTGGGTTCAGAACGGAGGCAAGTACCTCGTATATACCGATGACCGTCCCAACGAGAAGTTCTGTCAATATGCTTCTGTTGGCGACTCATACGAGCATCATTCCCAGTTTCTGAAAGGAAACAAGAGATACAGCTCGCTCTTCAAGCTATCCCCTGATGACTACAAGGGATGGACAAACGGACTGCAGAACTCCGGTTATGCCTCCAACAAGAAGTACGCTTCAAGTCTTCAGAGCATCATCGAGAAGAACAACCTGCAGAAGTATGACCAGATGGTCATGAAGGAGATGAAATCGCAAGGCAAATCCTTCGGTACCGAAACCAATACTCGTCAGCAAGGAGAACAAAGCAGCCCGAAGACGAGAGTTTCAAAGCCTGCGGAGAGTGAAAAGTATTCCTATCCCTTGAAGAGAAACGAGTTTATGCTCGTCACCTCACCCTTCGGAATGAGGAAAGATCCGCTCAATCCGGCCAACACGCAAATGCACAAGGGCATCGACATTCAAGCTAAGCATGACAATGTACTGGCTACGGAAGATAAGGGCAAGGTCACTCGGGTCAATAACAATCCGAATACTGCAGGTGGACTGTCTGTAACTGTAGAATACAACAGAAATGACGGCAGCAAGTATCAATGTACCTACATGCACCTGAGCAGCATTGCCGTCAAGGCTGGAGATAACGTCAATGCCGGTCAGCTATTGGGCGTGACTGGCAATACGGGAACCAGAACCACTGGTGAGCATCTGCATTTTGGAGTGAAAAGCATCTCTGCGGATGGCAAGGCACGGGATATAGACCCTGCTGCATATCTTGCTGAAATCTCACAAAAGGGAAACATCCAGTTGCAGACTCTCCACAACGGCAAGGACATCACCGCTCAGTATAAGGTTAGCAATCCTTCTTCACAAGGCGAAGTGACTGACACGGCACAAAGTCCTGAAGACTGGATGAAGAAACTTCTGTCATCAGAGGACAGCGGAGTGAAAATGTCAGGCGATGACCCTGTCATTGAGATGGCTATGACCATGTTCACCTCTCTCATGGCACTTGCCCTGCAGATAGACAACAAGAGCGAAGAAGAGAAAATGCAGACTGTGACCGACTCGGTTGTCAGCAAGAGCATCGACCTCTCCTCGCTTCTTCCCTCTTATAAAGCCTGCTCCGTGAACATTCAGGATGGTAAGCCTTATCTCCATGTAGATAACGGAACCGTCCAGTTTACAAGAGAAATGACCCAGGCAGAAATGACAAAGCTCCAGCAGACGCTCGGCAATGCCAATCTGAGCTATGATGACAAGCGAAGAGGTGTTGCCTCTATCATCCAGGCAGCGACGGTATCTCAGCAGATGTCACAGAATTACCAGAAAGGCGTTGACAATCAGCAGGACAGACAGGAATCTGTTCAAATCAAATAATGAAGTAAAACACAATAAGCCAAGTTTATTATGATTAAATGTAATGTAACCGTATGCGGCACGGTATGTCGCCAGGCACAGATGCGTGCCAACAAGGAAGGTAAGCAGTTTATCTCTTTTGGAATCAGTGTAGTGGTTCAAGCCAAGACCGGTATCAACAAGACTGTAGAAATCAGCGTAGCCAAGGATGGTGACAACCAGGCCGAACTGGTCAACTATCCAGTAGGTTCCCGTATCGAGGTGGCAGGAGTTCTCCAATTCCATAAGAAAGGCGATGCGCTTTACCTCAATCTCTCAGCTTCGGGAGTAAATACCTTCAATGCAGGAAGCCAGGACGCAATCACCGGCACCATGGAGTTCCGAGGAACTATTGGCAAGCAGGTTGAGGTGAAGACCGACAAGAAGGGCAAACCTTATACCCTATTCTCTGCCTACAGCAGCGAGAAGGATGGTGACAACTATGCCTACACCTGGATTCGTTTCATGCAGTTTGACACCACAAAGGCAGACTGGGTACAGGCTAAGGCTGGCATCAATGCCAAGGGTGATCTGCAGGTGGGAGTCTACAACGACCGCCTCGACCTCACTTGCCGTGTCACAGAGCTTACTCCATGGGAGAAGAAAGCAGCATCCACCAACCAATAATGAATGAGTATGGCTGATTACAAGAAATATAATACTGATGGCCGTAGCAGTGAAGACCGGGCTTTGGACAAGTTTGCCGAGATGATGATCGAGAAGATCAACACCTTGCAGAACGACTGGAAGAAGCCTTGGTTCACTGAAGGCTCCCTGACATGGCCAAAGAACCTGTCAGGACGTGAGTATAACGGCATGAATGCCCTGATGCTCATCATGCACTGTGAGAAACAGGGATATAAGTTGCCTGTGTTCTGCACCTTCGACAGAGTGGCCGGCCTGAACTTCAATAAGGACAAGCAAGGAAAAAGACAGCAGGTTAAGGACAACAATGGTGAAGCTTTGCCCCAGGTGACAATCCTCAAAGGCGAGAAGAGTTTTCCTGTTTTCATCACGACTTTCACCGTTGTGAACAAGGAGACAAGAGAGAAAATCAAATACGATGACTACCGCCTGATGTCCGAGGAGCGACGCAAGGAGTATAACGTATATCCTAAACTGCAGGTTTACAATGTGTTTAATGTGGCGCAGACCAACTTGCAGGAGGCTCGTCCGGAACTCTATAAGAAGCTGGAGGCAGCTGCAGGAGTAAACAGACCTTTGAATCAGGGTGATGACTTCTCTTTCCCTGCCATGGATAAGATGATCAAGGAAAACGGATGGATATGTCCTATCAAGCCTGTCTATGGCGACAATGCATACTACAGCATTTCGAAGAATGAGATTATCATTCCAGAGAAACGCCAGTTCAAGGATGGAGAGTCCTTCTACACCAATCTCGGACATGAGATGGCTCACTCTACGGGGTCAGAGAACCATTTGGGCAGATTGAAGCCTGCATCTTTCGGAAGCGCAGAATACGCTCGTGAGGAACTGGTTGCCGAACTGAGTGCCGCTCTGGTGGCCCAGCGTTTCGGTATGACCAAGCACTTGAAGGAAGACAGTGCCAGTTATCTGAAAAACTGGTTGGACAGTTTGAAGGAATCACCTGAGTTTATCAAGACTACGCTTACCGATGTGAAGAAAGCTTCTCACATGATCAACCAGCATATCGATGCCATGCAGCTGAAAATAGACCAGGAGCAAAGTCAAGAGACTGAGCAGAAGCAAGAGATAGCTCCAACGATGTATTACGCTTCAGCGGCGTATCTCCAGACTACCGATGCTACAGACCGTCTCGACAAGTTCAAAAATGACGGCAACTACGATGCACTCCTTACTGAGGCTAAGGAATACGACCAAGGTGATGCTCCTGACCTCTCCAAAATCAATCTCTCTCCAACTAAATACCGTGGCGATGATCTCCTTGTTGAGGATGAGCATTATGCTGTAGTATATAATCCGACTGTTGGAGGCACATACGATGTGATGCGCAAGGTAAGCGCAGAGGAAATCAAGGATAACATCATCCGCTACGGTCTCTCAGAGAATGCAACTGATGACGTGAAGGAAGTTGCCAAGCAAATGGAAAAAGAAGAGGTTGTTGCTCAGGAAGAAGAGCAACATTACCATCGAGGACGATAATTTATCCCTTTACAGCATAGGGCGACGCTATCACCTTACACTTTTTCGGGTAGGAGGTAAATACTAATTATCAGTATATTTACCTCCTACTTAAGTTTGTAAATAATCATAAAAAGAGAAAAATAATCTGCACTAAGCAACATTTCCAAACTCATTCAATTGTTCGGTGAGAAGTTCTATGACTTCCTGAAGATTTTTTATCTGATTTTTCAAGTTTTCAATGTCTTTATTATTATTATCATTCTTGGCTTGTGCACTACGAAGAGCTTCTTCTAAATTGCGATTGATTTCCTTCTGTTTATTAATGGCAGCTTGCTGCTTTTTGATGATTTCTCTATACATACGATCTTTTTCTTCTTGCTCTTTTTTTGCTTTTTGCTTTGCTTTGTACAAAGCTATTCCTCCACCAACAACAAGAATTCCACCAACAATCACACCAACACCCGTCGCAGACAAACCAGCTCCTGCTGCTACTGCACCACTACCAGCAGCACCTGCTGCAGTTAAAGCTGCCATGCCTAATCCAGACAAAGCACTAGTACCAACAACGACTGAACTACCAGCTGTAATTCCTGCACTGACAGCTAAAGCACTTAACGCTCCCCCACCTGCATATTTCCAAATATTAGAGGAATCCTTGTAAACACAAATCGTGTTTTTGAGGGACTTGGATGGATCATTGATAACAGAAGTTACACCATCCAACATAAACTGTATTTTTACTAGTTCTTTATTCATAGCTTTATTATATATTTTTTATTCAAACATTATATCTAATTCTTTAAGTTCATTTGCTGTAACTTTATCAAGTTCTTCATTGATAAATTGTTCTTTTACCTTGGTTATGAACCTAATATCAGAGAACAATCGCCACAAAGTAACAAGAAGTCCGCCTAAATCAAGTTTTTTTAAAGCTTCTCCTACATTGCCAGAATAAGCATTAACACCTACATACGCAAGATTTATACTAGAAGATATGGCGTTAGAATACAAAAGAATTTTTCGTGTTCGAACTTCATAGAAATCTCTGCGATGATCCTTTTGGGGATTGTAAAAAAATCCATGTAGCAAGGAAATTAGCATATTTATGAATATTGCAAAAACAGCCTGTGAGCCAACGCGTGCTGCATCTTTTGCAAGACACAATGCGTCATATTGCTCGCTATATAATTTGCCAGCTAACTCTGGGCTAAAACTGTCAAGAAGAGGTATCGGTAATCCTCTTTCAGTAAATACATCTGACTTTAGATGAGCGTATTGGGCAAACAGAGCTGCAGGAAGTCTAAATTTGTCCTCTTGTATACTGTCATAAACCTCATAAAACATTGTAGCAGCGGAAATTTTTTGTCCAAAGATTCCACCTGGATACTCAACACGGTATGTCCCGTAATTAAACTTTCTTGAACAAGTAATGCTACATGTCATTAGATTTGCAGTTCCAAAAATCCATCCTAATATAGGATCATGGCCTAAAGTATTTTTTCTATGAGCACCCTTTCCTCCATCGTCAAATCCATCAGGACCAAAAGATTGCGCATCGTATGGACATACCCAATGAGTTTTACCACCATCAGTTCTTGTATACTGCCCAAAGATGATATCCTTCCATGTAGGATATTTATCGCTATTTATATTATCTTTGTCTCCATGTTTTTTATTCCAGTCATTGAGGTCTTTTTTCTTAGTTCTATCACCATCATGGCTATCAACTCGTTCTCCTCTGTCACCTAAATCACCTAAGACTTCCTGGATAATAATCCACCTTGCAGTCTGCAATGCCACTGCTATCATTAAAAATGCTATATCAACTTTGCTAAGCTTTGTTTTTTGTTCGAATTCTTGGTTGATACGAGCTACTTCTTCTTGGCAATACTGAAATTCTTTTGCACTCAACAAGTCCTCAAGTATAACATCTCCCTCTATCGATTCATTAGCTTTATCCAGTATGTCACTCCATGCAGGAATATCATTCAAAGAGATTTTCTCTTCTGTCATGAAGTCTGTAGCGTCATTATTCACACAATGTGTTGGCTTTGATATAGGATCAAGTATCTTTATGGGATTCAAGCCCTGTTTCCTGGCTAACTCTAAAGCCTTTTTGCGAAGCATTTCAGCTTTAGAGTATAATTCGATAATTTCCTTATCTTGCGAATCACACTCAGCATTTAGTTTATCCTTTTCGGATTTTAACTTCAGACTCTTTTGTCTAAGTTCTTGCAACTCTTCTTGTTGCATTTTGATAATCTTATTTCGGTCAAGTTCTTCTTGACTATATTTATATGTACCTTTTCGCTCCATATTAAAAACCTTTTTTATGAGATTTAACTTCATATTTATATAGTTTTTACACTACAAAGATAACGAATTATTACGATAATAATTGTATAAACTGCTTAATATTTGCAACATTCTGACATTTTTAAAAAGATATACCCCACTTATGGTATCATATTTTATATGATGTTAATTTGATGATTCACCATGATAAATCTCTCCTACTACCTGTGTTATTTCTTCTGTAAAACAAATATGGGGAGTTTACTCATCACGAGCAAACTCCCCCTTGGTGTATGAGAGAAGAATTTTAGTGCTTTTACTCAAAAGCTACATTCAGTATATATTATGTTTATATGTGTACATGTATTCACGTATTCATGAATACACGTTTAAGCCTATTTTAGCAACACAACGGTTGTGAAGCGGTTTGCCTCATTCGCCGCATATTTGTCGATTCCGCCTAAGTTGTAGGCTTTAATCTGGCTCTTATCCACACCTCGCTTGATGAGAGCCTTGGCTATAAACTTGGCACGCCGCTTACCTAAATCCTGGTTGCCGGACTGAGTACCAGTAGCACTATCGGCTGCACCGGATATTTTAATCTTCAGGTTTTCCTGCTTGGCCATCTTCGCAATGTCATCGAGGTTCACAAGCTGAGATTTATCAACCAATTTATCAGTATTGAGCTTGAAGAAGAAATACACCGGAACACCAAGGCTTACTTTCAGGTGGTCAGAAGATGAAAGGGAATCTGAGCGATAGCCATCAGCATAACCTGCAATGTTGCCATCACCGCTGCCCATTGCACCCTGCTTGCTGTTGCCATTCATCGAGAGTCGGGCACGGAGGGAGTTGAGACCACTGTAGCTGTTCTTCGGATAGACGGTCTTGCCATCGTCGTTTCCTGCAAGTCGCTTTTCCAGATGAGCATTCTTATCCCTCATGTAGGCAATGTAATCCTGGAGGGCGAGATTCTGCTCGATATAGGGAGTAGCATCCACTACTCGCTTCCACCCCGTCTTGCCTATCGTGAAGGACAAACCGGCTGAAACCGAAATCATGTTGTCGCCGAACTTGGTTGAAGTTCCGATGCCGTCAAAGTTCCTGGCGGTCAGCATTCCACTCACTTCTCCTACAAGATGAACACGGTCGCTGATGCGGTAACGGGCTTCCACGCCATAGGTGAAAGCAAACGGATGACTGCCACTCGAACCGCCCTGGCAGGTACAGTTGTTGATCCAGTCGGAATTATGGATCATGCCGACACCTACGAAGGGAATCACATCCCAAAGAGGGATTCCGCTTTCATTCTGACGGATGCCAGACGTGACATTGTACAGAAAGTCTGCATGGACAAACTGATACTTCATCGTATGGAACTCTGCATTCTTGAAGCTGAGTCCCTGAAATCCTATTCGTCCACCGATTGCGGGCGTGAACCATTTGCCGACTCCTATCTGCAAGAGAGGAGTGACACGGTCGAACACGTCACCGCAACCAATGGGCGTCCCAAGAAAAGCCGAAGCCCCGCCCTTTGCTTCTATAAACCAATTTCTACCCCAGTTAGCTGCTTCGCTTACATGCTTGAGATATGTAGGATTAACAGGCATGAGCATCTGCTCCTGACTGTATGATTTCTGGATATAAAGACTGTCAGAACTCTGTCTGGCAGTTTGTGCCGAAGCTGTCATTGCAGCCAGGCACATCATTGATATTGAAAATATTTTCTTTCTCATGTTGTTGTCTTTGATGATTGATTACTTGCGTAAACAAATGAGCATGGTGTTACATCTTCTTTCTTCTTCTGACGGATGGAGCGCACATCTTGCGTGCCATTGCCAGGCATCTTCTTGCCCACTCCCTATCGTCTTCATCCGGTCGCTTGCCCCATCCAGAGCCTGGGCTGCCGCCTCCGCCTCCATGCGTCTGTGCGATGGTTGTGGCATCATCCACGAAACCGCACACGAGATTCAAGGCTACCTTGACAACATGGTTGCCATCTTCAGCTAACTGACAGAGAAGTGTGCCGTCGAAGTCGAGTTTCACGCTGTCAGGGAGATTCGGGAAGCGAATGGCAAACTCATGTGCCATGGTGTCGAGCATCACGCCATTGAGATGATAGCTCATGTTGTGCGCCCAGGAAAGTTCAGACTGGTTGGCTTTGTCTTCCAGTTCACTGGCCTGCTTCTCTATCTCTTCCTTGTCCTTGCGGAGGGTGTCAAGCAACTGGTTGGTCTCAGAAAGCTTCTTCTCCTTATCTGCCAGTTTATCTTCCACCATCGCCTTCTGCTGTTCAAGGCTCTGAATCTTACGGGCGATGTCGGCACTGATGTTGTCGCTGTTGGCCTGCAAGGCTCTCAGCGGTTTGAGTTCTGCTTCGAGGCGGTTGATTTCAGCCTTCAGATTCTCAATCATAGAGGTAAAGGATTTCTGCTTCTTCTGGGCAATGGAGAGTTCCACGTTCAGATCTTCGAGGGCATTCCGGGTGTTCAGCATCTGGGCTTCGAGCGTCACGCATTCGTTGGCGAGCCATCGTCGATACTCTTCCGTTGAACGGTGACGTGCTCCTGTCTCTGCTATCGACACCCCTCTCGTGAGTCCCCATTTCTCATTGACCTTGGCCAGTTCGTCGTGCAGGGCAAGAAGATAGTTCTTGTAATCTATGCGGTTCTGACCATGGAAGATTTTCTTGAAGGCGAACTTATTATCCTTATCAATAGGAAGAAGCGCACAGTGGACATGCGGATTTTTCTCATCGCAGTGGACGATGAAGGAGACGAGGTTTTCCTCTCCATATTTATCTGCCACAAAGCGATAGATGTCCTGTGCCCACTTTTCTATTTCTGGCATTCGCCGGATATGCTCGTTACCTTCCTTGCTTTCAAAATCCACCTTCTGATTGACAAAGGCAAGCTCTCGCATGCGTTCCGTTGAACCGCCGAAGATGAAATTCACCACGGTTCGGAAACGTGGCTCTGCCAGTCCTTCGTTGGGATCTTTGATGCCACGTGAGGCGAGATTTTCTGCCATGCGCCTGGTAAGCGGACGGCTCTTGTCTATCGGGGCGACCATGCCACCTGTACGGATCTCGAAGTTGAGATGTTCACGACTACGGTCGTAGTTGCCTTCACGCATGGCCTGGTTCCATCCCTTCTCCGTCCAGTCTCTCAACTCCTCGTTGCCTACCGAAGCAAGACCTTTGGTAACCTTGATGTCCATGACCTGTTTTGATGATGTTCCCATATCGTATTTCTTTGCTATAGTCCTTACTCCAGGAGCCTTTTTCAGTCTTGGCAACATCAGAGAATCTGACCCAGCTTGCTGTTTATCTGGTCAGCCCTCCCGACTACTTTTGTAGGTCGGGGTATAAGGCTTCCCAAGACTGAAAAAAAGTGGCACGTGCAAGCACGCTGCCTCACGTTGCTTGAAATCATTCAGCGATGTGCTAACGGGCGTCCTGATCGCCATCAGCGTGCCTCGCATGGAATAAGGGGAATATGACTATTTGTTTTTAATCGTCGGAAGATTCCGCAGGTGCTACCTCTTCGGATGGCTCCCTGGTCTCAGTAAGAGGACGAGGGGGATTCACATAGTAGTTGGATGCGGAGCAGCAGATGTAGTGCTCGAAGATGCAATCCAGGAGTACTATCTCCGCTTTCGAGTATCGGGTTGCCACTTCGTCCATATAACTCGGCTTGGTGTTGCCACTGATGGCTTTAGCCAGAATGCCAAGAGAATCTATCACTTTGTGCCAGTCCCAGACATGGTCTTTTCCGAAGAGCAGGCTCACGGAATCTGAAAGTTCCTCAGGCAGTTCTTTCTCCTGATTGAGATAACGGAGAATGGAAACTGCCAGTGGATCAAACACCTGGGCCTGCTGGTTGAGTACACGCCTGGCAGGAATGCCCCCATATCCTTCCTGCTTGGCCATGTTCATCTTCAAGTCGTAATAACGACTATAGGAATCGACCACTTCCTTGGCGGTGGCTCTGCCTTTGATGAAGCGGATGAACTGCATGGCGCAGAAGTCGAGGATGTCATCCGGGCTCTCGATAAGAAGAGAGAGACGTTGCTCCAGGTTGACAGAGAAGATGAAGCTCTTGGAGTATGGCTCTACGGAAAGCTGACCAAGTTTGGTGAGTCCGGAGATAAACTGGCGAACCGTGGCACGCTGCCATTGCCACTGACGGGCAAGTTCGGAAATGGTGGCAACAAACTGGCCGGGCAACAGCTGGAGGGCTCCATCGGTTCCCGGAGACTGATAGGCTCCTGAGGATGCTTTCGAAAGCAGGTCGCAGTAGGCTTCCAACTTGCTGTAACGTTCCTCTGCTTTCGGCTTCAGAAACTCCAGCAACGAACGGTCAACACCTCGGCATCTGTCTGCTTCGGGTGTCTGTTGATTGTGATGATGAGTCATTTGAGTCATTTTTGAATTTGGAATGTAGAGCAAGTGGATATGATTCTGTGCCAGTTGCAGGTGGCACCTAATAGTAATTTCTGATAATCAGCGCAAGCAAATCCTTCGGGTTGTTGATGACCTCAAGATAGCTCTTCATGCGGAGCACTTTTCCAGATGGATAGAAGACTGCTGCCACACTGACGGTAAAGAGGAACAGAGACATGCTGTTCATATAAGGTAAGGCGTAGCAAACCATCGAGAGCAGCAAGGTGGCGAACCACAGTCTTTTCCTCTCATGCAAAAGATGAAAGGTGCTTTCTGCGATTTTCCTGTTCAGAAGCACCAGGGTCAGGAGTGTTGACACTACGACTGAGAGATTGGGGGTCGTGACATGGCAACACCAGTTGATGAAGATAAGCATCAACACAACCAGGTAAGCATAGAGATTTCTTGCGCTCTGAAACATGACCATCTTCCACATAAACCGCTTCATGAATCCATATTCCTGCCTGTAAAGACAGAAAAACGCAATCAGCAAGAGGAAGGGAAAAACGAACCGGATGAGGGTTAGAATCTGTATCATATATTCCTTTATTTTACTTGTTTTTATCTCTGTCGAGTGATTCGAGTCGCTCGGCAATTCTGTTGTTTAACTGGATGTTGTAACTGAGCGACATCTGGTCTATAGTAGGGTCTTTCGCCAGTTCTTCATCAGCTTCGATGAGAAGACGGAGATAGAGATCCACATTTGAATTGTGGTCTAACTTCTCTGTAGGCATAGCTTCTGACGATTTGCCATGAAGCTTTATCGGGAGCATCGTATCAGGGTCGATGTCATCTGGCAGCTGGTAAGCAGTCTGTATGCTTCGCATTACGAAGATGCAGAAGACTATCATCAGTCCAACAATCGCCTTGGCCATGATGTTCAGATCAAATAGCATCAGAACCAGCACCATCACCAGAATGGCTATTATATAGAAGGTATATACTTTTCGTTTAGTACTCATAATCGCTTAATTCAAGTTTGATGATTCCGAAGGATGCTTTCTCTATAATGTATTCGACATCACGCTGGGTGAGAGTGCCCTTCTCTACTCTACCTTTGGCGCTCGGATCTTTTCTACAAAGAGCTGCCAGACCCTGGTTCAAGTCGTATTCATTGATTTTCCAGGTTCGCTTCTTTCTGAAAGAGTAATGATCTCTGTAACTCTGGAGCGAAAGCCCCTTGTAAAACAGGGGCTTCAACACCCCATCCTGAAGGATTCTCATCTCTACCAGCAGTTCCGTATCTTTAACTATTATCCATGTTCTGTATCTTTGTATGATGTCTGCAATCAGGTAATACGTCTGTTTGTTCATCTAGAGACCGCAGTTGAAATCATTCATGATCTGTACGTGTTCTCGCTTAGCCCGGAACGTGCCGCGACGCTCGTGCAGCCGGAGGTCTTCAAAAAGATCTGCCGACATGAGTTCGATGGAGTTGTAAATCGTCACATTCAACTCGTGGATGAGTCCATCGGCGGAAGTCTTGCAGTTGATCTTGAACATCCTTTCGGTGACCGGATAACAGTAGGCGCAGCATTCATGTCCGAACATATCAATCACCTTGTCTATAGGTTGTGGGATATGCACTTCGTAGGGAAGAATGGCATAATCTTCGTATGCCTTTATCTCGCCAATCCAATAATTGTCAATCAGTTCTGGCAACAGCATGGGGCCGGATGCCTTGAATTTGTAGATAGCTTCCTGTAACATGATAATGAAAGATTAGAGGGTTGATATGTAAAGACGCATCAGCTGGGCTGGAATCTTGTTGGACACTTCCTTGTTGACAAGGTGCTTGCCTTCAAGCCTCGTGATGATGGCAGGATAATCCTTAGCGATGTCCGTCATCAGCTGAACCTGTTCCGGGGTGAGCATGGCAATGGCCAGCGCATCCATCGAGAGATAGGGCTGCAATATCATCCAGAGATAGGCATTGGCTTGGATGACATCTTTGATTTTTCCTCGCTTCAAAGCGTCACGGCAAACCTGGGCGTTGAGAATCAGACGGCGGTCTGTTCGCATCGACATAAGAACGAGGGTCTCAGAAGCTGGCAACTTGTTCCTGGAAGCGGACTTGTAGATGGCAGAACAGATGTCTGCCGTATGGTTGGTGATTTCCGTCATTCCGATGGATGAGCATTCGTCGATATGAGCGAGGAACGTGCGGAAATGGCGGTCTTCCTCATGCAGGAACGCCACGAGTTCTTTCCTGGATTTGATTCCATGAGATTTTGTGCTCAGCAGAAACCTGGAGTAGTTGGCCAAGGCTCTGTGAACTTCCAGTTCATAGGCAGGCGATTTTTCCAAGGTAGCGAAGAACTTGGAGGCATTTTCCTTCAAGGAGCCGAGTTCCTTGTTGTCCTTATATAAAGAGGTGTGGAGCTTCACGTAAGCCACATCACTCAAAGTACAGTTGCCAGTCATCCCCAGCAGTTCTGTGCGGATGGAGTCTGAAATCAAATCGTACTTCATGGAAAGCCCACTGTGCGCATTGAACGAAGGATCCTTCCTGATGTAGTTCAAGACGGTGTCTCCATACTCGTGCCACTGGTTGATGAAGTCTGCAAGATGCTCTGCATCAGAGTCTGAATGCCCTTTCATAGTTTGAAAGAAAGCCTGGTATTGTTTCAAGGCATCTTCAGAAGACTTGAAATCATATTGACGACTTCCACTGCATGAAGTGATCATGAGTAAGGCACATAAAAAAAGCAAGTGAAAGAATAAACTCTGCTGAGTTGTTTTTCTTTCACTTGCTTTACTTTCTTTCATTTGGTTTTTGAGACCTGTTGCTGAGGAGTTACCGAGGCAACCGACAAAACTGTTCAACTGTACTGTATTCCTATTATCCATTGGCATGTAATTGAAAATTTTTGCGTGCAAAGATACAGATAAAATTCCACATTAACGACACTACAATCAGACTTTATGTTATTTTATGTTTCATACTCTTTGAAGTATGATTCTTGCAGGAGGGCTCCTAATTTATAAATTAGGTTAAATCAAGTCTGCTGAACCAACAAAACCAGGCAGTATGAATCCATTTCTGAATATAATTCGTATCTTTGCAGAAGAATCGTGCCTGAGCAGGTGTTATCCTGCCGTAAAAAGGCGCATAACTATCAAGTTATCAGTCAATAAAACATTTTGATATGGCAAAAGTAGGCTACATCATGGCTACATCCCAGTATGACAAACTGGAAGAAGACCGCAAATGGATGAACGAGTTCGGTTGTGTAAGAATCATCGAAGAAAGTGATGATAACGAACGCCACAGACCGCTGTGGAAACAACTGATGGCAGCATTGCAAAGAGGTGATGAACTGGTGATTCCGAAATTTTCCAACGCCTTGCGTGGCAGTCGTGAACTGGCAATATTCCTGGAATTCTGCCGAGTCAAGGTCATTCGCATCATCAGCATCCACGACCGGATTGACTCCAGCAACATCCTGTTTCCAGAAACCAAGCCATCTGACGTATTGGTAATGATGGGTTCCCTGCCCGACGAAGTCCTTGCTCTCAGGAAATCAGCAGAGCATGTAATCAAGCTGCAGGAGAAGATGATCGTGTCCCTGCCTCCTGTTTCTGCCAGCAAGATGCAGAAGCTCGACAGAGAGAAGACTGTAGTGAACCTCTATGTGGCCGGACATCCGATAGATGAAATCTGGAGAGCCAGCGGATTCAGAAGCAGAAGCTCCGTTTTCCGCATTCTCAACAAGCACGGAATCAAACTGAATAGAGGCAATCACTCCGGACCTATCAAGAAAAGAGACACAAAGTAAACAAGACATAGAAGATTAGAGAATGAAGAAGATATTATTCCTACACGGATTCTTCGCCACGGGCAGTTGTCCGATGGCGAGAGCCTTAAAAGAGGCGTTTGAGAGGACGGCGGTGGTGCTGACTCCCGACCTCCCCTTGCACCCCAAGGAGGCACTGAAGGAGATTCGCTCCATCATCGACCGGGAACAGCCCAACTTACTTCTGGGCAACAGCTGCGGCTCTTTTCTCGCCCAGATGCTGGCTCCCGTGGTGGGCATTCCTGCCCTGCTCGGCAATCCGTATTTCATGATGACGGATTTTC
>OGKU01000452.1_pt1 | contig 31894 bp, 23 predicted proteins | sample 1572611 | NCBI WGS metagenome assembly OGKU01 (sample SAMEA2581886, study PRJEB24529) | metagenome | biome: Human gut stool | place: China | collected 2011 | reverse complement strand
CGTCTTGACCTTCCCGTCCTTGTCGATCTCGCTGACCACTTGTACACCGGCTTTCGGATCGCTCTTGTTATGAACCATCATCAGCTCGGTGATCTGTTCCACCAAAGGGGCGTCGTTCGTGACCTTCGGTTTCCGGGTCCGTCTAGGCTTCCCGTTCGGGCTCTTTTCTTGTGTCATACCTTTTCTTTTTGGGGTTAATAAATTGCTTTGACACTTCAAAAATATGGGCTAAATCCGAATAAAACTCTGATTTTCAAAAAGGTGTCATCAGATGTCATCAGATGTCGTCAAATGTCCGAAAGACTGGTTTTCCGTGAGAGAAACATGCCGTGAAAACAAGGATATGGTATGCGGAGGAAGGGCGAAGAAGTAGGCACGGGCGCAAAGGGAGGATTATGCAGAGCAGAGGGAGCTGAAGTCCCTGTCTTCTCATGGGGCGGTGTTTTTTCATAAGACATTGCCAGGTCTGCCCATATATCCCGTACTTCCTGCCGGATTTATTAGGGATATAAAGGAGGCCCTCCTTTTTTCATCAATGACACGGTCATGCGTCGCGTCGGTCGCAGTGAGTCCCTATAATCCTTCCCGAAATCAAAACCATTGTCCGGGCGTTTGTTTCCATGAGTATTTTCCGCGACTTGTCGCAAGGAAAATACTCATGGAAAGCGAAGCCGGAACGCCCGTGACAATACGGTTTTGATTTATCTTTGATTATAGGGAACTCACTGGTATCCGTCTGTTCTCCATGAAATTTCCAGAAAATATCCTATTTTATGTAATCAAAGAATTACCGTTCTCGCTGTTGACGGTATTATATGATGTTTGGTTAAATTAAAAACGTAAAGTATGGAGAGAAAAAAAGGAAAACAACAAAGAAAAGAGAAGAAGTTAAGCTTTTTCAACCTTATTGAACAAAGAATCTTGTATTTCGAAAGGCTGGACAAGAAGAAAACGGCGAGTAATTACATTTGCGCCTTTAAGCATTTCAAACGGTTCAGGGGGGATCAGGACATCGCTATCGAAGATCTGACTGTCGGACAGATGAAGGATTTCCAATCATATTTAATCGGCGAGGGACTGAGGATGAATACCATTTCGCTGTACAACAGGGAACTCCGGGCCGTTTACAATTATGCGTTAGACGAGGAGATCATACAGATGGACAAGCGTCCTTTCCGCAAATCGTTCACCGGGCAGGAAAAAACTCGCAAGCGAGCCGTTGACGGCGGGGTTGTCAAACGTCTGGCGATTCTCTCCCTTATTGACAAGGAGATGCTCGGATTTGCCCGAGACCTGTTTTTGTTCAGTATCTATATGCAGGGAATGCCCTTTATTGACATGGCTTATCTCAAAAAGGAACAAGTAAGGAACGGATGTATCACTTACCAGCGCAGGAAAACCAATCGTCAGTTGAGGGTCAAGATACACCCGCAGGCGCAGATTATCATAGATCGGTACATGGTATCCGATCCGGGCTGCCCCTATTTGTTCCCTATCCTGTATGATCCGGAAAAAAAGACAGAACGGGAGTATTCGAGTGCCTTGCGTGTCTATAACAAGCGTCTGGACAGCCTTTCCTCCTTGTTGGAACTGGACGAGCCGTTAACATCGTACGTGGCCCGCCATACTTGGGCCTCGCTTGCCCGACAATGCGGGACAAGTGATACGGTAATCAGCGAGGCGATGGGGCATAGTCACGTAGGGGTGACAACTATCTACCTGGCCTCGTTGGATATCGGTATGGTTGCCATGGCCAATCAACGGGTGATAACCTCGCTGTTCAGAAAGCGTATCCCCTGATGGGAAGCCATGAAAATTGGATATTTGAGGATTTCTGATTTGAGTAATTCGTTGGGAAATTATATTTTTGTCTCGAATAAAAGTGCTTCCTCTTACAAAGAGGAGGAATATGAACGTGAGAGCTTGTAATTCTTCCTCTTACAAAGAGGGGGAACTTTTATAAAGAACTTTTATTTCGACCGCAAAAGTAGATATAATTGAAATATAGGCGGCAACAAAAGTAGTCCTTAAAACTACAAAAATAGACCATGATAAGATGAGTTGTAGTGATGGATGTGAAGATACATGAAAATCTTGTCCCTCTACATATAATAAAGAGACAGTACTATAGTGTATAGGCTATAAAAAGGTTTACTTCTTGTGTTCCAAGCGCAGCTCTGTCGGTGATTTGCCAAAATGTTTCCGACAAAACGTGGTCATATAGTTGGCCGTAAATTTGTATTTTTCAGCGAGTTCTGCTATGGATATATTGGTCATCAAAATGTCCCTGATTAATTTTTGTTCTTTTTTACGAATTAGCCATTGGCGAGCCGATATACCGAAAGTCTCCCGGAATTTTCGTTTGAATGCACTAGGAGACATATTTAACCTGTCAATCAATTCCTGAGCGGTTTCTACCTGTGGATATATTTGTAATACATTTTCCTTGAAATCATTATCCGTGCCCAGGATTGGTGCGAAGAATCTAGCCAAATCCTCTTTCTGATAAAATCCGCGCAATTCAATAAATAACATCTCTTTTTTGATGCGCTGATAATGAATGCATGACATTCCTGTTCGCATGATCTCCCGTGTCACTTCAAGTTCCTTGAATAACAATTCATGGATGGGAAGTAAGGTAATCCCGTATTTTTCTTGTTGGAAACCTAGCGGGATATATTTTTGTAACTGTTCAATGGAGAAACGATTGCATAAGGACATATCTCTAGTGAACGAACAACGCATCAGGGAGATATCCGTAATCGCTCTTCCATGAAAATTGTCACCGGCAGCTATGAGAAACATCTGTTTTTCACCCACCCGTTGGCATACAGATCCGGCAGTCGATATATCCATCTCCCCGGAAAGAATAAATCCAAGCGTGAAACGTTCCACTTCTTCCCGTATCAGATATTCGCCGCCCTTTACCTCTATAGGCTCCAAGATGGATCGTTCATCAGAAATATAATTTTCACAGACAAAGTGTTTTTTTGTATACTTCAGATCATTGGATATGTTCCGTCTCGATTTCATTGTTTTTCTTTAATTATAATTATTGACTAAAAAATAGAACAGGGATCGCTTTTTTATCATTGGAACTGATGAGCGTATTATTATAATACACTATATATCAACAACAAAGTTCGTTTTTTAACAAAAGTTCCCCCTCTTTGTAAGAGGAAGAACTTTTAAGTTTTTTTGTGTATGGCTAGAAGGAAGGCTCTGAAAGGGTAACCGGAAAAGAGAAGTATGCATAGATACGGCGGGAGGCCGCATTTCGTAAGAACGAAGAAGCGTTGTTCTGTATGCCACTGCCGATATGTCAGTCGCCTGATAGCGAAAGAGTGTCATGTGCCGGAAGGCGGACAAAAAACAAATAATAAATGATGAGATATAAGGTTTTATTATTTTTTCTATTGGTTTTGTGGGTTGCGCAAACAGCCAAGTCGCAAGACGTGGCATTGAAGACCAATACCTTGATGTGGGCGACCACTACGCCGAATCTAGGATTGGAAGTAGCTCTTAGCCCGAGATATACGCTGGAACTGTCCGGATCCTACAATCCTTGGACATTCAAGGACGACAAGAAGATGCGTTTCTGGCTGGTACAACCTGAGTTGAAATATTGGTTCTGCGAGAAGTCCGAGGGGCACTTTGTCGGTATGCACTTGCATGGGGCACAGTACTTCGGGGGATTCAAGAAGAAACGCTACGATGGCTATCTGGCCGGAGGAGGTTTCACTTACGGGTACGACTGGATTCTCTCGCCGCATTGGAACCTGGAGGCCGCCATCGGTATCGGCTATGCCCGCCTGTGGTATGAGGAGAGCCCCCGCGTCTATTGCGAGAAGTGCGGAGAAGACAAACATAAGAACTATTTCGGGCCTACCAAAGCAGCCCTGTCATTGATTTATATATTCTAACGGTATGAGATTTCATTCACATAAATTGTTGGTCGCTCTTTTTTCCTTGGGGATATTCGGGAGTTGCTCGCCGGTCAAGACACCCGTTGGTGTCTCCGTGTCTCCGAGGTTGGGTGAGGTGATGCTTGATCCCTCAAGCAAGGGAACGGTGAAAATGAAGTTTCAGGTGCCGGTGGATTATTTGTCGAAAAAGGGACGTTTGCTTATTACGCCCCGTTTGGTGGCACCCGATGGCGAGGTGGCGGATATGTATGAGCCGGTAGCCGTTGACGCGCCGGTTTATGCGAAGAAAATATATAGGAAAAAGGTGCTGGAAGGGTATGTCGACTCCCTGCCCGGGCAGGTTGTCCGTGCCGACCGTTGGTCTGAGTTGATGGAGATACCTTACGAGACGCGGGTCGCGGTTCCTGAAGGCTGGGATGATGCCTATATAGACGCGTTGGTCTCCGTCGAGGGATGTGCGTCATGCGGAATTATAGATACCTTGTTTGTGGCTAAGCTTCGGCAATCGGAGCCTGTGGATACCTTCTCGCTCCAATGGATCCGCCCCACGCTGGCGAAGCGCCCGAAAGTGATGGAGGGAAAAGGGATCGCCGTCTTGCAGTTTACCATCAATCGTTCGGACATAGACGGCTCGCTGGGTGACAATCGGGCGGAACTGGAGAAAATGGCGAAGACGTTACGCCCGATTTTGGAAGATTCGTTGGCGAGCGTACACTCCATACACATCATCGGGATGGCATCTGCCGATGGCCCGTTCGGGTTCAACACGAACCTTGCGTACCAACGGGCGGTGGCCGCCGGTCGCTGGCTGCAAGACAGGATGGCGATAGCCCCGGAGATGAAGGAGCGTATCCTTGCCGATGTCCGTCCCGAAGGTTGGGAGCCGGTGTTGGAAGCCATGCGGCAAGCCGGTGACCCGGATGCAGCCGATGTGGAGGCTATCCTGGAGCGTTATCCCGCCGACGGCAACAACGATGATGTGCAGGAGCGCGAGATCCGTCGTCTGTCCTGCTGGGAACGTATCCGCACGAACTATCTGCAACGCGACCGCAAGGTGGAGTACCGTTACACCTACACGCTGAAGAGTTTCACTTCCGACGAGGAACTGTTGCGGATGTATGCCACCCGGCCGGACGCGTTCAGCGAGGAGGAGTTTTTCCGCGTGGCGGAACTGATGCCTTCGTTGGCCGAAAAGATCGAGGCGTACCGTAAGTTGCTTGCTTATTATCCGGCTTCGGAGGTCGGGAAGAACAACTTGGCCGTGCTCGAGCATGAATGGCTGATGACGAACAGCCGGAAAGGAGGCGTAAAATGATGGAAAGAAAACATTTGCATGGAATAACCCTGTTGGGTGGATTGGCTATGGCGCTGCTGTGCGGCTGCATCCGCGACGAGCTGGAGCCTTGTCCGCCGTTGCGTCTCTCGCTGGAGGTGGCGGATAAGAATTATGTCAACAGCGCGGCGGCGGCTCGCCTGGGTTACGAGGAGGAGCGTCCGGAGGATCTTCCCTTCAGGGAGTATGTGTCGGACTTGGCCTATCGGGTGAGCGATTTGGAGACGGGTCGTGTCGTGGCCGAGCGCATGCTGTCGCCCGTGGAGGGTGATGCGGGTAGCGTGGAGGTGCCCCTGCCGGCCGACCTTCCGTATGGCGCTTACGTATTGACGGCCTGGGGCAACTTGGGCGATACCGCGGCTTTCGACAGCGATCTCGCTCTGCTGGGGCTGCATCCCGGCGGCGCGGAGGGCAGCGATGCCTATTTCACCCGCGATACGCTGGTATATGCCTTGGATAGCGAGCGCTTCTCGTGCGGCATGAGGCGCTTGAAGGGCAAGCTGATCCTGGCTACCGAGAGGATGCCCGAGGCGTATGCCTTCAGCGAGTGGAAGGTATCGGATATCATGAGCCGTTTCAGTGCCGAGGGGGGCTATCGCGAGCCGACGACGTTGGCCTTCGGGCGTAGCTGGGAGCGCGAGGAGCCGGCCATGGTGGCGAAGAGCCTGTTGGCACCCTCCCGGAAGCGGGGCGCGTCGCAGGTTGATCTGCGTTACCACGTGGGCGACAGGCCCTCGGAGGGCGGCAACTGGATCGCCCCGGAACCGGTCTGCGTGACGATGAGCCGCAACGAGCTGACCATCTTGCGCTACGAGTACGACCCCTGCTGCTGCCGTTTCAATATCTTCATCTTGATAAACGACAACTGGGAGACCCTGCATATCATGGATGTGGAATAACGTTATTTATAGATAAAACCGAAGTTTAACATTTAAAAGAAGAAGCAAATGAAAAAGAACTATTTCTTTGGCGCGGCCGCTTTGTGCGGTCTGTTAGCGTTCACTTCTTGTGGCAACGATGACGATCCTATCTTGGACGGACCGGGTAACGAGGTTGCCACCGGTGAACAGGTAATCGTGTTGGATATGCAAGATACGGACGTGCTCAGCACGAAGTCTCGTCCCTTGTATAGTACGGACAACAGGGGATCCGAGGATGTGACGGACGTGATGCTGTATATCTTCAAAGAGGTTCAAGGAGCACAGACGTTGATTAAGACCATCCATGTGGACAACTGGGACAATACTTGCGAGGAGTATAAATATGGCCGTAAGAGAACCATTAAGCTGGAAGGTAAGGATAAGTTGGAGGCTGGTTTGACTTATACGATCTACGCCGTAGGCCAGAACGAGACAGAGGTGAAAGGCAATCCGGCTCCGTTCAAGTTCCAAGGGGCGGCAACTAAGCCGACTCAAGATAAAGACTGGAAAGATATCCCGGGGCTTTTAATCACAAATCCTAGCAACATCACCCACAACTTCGCCACCACTCCGGGTTCCGGCTTCCCTTACCTGTTAACAAAGCCTGTTGAGTATGCTAAAGATACGAAATTCGCCAGCAAGGCTGTCGGTGAGGTATTCTCCGGTCAATCCAAACCGGTGACATTAGAGCCGAAGGAAAGTGTCTCTTGGACCGTGTTGCTGAAGCGTCAGGTTGCCGGTGTGCTGGGTTACTTCTCGAATATCCCGGCAGAAGGATATGCTTTATCTGATGGTACAACAGAATGTTGGTCTACCAAATTGCGTTTGGTCGCTTCCAACCGTAACGACCGTCTGGATATGACCATCCAGCTGAACAAGCAGAACGACGACGCTACCGAAGTAGGCAAGGAGAATATTGTCAATGGTTTCAAAAGCGATGTTGTGAAGAATGACGCAGCATTCAAAGGTCCGACCGATGATAACGCCTACACCGTTTATGAGATCAATTTGAAAGACTGGTTTACCATGGGTGAAACCGATGGTTGGACAAATGTTATGGAAGAGGTCGATGGCAATAACTATCTTGGCAAGACTTCCGGATGGAAGAACCCGTATGAGGGTACCAACGCCGCCGTAACCGTAGCCGATGGCGCCGTATTGGCCGGTGAGTTCGTCATCCCGTTCGACAAGGATGAGACCTTGAATACTTTCGAGCTTCAGTTGATGGGTAAGAAGAAAGGAACAGACACTAGCTTCGATACTAACGATGACAAAGAATACATCCTTCAGACCTGGTCTGTTAAGTTGGATGACGCCTCTATCGACGCTACCCTGAAAGATACGGAATATCATTACAGCATCTACCGTAACCACCTGTACCAAATCGGTAAGCGTGGCGGTGGCGACGATCCCGACAAACCAGGCGTTGACCCGGATAAACCACAGCCGCTGGATAAATCCCAAGAGTTGGTAATCAAGATCAACGACCAGTGGGAATTCATCCACGACCTGGAGATCGACTAATGTCCGCCCGCATCGGACTTCCCGATTGATAAGGGACAATCACTTTTATACGGGAGCTGTGCCGACAAGGCACGGCTCCTCTATTCAGTTTCCTAGACAGGAAACTATAAGCACCCCGGCAAGCCCCCCTTTTTATATGTAAGGAAGCACACGGGCCGGTTATAATGTCTATTTATACAAAACAAGAACGAGTAATTTAAGAAAGGTTTCTGATATGATGAAACATGTGAGCATCTTAATCCTGATATTCCTGGCCTGTCTCTTTGCGGGTTGCGCTGACGAACCGATAGATTCTCCGGAGGGTCTTCCCGAGAAGGGTATCGTCGTTAGGTTGACTACCGGGCAGTTGGATACCAAGACACACCTGTATAGCCAGGCTAGCTTGCATCACGTGACTCGAATCTACGCCATCCTTTATTATTGCGGTGATATGACCGCGGACGATATTGACCCGGAAAAAACCAAGGTCGTAGCTTCCCAGCTACTGATGAAAAACGGCACCCCTTGGGATCCCTCGAAAGAGAAGGACTATGGGCAAGGACAGCCGCAAACCGAAACGTTTGAACTTCTGTTGCCGCAAGACCAGATCGCCATGGTCCCCGGCAAATATATGATATTATGTGTCGGCTTAGACGACGCCTCGGGCGATACGTATGGCCTGACCTATAGTGATGACGCCGCCAATAAACAGCCGGAGTTTGCCAAACCCGGAGCCAAACTGTCGGCGGCACAAGCGGTTCTCGCGAAAGAAGCCCCAAGCGAACCTATGCCTTATGAGGAAGACCCGACAACCGCCGCGACTGACAAAAAACAAGATAAAGAATTAATCGCTTACGGCCATCCCGACATAGCGCATTCGGAGCTTTTCGCCGGTTGGCGGGCGTTCGACTTCATGCCCGACAATTTGAATGTCGTGGAGGTGGAACTGCGCCGCCGCGTGGCCGGAGTGCTTTGCTACCTCTCGGACATCCCTTATAAACTGAATATAGGTAATACCCCCTATCGGGTAACAGAGGTACGCCTGAATCTCTTTCAGCAGCAAAACGCGCGGATCGGCCTGACACGGGAGATGACGCGGGAGGGCAAGCCGTCCCTACAGGATTTCGGTGGACCGGTTGACGGGAAACCGGTTTGCCAAACGCTTTGTAAGTTCGATCTGATGAGTTTCAAATCGCGACCGGAGCAAACCGGAAGCGGTGATCTTTTGTACAGTATACCAACCAGCCACCTGGAGGGACGGAAACAACTGGAGAATACCATCTTGATGGGGGCGTACGCACTGCCCATTCAAAATAATACCCCCGATGCCACGCTGAACGTAGAACTGTGGGGGTACGAATATGATGATACGCCGGGTAGTGATGATCAGATTGTTGCGGGAAGCGAATTGACCCGGATCAAATCTTTCCCTGCCATTTACGAAGGCAAGGAGAGTACCCCGGAGATCTACTCCCTGCATCCGAATATGATTTACCATATCGGGCATAAGCTGGAAGGGGATAATACGGAAGGCGACTATCCGGAAAGCCTGGCGGGAACCAAGGTGACCGTGGAGGCCGGACCTTGGCAGGAAGTGGATATTCCGGTGGAATTTCCCAGTGTGCCTATTGTTCCCTTGATGTCTCTGCGGGACAAGGATGGCAATAAGTATAAGGTTGAGCCGGAAGAGGCCGGCGAGAAATATTATATTTTCGACTGCATCGGTTCGCGAACGAACCATTTGGAGATAAGCGCATCGATTCTTTATGAAAATTGGAAACTGACAGCGGTACCGGTCGGTGATGCTTCGAATACGCCTTGGATTCGGTTTTGGGACGAAACGACAAGCGATTATGTCACTGAATTGACTGGTACTGGAGGAAAGGATATTTACATTCGGATGGCTGATTACGCGAGTGTCCCGGATTGGGAAAATAAGCGAGAGACACGGAAGATCCGATTACTACTGGAGGCCCTTGATGAAAACGGTTCTGTGGTGGGCGGTGCCTCCTCTGATTTGTACGTGGAGCAATACAATGCGTTGATTGCGACATTGGAAGATGATAGTGACGGATATCGTGGCTTCAGTCGTTTCGATTTTGGGACGAAACGAAACGCGGTTACAGGGGATATCGTGGCTGCCGGACAGACACTCGGATGGGGATATTGGAGATCTCTTGTTGTGACAGAGCATTGGACAGATGGTAAGGCCAATTATCGGGAATTTATAAATAAAACATGGATAGATGATTTTAAAGGCTCTGCCATACAGGTTTGTGCACTGGGAGAAACGGGAAAAGAACTTGAGATAGATTATGAAGAAGCGAAGTCTGAAGATCCTTTTTGGTTCTTGCCATCGATAGTCGCATTGAGATGTTTCTTGAAGCAATATAAGGATAACGCGGATGCGAATATAGAGCGTGGAAAATTTTATTGGAGTTCTAATTCTGCCGGTTATTATAAAAACGCATTAGCGACAAAGATTGACCGTTCAGGCAATGTTGATGATGATTATTATAGAGAAAATAAGGGAAATGCGTATTACGCCCGTCAAGCCTGTTACGCGCAATAAATAAAACTATAGTAATATGAAACGATATACTTGGATATGGATCATGCTGATCGCCTTGTTGTCCGGTTGCGAAGACGACTTCGACAAGGGCGGCTCAAACCCGGGCGAGGGGGTAACGGAAGGGATGATCACTTTCCGCTTTTCTACCGAGGAGGCGCCGGTGATCGTTACCCGGGCCGGTGAGGCTGGGCAGCAGGAGTCTTTGGAGAATGTGTTGGTCATGGTGTTTGACAAAGATGGGAAATTGGTCAATAAAGCTTACCAGCAATTGACGGTCGATAACCATTCGGTCAATATCTACTTGACCGCCGTGCTGGATCAATCCATCTATGCCCTGTGCAATTTGCCGGAAGGAGACGAGACGGAAGAATTGATCAACAACTCTCCAGCCTCTTTGACTGGGTTGAAGGAGAAATATACCACGATCCAAACTCCGGAAGGTGCTTATGGCGGCAAACACATCATGACCGGCTCCCTCCCGTTGGAACTGACTGCGACCGGCCAGTTGAAAAAGGAATACACCATCCCGGTTAAACGCCTGACGGCGCAAGTCAATTTTAATGTCTCTTTCGAACCGTACGATCCGGAAGATAAATTCGCGGTCGGGGAAATGTTTCTTTACAATATTCCGAAGGGCAGTATGCTGCTGGATGGCGGCGGGTCGGTTGATGACGTGGGTAGTTGGGGATATCGTCATCCCGACGACGCGTTGTTGGATTCGCTGGATATTTGCGCAGGCGATTATTCGTATGTCGTGGCCGGTAATGCTGCCAAGGCAGACCGTTCGGCACAATTTTACCAAGAGGGAAAAAGATTGGACTTCGAGATCGTAAAAGGAGCGGTTGGAACGAATGATACCTATACCGCCTCTTTCAAGATGTTCGAGAATCGGCAAGGAAGGGTGTACGACCGAGAGGAGAACTGGGAGAACCTGAAAGGATTGATCGGAAAAGATCCCGAGACTGCCGGAAAGTATGGTTATGAGGATTTGTATCGCTATTATCAGCAAATCAACAAGCGGGGGCTTGCCGGGACAAGCCGGAATCCGGATGATGCCGAAAAGATATTCAAAAGAAACGAAGGCATAAATAACGGTAAGTATACGGTTAATGCGGAAGAGCGAGGCTTCAAGTATGCCACCTACCTGATGATCCGCGGTGTCTACACCAAGAAGAATCCGGTGGGGGGCGAGGATCCGAGCAACGTGACCTACTATATCTACCTCGGTTCGGACAATTACAAAGACTTCAACGTCTGCCGTAACCATGTCTATAACTACCGGATCCGTATCTTCGACGCGGACAAGACCGACACCCGCGTGGATGCCAATCCGATCGGCGGGCTGACTATCTACGGGAACTTCGAGGACGTGCTGGATGCCCATCCCAACGTGACGCAGGTACTTCTCTACTCGCCCAGTAACTGGACGGTGCGGGTGGCCGATCCGGACCAGACCCCCTGGCTGGAGGTTTCCGCTTCGCCATCCTATAAGCCCCGTAAGCAGGGAGCGGAGGCTAGCCGCGATCAAGCCGCTTTTCGTCTGGACGGAGAGGCGGGGTTGCACTACTTCTATATCCATACGGACGAGTATATCCCGCCAATCAAGGATCCGCACGGTAACGATCGTTACTTCAATGCCCCCCGTACAGGCAAGCTCCTGTTCTCGAACCAGGCGGGAAACGTGGAAGAGGTAGAGATCAAGCAGTACGCGGCCCAGATGGTGATACGCGAGAGGTTTGCCACGGATCTCGCGAAGAAGGTACTGGACACGCTCTACGTGGAACGTATCTTGGAAAAGAAAAATATGCAATGGGGATTCCAGCATTATTGGTGTCTGAAGATGGATGAGATCCTGGCAGACGACCTAAACTCGAAAAAGAATGGGTTGACCAATACCCGTGTGTTGTATGACATCGCTTTGAACGGCGACAAATGGGGCATCGATCCGGCTTATCCGGACGGCAATATTCCATCGAACATCGCGTTGGGATATGCCTTGGGCAAGAACCGCGACCGTAACGGCAACGGGAAGATCGACTATAACGAGATTTTGTGGTATTTGCCGGCTTACACCGAATTGCAGGCGATAGCCGGGCATATCAGCGGAGGGTCGAGGTCTTATCCCGGGGAATACTCACGTACTGTGGATGTAGACTGGGAGATGGAACCTTATTCCTTCTTTTCCTCCACGCCCTCGTCTAGCGATGCGGCTGGAATTACTGCCGGGTTCAGTTGGGCCGTGCAGTTTTCGCCCAATCCGCAAAAGAACGGCAGGGTCGAGATGCGCTCGCGTTTCTACAACGTGATTTGCGCCCGCCGCTATAACGGTTGGCGAGGGCCCGATACGGGAACGGTAGACGGCGAGATCGATACGGACGAGGACTGGAATGAGGACGAGGAAGAGATCATGGATAAAAAATAGTGGAAAAAAAGGATTAGACGCGATGAATAAGACGATAGGAAAATATATATGCGCCTGGGCGGTGGTTTGCCTTGCCGGATGCTCGAATGAGGTTCCGCAAGAGGGGCAAACGGCGGTCGCCTCATTCCATGTGGCTACACGTGCCGCGGACAATACCGCCGAGAGGGAGATAACGGATCAGCAGTTTGTACGGCTCTATGTGGCGGAACGCAGGCCGGAAAGCGGGAAACCCGAGGCTACCGGTCCTTCGGATCAATATTGGGATCGGTATAATGTGGTCTTGTATTGCGACAAATATTATGACCTGGAGGGACAAACCTATCATGTCGAGAATTTGCCCGGAGTTTGGCATAAGTTTGCTTTCGTGTGCGTGCCGGATATAAGCCAAGGGATGGGAAGCGGGATGTTTCCGGCTCAAAATACGTTTTTGACATATAAGGACCTTTACGATTTCGCGATCGACTACCGACCGGTATTGGACTATCAAGCCGCGTTGAATGAGGCGAGCAAGGAAGACTTGGCGATTTACCGTAAAATCATCGACCGCTGGGTCGATACCGACATGCCGACCAACGAAAGAGTGCTGATGAGACGCGTCACCGGGCAACTCGTCCTGAATATGGGAAAGCCGGCCGACCAGTTCGATACGGCAACGAATGGGGCGGTGACGGATATTACGGTCAGCATGAAAACGGCCCGGAATTGCTATATCCGCGACGAGTCGTGTGACTCGGTGCTTGTTATCGAGCGTGAACAGCGGAAATTTCATTGGACCGTAAGCGCGGAAGGACAGTTGGAAGAACAGCTCTTACCGATCGCCCTGCTTCCGGGGGAACTGTCAGACGCCAAGGTGACGGTCTCTTTTGCGGATGGTACCTCGGTAGAATACGTCTTGCGTGGACGTGCCGAAGAAGATGTACCGATGGATGCTATCGAAATCAAGAAGAATACACGGACGATTGTCTTGTTTAATGGTAAGGATAAAGAAACGTTCGAGGTGCGTTACGCCGGTTTTGCCGATGGAAACGATGCGACGGTGGATGTCGACGATGACGCATGGGATGGAGTATGAATGTGAATAATGAATGGAATCGTATATATGAAAAAGGTTGTGGGGTTGTTAGCCGGCTTATGCCTTTGTGCCGGATGCGAAAATGAGATACCGGAGCCTACGGCATCGGTGGTTTCGGCTGGTAAGTTCGTGGTGGATTACACGGCTGCGGCTGGTGCAGCCACACGTGTGATCCATGAAAACCAGCCGAAAGGGGTACGTATCAACTCGCTTACTTACCTGCTGTATAGTGAGGAGGGGACGTTGGAGAAGCGGAGGGAGATCCCCGGGTTGGATACCGACGGGGAGAGTTGGCCGTTGAGACGCGAGAATATGTCGTGGGAGCAACGGGAGGCTTTGAAAGACACCTTGTCGCAGGGTGAGACCTATCATGCGGTCTTTGTGGCCAATATCGATTCCGCCGTTTGCGGGTGGACAGGTGCGGACGGTCAGCCGTGGTCTCCCCTGCGAGAGACCGGGACGTACGAGACGGTTTATTTGCAAATGCCCTTCCAGCCGTTCAATGACCGGAATATGTTTTATGTTTTCACGCGGGACATCTTGTCGACGTATCAAGGTGCCGATCGGGAGAATCCTTACAATTGTCCGGTCGTGTTGCGGCGTGCGGTAACCCGTACCGACTTCTGGTTTGAGAAACTTCCTGATTGGGAAGAAAAGACAGAGGAGGGGGATACGGAAATATCCGGTTATCCGGCTACCTGCTTGTTACCGGAAGATATAAAGAACTATTTTCAATCGGATTTCTATGCTTTTGTCTTGTCGAAATATAAAGATGAGTTAAGCCAGCCGGTGGTTGATGAGACGGTTGAGTTTTTGGATGCTTTGGAGCTGTATTTTTCCGGACAGATTCTGATTCCGGATTTCGATCTTGAGTTGAAAGATAAATACACAAAATATAATGCGCGTTTATATGAAATAGAAGGGCAAATTCAGGGCGAAGGCAAATCCGACTTTTTAGATCAAATCAATTCGGACATGGCGGAAGGCGGTGTTTTATCAAACTTCCAAACCCATTTGGTTAATACGCTGTTGAATGAACTTGAACATAATACAACCGTCCGTAGTCTGTTTGAGCAATCAGCAAAAAGAAAATCGGGAACATGGGCAACGATTGCTTACGAGGGACAATCTGGAGTGGATAAATATTATTTGTCCGGAAAGGCTCCGGAGGCAGGTCTGGCAGAAAGCCTGCGTATGAAAGCGGATACGACCGTGATGCGGAAGAGCGTTTCTTATCTTGCTTTCAATTGGGTCGGATTGGCGGATTCGGAAAAGAATAAGATTTCCGGGGTCAGTTGGTATCCTACGGCTGAAGCTACGACTCCGGACTTCTCGCTTACCCCTAACTCGTCTATTTCGACCGGACAGGGAGTGAATGAGAAATATTCCGTGTTCTATCGCCCGATGAACGAACTGAATTTGAAAACCGATTGGGAGAAGCCAGATAAAAAGACAACAATCGTCTGTGATTTGGAAAAGGCATTGCCTTTTACGGTAGAAGATGCGGAACTGATTGCCACTATTAACCAACTTTTGTCTGAAGGCAAGATAAAAGACTATTCCGGTTCGCTGGAAAAGATGTCTTTGGCAATAACTTATCCGGATATATCCAGAAGCGATGTATTGGAGATTAAAGAGATATGGGAAATAAGTAAATAATAAAAAGTCTATGCGCACGATTAGTCAATATATAAAAAGAGGTGTTTTCCTGCTTTTCCTGTTGGTATCGTTTGTGAATATACAAGGGCAAACCGGAAATCAACCGGTTGAGGTTACCAAGCGTAGGGCGTTGGTAGGCCCTTATTGCATGGTGAACCAAATCTCGTCAGTAGCCAATGTGGCGACCAACTATAGTCATTTGGAGTATATAACCGATTCGGACTTGAACAACTATGCTTCGATAACCGGTATTAAGGTCGATGCGCTGCTATCGCCTGTTTTGAGTGTTAAGGATACGAAAAACACATACAAGGGGGGAACGACTGCCGGTTTCAGCTTGGCGTCGACTGAGAGTGGAGGACTTTTGTCGCTGGAGGTGATCCAGTTGTTTTCTATTACGACTTATTTAAATGGCAAAAAACAGGAGACCATAGCGGTGGGAGGAGCGTCTTCCGGTGGGGTCGGTTTGGACTTGATAAAGATTCCGGGTTCTGATGCTGTCTCTGTATATGTCTGTGTAAAAACGACGAAAGACTTTGATGAGATTTATTTGATGCAAGGAGGCTTACATGTAGAGGCTATTAATCAGCTAAGCATCAGGTATGCGTTTGTCGGGGATCCGAAAGAAGTGCTTTTGACTTATGATGGAGTAGAAACATACGGGATAGAATTAGGGTTAGGTGAAAAAGGCATACAAATCGACTATGACAAGTGCGACGGCATGCCTTGGCCGGTAAAAGACAAACCCCTAAGGGAGGATACTTTTCATGACAAACTGTTCGATTCAGATACAACCAACTATTTGGGGACAGGAGGGTTGGCTATTGGAGAATGGTTTCATGCGCAGATTGGTACAACTTACGAGTTTCCTGCCGGTACGGAAGTGGGGTTTAAATATTTTAATAAAGGACTCCTGGATTTGTCACTCGGAAGTTTTGTGACCATTACATTATATGATAAGAACAACAAAGAGGTTCAAACGGAAACTTTATCGGCCGGCATATTGAAGTTAGGAGTTGTCACTACGGGAGAGATCACATCAGCCATCACATCCAAGGTTCCTTTTTATTCTGCCCGGCTGACTGTTGGAGCCGGTGCGTTAAGTGTGAACCTAGGCGGGGTGGGTATCTATTATGGTTTTGTCAGGGAGAAACCGGAAATAGACCATCACTGCCCGATCCAGCCCAGTCTGAGCGCTACGGTTTGCGATAACGTAACGACTTACGAATTGAGGAGCAACCCGGATGTGAAGGTGAAGTGGGAATTGACGAATTTTGAGTTTTTCTCAGGAGAAGATCCGCGCGATCCTCAAGAGGTGATGAATAACGTTCAGATCGGAGAAACGGCAAATGGCGTTACCAAAGTAACGGGATTAACCGTCGAGGGCGTGTACACATTCAAGGCTACGGCGGTAGATTGTACCGCTGAACCCCCATGTTCGGAAACTGTCACTTTGACAAAAGGAGTCCGTCCGCCTAGTTCGTCTTGTGGAACCCCTGTTTTTAACGCGGATGGAAATGAGAAATATGAGCTTTCGACAAGTACGTATGGTGTAACCGGAGGCCTGATCAGTATTAGCGATATCAAGGATAAGACCAATATATTGGATGGGAATTTTGATAATTACGCATCCTATGTGAGTGGTTTGAGCGTGGCAAGCAACTTGGGTATCATAGGTATAAAGACGGTAGGTGGAGAATCGTTCGATTTAGGAATTGAGGGTGATAAACGTGTCGGTTTTATCGTAGAGAATGCCTCTACTTTTTTGGATGCCGATGTCTTGCAGTTCTTGCGAATACGGCTATTCAGGAATGGCGAGGTCGTGTATGAGAATGTAATCGACGAGTCCAACGTGGTCGGGGTTGGCTTGATAGGCAGCGAGCAATCTCAAAAGATACGGTATAGCGTAAAGGTTCCTGCGAGTGTAGATTTTGATGAATTCCAATTGTGGACTTCCGGTGTGTTGAATTTGGGTTTGAACACGTTGCGTATTTATTATGGCTTTATGGAATCGGCCGATGATGATTGTTCGGACCCGCTAAAGAATGGTTGTGCCCTGGCCGTTTCTACGGAGGAGACGAATGCTTCCCTGTCTTTACAAATACCGTTTCAAACTGTTTCCGTTGCCGGGACATTGGTCAATGGTGATCTTTTGTTGGATGGTGATATGAATACTGCGTTGACCTATACGCCTGCCGTTGGTGTAGGGACAGGTCTTGTCTTATGCGTGAAATTAGGACGTACCATGGATAAGACCCAGCAACTGGGGCTTGCCTTGGATAGCAAGACGTTTGTGCTTGGAGCCGGTGTCGGTTCCTGGATAACGGTTTCGACTTATCTGAACGGCCAAGAGACCGGGGAGAAGTTCTCGGACTGGAATACTGTCGGGTTGGACGTGATAGGCTATGGTGACAGGCGATATCTTATCTCGCAACCGACATTGCCTTATGATGAGGTACGTATTGCTTTTGCGGCCGTTGTAAGCGCATTGGAAGGGTATAATCTGTACGGTCTCTTTTTCCGTAGCGACATAGATGGCGACGGGCTGCCTGATTGTATGGATCCGGAAAGTTGCGCGGGTGGTTTGGCGAATTTGCGAACGACTCCGCATATTTGCGAAGGGGAAAAGGTCGTGCTGTATGGGCAAGCGAAATTTGAGGAAGAAGAGGAAAAGGACTATAAGATGTCCATCTTTAAGAAAGCGGATGATATTCATACGGCAGAACCGGTATTTTCTAAAACTTTTACCATCCATAAAGGGATTTTCCAACAAGAAATATGGGAGGCAACAGAGGCCGGAGAGTATAAACTAATCATTTATGACAAGGATGATGAAAATGCAGAGTTCGTATTGTCTGAATTGTACTTTACTGTCCATCCGCTTGAAACAACTTGGTTAGAAAATGTGACTGGCACTGACTGGAATGCCTGGGAAAATTGGTCGAAGGGCTCGCCTTGGACATGTACCAATGTGATTATTCCTGAATCCGCACAAGCTTATCCGATTCTGGAAGCGGATGCGTCAAACGGCTGTAACTATATTCATTTTGAACCGAACGCTGAGGTGAAAAACACACATCATCTGGATTATAAAAAGGCATGGGTGGATATTGAACTGTCTCCCAACCGATATTATATGGTGGCAGCTCCGTTGAAAAGAATCTATTCGGGAGACTGGTTTGTCGCTGCCAATGGAATACAACTGCCGGACACATTCACCTCGTTGACTGCGAATAACTATCCAGAAAACCGGGTCACGCCTACTATTTATCAACGTATCTGGGATGCGGCTTACATGGAGCAGTTGATCAATTCAAGCAATCGCCCGTTTGTAAAACCGGGAGATAAAGTAGATATAGCCGTGACCGGCTGGACTAAACCTTTCAATTGGCTGGCTACACCCTATGACAAGAATACGTTGGATGGGCAAGAATTTGATTTCAATGCCTTGTCGGTGTGGGTACATCCGTTGAAGCCATCCGAGAAGGAAGAAGGTGATAACGGCCAAACGTATACTTTCCGTTTCCCGAAGGAGCATACGGAATATCATTATTATGATGAGAAGGGAACTCAATTAAGCGTAGGCGTGCGGATAAATGACAGGAATAATTCCGGACGTTTTATCTATGAGCAGGAAGACGGGAAAGCCACCTTCCCGGTTGTCATGCGATTTAAGAATGGCTCTTTTAATAACAATACGTTCTTGGTCGGCAATCCGTTCATGACTCATATTGATGTAAAGAAATTCTTGGAGCGGAATGAGCATATTGCTTCCGTTAAAATATATGATGGAAAAAATGGAACAGCCAACTCGCTGATCCATAACTTGGATGGTGATGGTATCTTGGAAGCAAGGCCGGGTAATGGTGGTGATGGCTTACGGGCTATCGCCCCGACGCAGTCTTTTTTTGTGACTTGCGAAGAGCGGATGGTGGAGTCGTGTACCATTACCTTTACTGAAGACATGTTAGAGACACAACCGGAACTGCAACAGGCAAATCGGTTGTCGAGGAAACAAAGCGCTTCCGTGGCAAGCCGGTCGGTACGCTTGATGGCATCAGCCGATAACTGCCAATCCGGCGCTTTGGTGTATTTTTCCCAAAAAGCGAATGATCATTACCGGGAGAACGAGGACGCGGAAGTCCTGTTGGAAAATGAGATAAACCCGACAATCGCCTTGTTTACCATAGCAGAGCAACGTGCGCTGGATATTCAGCAACGTGCGAATGGCGGAGAGATACCTCTCGGTATATATTTAGCCAAGCCAGCGGATGTCAACTTGTCGATAACGATTCCCGAGAGCTATTCCGGTTGGATCTTGAAAGATTTGGACAACAACCGGATTCATCCCTTGCTTGCCGGAAAAGAAAATAAGATTGAGCTGGGACGGCTGACAACCAACATAGGGCGTTTTTGTTTGAAAGGAGAATCGATCGCGACAAGTAACGGAGTAATTGCCGCGACACAACCAAAAGTATTCTGTTATCGGGATGAAAGCGGCGGTCAGGTTATTGTGCGTTCGACCGAGGGGCTTATGCGGCGCTGTGATGTTTTTACGATTGATGGAAGGATGTCCGGCCGGGTACAATCGGAGTCAGCCGAATACCGTCTGCCGATCGCTAAAGGGGCTTATGTGGTAAAGGTCTATTTGCGGGATGGAACCAGTGCTGTTGTAAAGGTATTTTGAACCAGTAAAATTAAGATACGATGAAGCGGATATTATATATGATAAGTCTTTTATGTTTAGGCTTGTTAAGTACAGGTTGCGATTCGGAAGAACAACCGGGGGAGGAGGAAAAGAGAACCGTTGAGGTGCCGGTGGAGTTTAACTTTACTTCCAGTGGTAACGAACTGACCACCCGAACGAATCCGGTAGGGCCGGGGAACCCCGGTGAAACCAATACCCGCCCGATTTACGTGGATCGAGTAAAAGTATATATTTATCAGCGTCCGGCCGACCAAACATACGAGACTGACAGGGAGGGCTTTTTAAGAGCCAATGAGTTGGTATTACCTGCCCATCGGACCGGGAATGCAGGCGCTGATGGACAACCTCGTTTCACGGCGACAGGAAAAATTCCCTTGGAGAGTGAGTATGAATACAGAATGACGGCCGTGGCTTATTCGGAAGAACAAGGAGAAAAGCGGTTGTTTGAGTTGAACGACTCCTATTTTAATCATGCGGAAATAACGTTGCTAGGCAAAGATGAATATAAAACCCCGGAACTGTTTTTTGGTAATGTCGTTTATCAGGATACGGATACCGTCTTTCGTTATGATAGCAAGAACCCAAAGAAATTGACCGGTTGGTTGTATCGAGGGGTTGCCGGGATAGAACTGAACTTAGAGAATGTAGCGCCTGAAGTCAAACGAATTGATCTGCTTGCTGATTCCATTAATACCCGGGTAAAGGCACGGCTGTACGATGATTTCCGTTCGGCTTATGATATGAAAAGGAATGGACGTTTTGAACATTTTGTAATCGGTTCATGGGAAAGGAATATCGCGGATGTGAAGAATAATAATATACAAATAATAGGCTCGAATCTATTGGCGGTATGCACCTCCCTTAGTTTGCGCATAACGATAGACAGGGATGGAAAAGAGGAACAAGTCGTTTGCCGTTTACAAGTAAGAGAGAAAAAGGAAGATGGCGATGTTGACACAGACGAGAATGGAGGTACAGGAGGCAGTGCAAACGCTCAATTACGCTCCATCCCGGGTGATGCCGGGAATGGGACCGGGATTATCCCGGGAGGTGAGGAGACACCAGTGGATCCCGAAAATCCGGACTCGGGCAAGAACCCGTTTCAAATCTGTTTTAAGCGGAATCAGTACTATAAGATACTTGGCGATTATGAAAAATTGACAACAATGGAGTACGTACTTCAGGTAACCGTCAATCCCAATTGGGATGGTGATGTTTATTTACCCTTGGATAAGAGTGATGATAGTAATTGATATATTTCCAAGCGAAAAAATTGAGAGGCTTTAAGAGATGAAGAATGACCCTATACATGATCTGAACTTTTATGTACACGTAAAATCAGGTCATAAGTAAATTCTCTATCAAAAGATAGGGAATTTACGAGGCAACGGCCTGCTTGGGAAAGTAGACGTTGCCTTTATTTTTTGTGACGAATGATCTTGTGAATATTAAAAACTGATAAAATCTATTTGCGTATTTAAAAAAAATAAAAATCTATTTATGGTAGCAAGGAAAGCTTCATTACAGCATAAGGTTCTTTTAGGGTATATGATATTGATCATGGCTGTTTGCGGCATGGTTTCCATCTTGTTATACGAACGGAGCCGCATGCGTGAGATAAAAACGGAAACATCGGAGATACGCAGGATACGCCATGACATCAGTACGGCGCATCGCTATATCACGGAGCTTGCCACCTATGGAGAGTCCGTCATAGTCTGGGAGGATACCGATTTTCGTGAGTATCGCAGAAAACGCTTGCAAACGGACAGCTTGTTACAAATATTGAAAGTGAGTTGTGGCACGTTCGTCCTGCCAAAGCAGATAGACTCCCTATGCCATTTATTGGAAGCCAAGGAGGTACACCTGCTCCGCATTATGGAGACCATTACCAGACAGGGGGAAGCGGACAGTCTGCTCGCAAATCGTCTGCCTGTTGTTATCAGGGAAGCGGTTCGTACCCGGACAGTCACTCAAAAGAAAAAAGGGATTGCCGGTTGGTTCGGTGGAAAAAGGAGCGTACAGGTCTTCGAGCCATCGAAAGGACTGCAAGATTTGAATGACAAGTTGATTGCCATGCAAGAGGAACGTGAACGCCGGATAGACATTTATACCGACAGTCTGCGCACACAGAATAAGGCCTTGAACCGGAAGTTGCAAATACTCATCACCCATCTTGACGGGCAAGCGCAGGCGGCGTTCATCAGTCGTGAGGAAAAAATCACGGAAGCCGGAGATTTTTCTTTCAAGCTGTTTGCCCTGGTAATCGTCTCCGCTTCCTCCTTGCTATTCATCTCGTTCCTGATCATACGGCATGATATCAGGAAAGAAAGGGAAGGACGGGCACAGCTCCAAAGGATAAACCGTGAGAACGAGGAACTGCTCGGTATGCGTAAACAGATCATCCTGACTATCTCGCACGATATACGGGGACCATTGGGCAATATCAGCAACTGCGTGGAGCTGGCCTCGGAAACCCGTGAAAAGAAAAAACGGGAAGGCTATCTGGAGAACATCCGCCATTCCTGCCGCCATATACTGAATCTGGTGAACAACCTGATGGATGTTTATAAGATCAATGAGACCAAGGATACCCATAACGAGGTTCCTTTCCGTCTAAACAACTGGCTTGACAACATATCGAAGGAATATGCCCGCAAAGCGGGTGCCCGAGCCTTGCTGTTCGAGCACCGGCATAAGAATGTCGGCGATATTACAGTGAGAGGAGACGCAGACAAATTGGAACAAATATTGGACAATCTGCTGACAAACGCCATCAAGTTCACCCTGTCGGGTATGATCCGTTTCCATACCAAGTACATGGCGGGAAGATTATATGTGGAGGTCGGTGATACCGGTATCGGTATGGACGAGGAGACATTGGAACGTGTCTTCCGTCCGTTCGAGCGTGCGGCGCAGGAGATAAACTCGGAAGGTTTCGGTCTTGGGCTTTTTATCACGAAAGCTCTTGTAAAGGTACTGGACGGAAGCATTGAAGTAGAGAGCCGACCAGGTAAAGGTACAACATTCCGCCTGTCGTTTCCCCTTTCGGAAACGACAGAAGAACCGGAAACAGAGGAGCTTCCGGTACAATCTGCGACGATACTTCCCAAACATGTACTGGTAGTGGACGATGACAGCATCCTTCTGAAAATAACGGAAGACATGCTCGGGCGCAACGGGGTGGAATGCACGACCTGTCAAAATGCAAAAGAAGCCATTCTAGCACTCAACCGCTTGGATTATGATTTGGTATTGACAGATATACAGATGCCCGTGACCGATGGTTTCGGCTTGTTGAGATTACTGCGTAACTCGGATATCGGAAATTCCCGTACCGTTCCGGTCGCTGTCATGACGGCACGGGGGGACGGGGACTCGGGCGTGTATATGAAGTCCGGTTTTTGCGGTTGCATACACAAGCCTTTCTCTTCAAAAGGACTACTGGCCTTTATCTCCTCCGTTACGGAGGGTAGAAGCGCCGGCATGTCCCCGTTCGACTATTCCCGTCTGATGGAAAGTACGGACGACCGTCGTCATATGTTCGGTCTTGTCGCAAAAGAGTCGGAAAAGGATCTTGCCGAACTGGAGGAGGCTTTGAGAAAAACCGACCGGGAAGCCATGCGGAGGATCGTACACCGGATGGCTCCGGTCTGGGAGTTGTTAGGGGCCAACGATGTGCTGTCCGGTTATCGGATGCTCCTGCATGACAGGATCTCGAGCGACGAGACGGTCAGAGAGTACACGATGAGAATTATGAAACAGATACGGTTACTGATAGACGAAGTAAATAATGAATTAAGAAAGAAAAATGATGGGGATGAAAAAGACTTTATTGATCGTGGAGGACAACCTGATTCTTTGCGATATTCTTGAGAGATGGCTACAGAAAGCCGGTTACGGGGTATTGACGGCCATAGATGAGCCTTCGGCACGCCGGAAAATCAAGGGGAATAACGTGGCGCTGGTACTGACAGATGTTCGCCTTCCCGAAGGGGATGGCATCAGCTTACTGGAATGGAGCATCTCCCAAGGGTTACATATCCCTTTTGTGGTGATGACCGAACATGCCTCCATTGCAGATGCGGTGCGTGCCGTCAAATTGGGCGCAAAGGACTACTTGCCCAAGCCTGTCCACGAGGAGTTACTGATGGAACTGTTACGGGGATTGATCGGTCTGCCAGTTTCCGTTCCCCCGAAGAAATCATTAATGAAAAGGCTTAGCGGGGCGGTCCGGGAGACCGAGCGGATAGCTTGTCGTGTGGCTCCTTTGAATTGTTCCGTCATGATCCTTGGACCGAACGGTAGCGGAAAAGAATCTGTCGCACAGCTGATCCAACAGCATAGCGGACGTAAGGACAAGCCTTTTGTGGCGGTGAACTGTGGTTGTATCCGGGGGGAACTTGCCGCATCTGAGTTCTTCGGCCACGTGCAGGGGGCATTTACCGATGCGAAAAAGGATACTGCCGGCTATTTTGAGACGGCCAAGGGCGGTACGCTCTTCCTTGACGAGATCGGAAACATGCCTCCCGAAATGCAGACACTGCTGCTCAGGGTATTACAGGAAAGAGTGTATTGTCCAGTAGGCAGCCGCAAAGAACTTGAAGCCGATGTACGGATATTGTCGGCCACCAACGAGGATATGGAGCGTGCCATACGGGAGGGACGTTTCCGGGAGGACCTGTACTACCGTCTCGCCGAGTTTGAGATACGCCAGCCCTCTCTCTCCGAATGCCCGGAAGATATATTACCACTGGCTGACTTCTTTCGTGAGCAACATTCAGAAGAGATACGTGTGGAGACCTCCGGTTTTACCGAACAAGCCAAAATCTCCATGCTTTCCCACTCATGGCCGGGCAATGTGCGTGAACTTGACAACCGGATAAGACGTGCTGTCCTGTTGGCGGTATCTCCATTGTTAACCCATAAAGATCTGAATCTTAATGCGACCATCTGTAGGACAGGCGAAAAATGTAAAAAAGGCTTGATGGAAGAAGCAGAAGAGAAAGAACTAATAAGGAAGATTCTGGAAGAATGTGGAGGTAAGATCAGTCGTGTGGCGAGAATGTTGGGGATGAGCCGTCCGACGCTATACAAGAAAATGGAAAGGTATGGGTTGAGATAGCATCTTCATCCGTTTCGTTTATACATAAGCCGGCAGATTCCGTTGGAGAAAGTTTTGCAGCCAAGAAGTTTCCAGCGGGCAGACCGGAATTCTCCCGTCAAGGGGATTCCACCACCATAAGAAAGGGGCAGCAGAAAAAGTACTGTCTCATCCACCAGATTATACCGAAAAAGTCCATCGGCATATTCCGCACTTCCTCCATCTCCCACTCCTGCCAGATAAATACAATCCTTGTCATGCTTTTCCTTTACATTCAGCAAGTCCATCAAACCGTAATGGGGGTAGATGTGGAATGTGGCCTGTCGCTGCCAGCGTGGGAAACCATACCGTTTGTTTTCCCTCACCCATCGCATAAGCATCTCGTCTTCATGCGGAAGGAACCCGTCCAGAGTGAGTGCCATGATAACTTGAATTTTTGCCATACCTCTTGTTAAAAAAGCATGAAACCCATGCTTATTTCGAACAGAGGCTCTGACAAAGCCCAACACAGAAACCCGCATGGGCTCATGCTATAAGGTATAGCATAAGCCTCACGCAATAGCCTCTGTGTTTTTGAATTTGTCAGATTCCTGTTCGAGACGTCTTGCGACTTATGTATAATAATGGCGGTCCCAATTGTCGAGACCGGCCTTATTTCTCTATTTCAAGTTTCAAATATACGGCATCTTTTTCAATAATCCGATCAGGCGGGGTATAATTTCTTCAATTACCCCTCCACTTGTCATGATTTGTCGGGGTCCTTTCCTTTTTCATCTTCCAGACCCAGTCGTTTACGGAGTTCAGGGTCATTTTTGATACGCCGCATCTCCTCATTGATAATAGCCTGCGCATCCGCCTTGATCTGGTCGTAATTGCGTTGTATCTGTTGCATCATGATGTCGTTACCGTTCCTGTCCTTGAAGTCGTTGATGACCGGGATTTTCTGATAAGCCTTTTCTTCCGCGCTGATCTTGGTATGGTCCACGACAATTTCGGCATGAAATATTTTTTGCTCTATCCTCTCATCAAAATTATCCGCCACAGCCCCGACAAACGTGCCTTGTGAGAGGTTGGCGATCTTTGATGCGGGAATGAGCGAGTCTAGCTGCGTGTTGATGGATGTGGATACATCCTGACGGTTGATGGATACGGACTGACGTTGCTGAAGCACCTTGCCGAAGCGCTCTGAAAGCGTTTTTGCGGTTTCACCGACCACCTGTCCGCTGAAAATATTCCCCACCGTGTTCTGGATGACCTTGGATTCTTTTTCTCCGTAGTCACGTGTCAATTGACTGAAATCCTGAAAACCCAGAAGCACGCCCACCTTGTTGCTTCTCGCCGTCGCGATCAGGTTGTCAAGCCCACGGAAATAGATGGTGGGAAGCTCGTCAATGATAACGGCGCATTTAAGCTGTTTTTTCTTGTTGATAAGCTTGACGATACGGGAATTATATAATCCGAGCGCTGCCGAATAAATGTTCTGCCTGTCCGGATTGTTGCCCACGCAGAGCAGTTTGGGTTCTTTCGGATTGTTGATATCCAATGAAAAATCATTACCGGTCATCACCCAGTAGAGTTGTGGGGAGATCATGCGCGTAAGGGGTATTTTAGCCGAGGCTATCTGGCCATAGGCTAAGCACCCGGCGCCTTGCCGTGTTTTATCACGGTAGGTTTCCAAGCACTCGCCTCCGAACCGTGCATACAGGTCTCCCCGTACACGGCTCTCCACCTTCTCATTCAGTCTAACTTTCCTGCGTGTATCTTGTGATGACATACTGAACATACTGCTAATGTTTTACGTTTACGTGAAATCATTTTAATCTCCCAATCCCTTTTGCCATTAAGGTCTTTAAGTTTACGTATATGGTGCATTTCGAGGTTGTCCGTAGCACCGCAGTTTTCACATACCCGTGCTTGAAGTCTCTTGATTAAACCATTTCTGCCGCCCGTTATGGCAATCGTGTTGGGTAGTCTGTCATCTAAATACCGATTAGGCAGTTCCTTACGTTTAAAGCCTTTGTCATAGAACTCACGTTTGAACTCATATCCATTTTTATTGGTGTACGGTATGGCAAATACTCCGTTTTTCTTGTACCTTGCTATGATTTTCTTTTTCGAGGTACTGTATTTTGCGGCATATGTCTTATACATACTGTATTCCATTATATTATAGAATGAATCTATCACAGGACTGTTGTTTGCAATCGAATAGAAGTTATAGAACCCCATGATTTCGGAGTTATATTGGCTTATAATTTCCAAATCATCAAGACAGCGCATATATTACGTCCTTTGGGATTCCAAACCTCCTTACCTTTTTGCACAGTAATCTTTACCGCATCATATTCAAGGAGCTTCTTCCGCATCACTTCAGTAGTCACATACAGGACTATCTTATGGTCTAAGCTTCTTGTCAAATGTCCGTTTTTATCCCTACGGGTGTCATTGGATTTACGTACAAATACGTCATAACCGAGAAATTTAGCATGTTTTCTTGCATTGGTTATCAGCGTTTTTTCATCAGATAGTTCCAATTTCAATTTGTCTGCCATAAATTGCTTTATGTCCTCTTTGATTTTGATACAATCCTCTTTGCTGCCAATAACACCAATAAGAAAATCATCCGCATATCTCACATATTTTAGACGTTTCATATCCGCATCCATTTCATCACCTGCCGGATATTTCAGACGTTCTTTGACAATTTCTCCAATTTGTTTCAACAGTAGTCGCCGTTTGGAAAAGCCACTCAACTTTGCCCCTTTTGGCCAAAATAGTATTGCCCACTTGCTCCACTTATTTTTATAGATTTTTTGTATAGATTTGAGTACCCTAGTCCTGGTGTAATGGGGGGTGACAATAAAATCTACACAAATGGATAAACGAATCAAAAATATTTTAGATTTTTATCGGTTTGACTTAACCGATTGAAGAATAAACTTTTAGCGAATTATTTGAGAAATAGAGGTAACGATTTAGCAACCGTGCGAATTTCAGCGTTTTGCGTTGCTATGCTGTCAAATAACTCTTTCAGTTGCAAATATAATATCTTTTTCCGAAAGTATGAATTATCGGTGGTAATTTTATAGAATCAACTTGCAAAAAAAGAAAATCATTCATCCCATTCACGGGTTGTGTCATCGGTAGCGTTGTACTGCTTCCAGCGTCCCGATTTCTCGCCGTCGGTATATTGTCCCTCGATGGTTATATAGGGTTTGCCGTCCTCTGTCGATTCCACACGATAAGAGCCGTCAAGTTTTCCATTACGGTAGTGTCGTGTAGTCCTGCTGCGAAGTGTGCGCCCATCCTCGAAGATTTCCCATTCCTCACCCTCTTTTTTGCCGTCTATATAATGGGATTCAAAAATCTGCTCACCCGTCTTGCTGTCAAAACGGCGTTCACGTCCGTTTTCCGCACTCTGCCTATACTCCTTTTCGGTTTCTATTTTGCCGTTACGGAAATAGGTTTTTACCGTTCCGTCTATCTTGCCTTGCTGCATGGGTGTTTCCTTTCGGGGAGTAACGCCGTCTTGGTAATACTCCGTGAATGTACCGTTACGCTTGCCTTTGGCATATATGCCTGATTCACGCAGTACTCCATCACGATAGCGGCGATAATCGCCGTCTATTATGCCATCGGAAAGTTTAACACGCTCCTCGTCAAGCCCTCGTATAATACGATATTCTCCCTGCAATGGATGTTTGCTGCCTTTTTCATAATAGACCGTGCGCCGTGCGTTATCCGTTAGTATCTGCAAATCATTCCATTCCATTATTTGTTGTGCGGAAGCCGTGCCGCACAACAATAAAAAGAGGTATAGTGTTAAGATTCTATTCATTGTGTTTTAGTTTTTCGGGGTTGATAATGTTCAGCGGCTAACCGACCTTTCGGGGAGGTTAAGCCGCTTGTTATAAACCTATTTGAAATTTGTCAGTATATCCTCTTTCTCATTAGAAGACAACATTTCCAACAAATGATTGAAGCTATCACAAACCATTTCTGCCGATTCCTCAAATTCCGGTTCAACTCCGTAATAGATTTTACCATAGTTTTCTGGCGACAAATCTATGCTCAAATATCGGTATCCGTCTTTTACAGACATAAGAATTGGGATATGATTATCCCAGAATTGGCGAATCATATCGCAGGATTCCTCGTCATCTTTCAATGCATCAAGCCCCATTAGCTCAAATTCGTTCCAACGGAATCCGCTATCGCTTTCTCCGTTAAAGTCCTCTATGGAATTAAACCAAACATTATCACTTTCATTCGTGATTGTCTGAAACCGTTGCAAAAACTCCTGATAGTCCGCAGGAAGTTCGGAATACCGATTTTGTAAATCAGAGCTTAATTCTTTTCTTTCCAATCGTTCTGTAACGACGAATCCTATATTTTTCAGTGCTTCAATCATATTTTTTACTGGTTTATAATGTCCGGCGGATAATCAACCTTATGGGAGATTAATCCGCTTGTTATTCACATACTATTTTTTCTATATACATTCTCTTTTACTATACACCCGTTTTTATGGTTGAACATTTCTCCGATTATTTCCGTGAGTTCATTTAATTCATTATAAATGAAAGCATATTTTACATCAATAATTGCAGGAGCTTCATTGTTATATGTCATAAATCCTTTTTCTCTAACACAACATACTTGGGCATTGGAATATTCATACAATAATGTAAATATCATTTCTTCATGCGGTTTAACATCATAACAAATGGTGTTGATTGGGATTTTATCTTCATCACAATTAACTATGTAACAACGATTCAAAACTTTATCATAAAATCCTAATACAACTACTTCGCTATTGTCATACTTTAGATAATATTCCAAGCAAATTTCGCCAAAGCCATTATAGGCTTCAACTTTTACAATATTATTGTTGTGAAAAAGGAAACGGGTTTTATTTTTACAATTTTGTGGTGTACGCTTATAAAGACGTCCACGTTCACTCTTTGATAGTTCAGCCTGAAACGGGTATAAGTTGAAATACAATCCAGAAGCCCAAACTTCCGTATCGTATTCAACATTAACATTTAAGTCATCATACTTTTTTCGATATGACTTAAATACCTTTTTTATTTTTTCAAATTCCTTCTCCATTTATGTGAATAATGTTCGGCAGCGTTCCGCTTATTCAGTCGGTTTGCTGTTTGTTATAAGCTTTTATTTCATCCATTCTAATTTGCAAAGCAGTCCAATAATCTTCAATTGTTGAATCAGCTTTCTTATATCTTTGCTCATGTATGATATTTTGAAAGTCATCCATTTCAACTAATTGTATTAATTCGTCACATCCATATTCATCTAACTCTTTTAAAAGTTCAGTTGCCTCGTCATCAGCAGGATATACATCCCAACTAACAAGATAAACATAAAATCTCCCAGTTAAGAAATTCTCTTTGTCGCAAAATATAGCATAATCAAAAGGATCGTCATATTTATCACAGTTCTTCACTAAATCTTCGAATGACATTTCGTCATAGGGGTCATTCCATGAATGTGTTGGATTTTCCATACTCTAAAAGCTTATAATGTCCGGCGGCTAACCGACCTTTCGGGGAGGTTAAGCCGCCTGTTAGCCACTTAAATTAACAACATTGGGATAATAGCCAGACCTTATCAAAGCGTTTGGCTTTTAAGTCCTCTTTTGTGATGTAGAAATAGATGTGCCCGCAGTCGCCAAACATCAGACAGAAGCCGCCACATTCTACAGTGTCAAGTTGCAGGAGCAATCTCCATTTGTCGTAGGCAGTTTCTTCTGCTTCTTTGCGAATGTCTTTTGGCACATTCCTCCACCCGTTGCCCAAATAATAGCCTCGTGTTACAAGATCACATTCAACGAACATACTGTTTTGAATCACATCGGGCCAACCAAGAAATCGAGATCCATTATTCACGTCATAAATTGACTTTCCAGTCGCTTTTTCAAATACATCTTCCCAGTCGTCTAATCCGTCTTCTGATGGAAATATGCTACTAAAGTCATCCTCCGAAGGATAAGACACTTCCTCGCTCATCTTAATTTTTACCATTGGAAATTTGAAATCATCTTCCATATCTTCCGGAAACTCTGCTGGCGACAAGACCGATGTGTCCTCAAACCAGAAAACACGGGCGCATCCTTTATCCTTTGGGTCAAAGCCCCAGCACTGGCTATCCGTTTCATAAAAGAATGACAATATACCATGTTCAGGGAGTAAATGTTCAGTATCGTACTTCGACAAATCCTCGCAATTGAACTGCGCCAAGAATGTCAGCGGACGATTGGCTACTGTACCATCTAACCCTTTGCCCTCAAAATATGGCCAAACGAAGTTTGATGGCACATCCGGCTTTCCTCCGAAGCGAGTGCCGCATAATTTGTACTTTTCTTTTCTTGCAATTTTGAGTGCAATACTATTTTGTTGCAATTGTTGTATTTTATCTTTCATATTCATTTATTTTTTAGTGGCTAACGTTATGCTAACAGCGGAATCGACTGTTATTTTCCTTAAAAGTATATCACTTTGCGAACAAATATAAAAAAAGTGCGGTACACCACGAACGGCGCACCGCACTTTTTTCGGCAAATCGGGCAGGATTTAACATTTATAGCTTGAATCCCTTGCCTTTCCTTTGCGGTTGTATAGGTCGGCGTATGTTCTGCCTTAACTTCTCGAA